>Ga0272443_10001097_pt1 | contig 42735 bp, 38 predicted proteins | sample SSMAcet12_FD_193581 | JGI IMG/M metagenome (GOLD analysis project Ga0272443, IMG submission 193581) | Marine sediment archaeal communities from Little Sippewissett salt marsh, Falmouth, MA, United States - SSM-Acet-12 | ecosystem: Environmental > Aquatic > Marine > Wetlands > Sediment ...
GCCTGTTGTATCCGGCAGCCGTCGATGGGGCCGGTCTTCGGGATCAAGGGCGGTGCAGCCGGCGGCGGGCACGCGCAGGTCCTGCCGATGGAGGATCTCAACCTTCATCTCACCGGTGACATGCACGCCGTCTCCAGCGCCCACGCGCTGCTATCGGCTCTGATCGACACGCTCATGGTCAAGGGCAACCCCGGCCGACTCGACCCGATGAAGGTGACCTGGCGGCGGTGCGTGGATATGAACGACGCTGCGTTGCGCGACATCGTCATCGGCCTGGGCGGGCACGGGTTCCCGCGCGAGACGGGCTTCGACCTGACGGCCGCCAGCGAAGTGATGGCCGTCCTGTCTCTGGCGAGTTCACTGGCCGACCTCCGCCGCCGGCTCGGGCGAATCGTCATCGGTTATACGCACCAGGACATCCCCGTCTTCTCCGAAGCGATCCGGGCGGCCGGCGCGATGGCGGTCCTGCTCAAGGATGCGCTCATGCCGAACCTGCTCCAGACGATCGAGCAGGTGCCGGCTTTCGTGCATACCGGCCCGTTCGCCAACATCGCGCACGGCAACAGCAGCATCGTGGCCGACGAGATCGCGCTGCGCTGCGCCGATTACGTCGTGACCGAGGCGGGCTTCGGAGCCGACATGGGCTTCGAAAAGTTCTGCCACATCAAGTGCCGCACATCCGGGCAGAGGCCGGACGTGGCCGTCCTCGTCGTCACGGTTCGCGCGCTCAAGGCGCATTCGGGCCGATTCCACGTCGAGGCAGGCCGCGCGATCGATCCCCGGATCAACGAGCCGGATGTCGACGCCGTCCGCGCGGGACTGCCCAACATGGCTGCCCACCTGCAGACGATCGCCTCCTTCGGCGTGCCGGCCGTCGTGGCGATCAACCGGTTCGCGACCGACACGGACGAGGAACTCGACGTCATCGGCGAGGCCGCCCAGGCGGCCGGCGCGTTCGATGCAGCCGTCAGCGAGGCCCACCTGTCCGGCGGCGCGGGTGGGGAAGCTCTGGCCGACGCCGTCGTCCGGGCGGTCGACGCGGACAACCATGACGACTTCAACATGCTCTACGAGCTCGATTGGCCGATCGATAAAAAAATCGAAACGATCGCGACCCGCGTCTACGGCGCCGGCGGGGTCGAATACGCGCCGGCTGCGCGGCGCGCGATCGAATCGCTCGCGCAACTGGCGTTCGATCGTTTGCCGATCTGCATGGCCAAGACGCAGTATTCGCTCTCGCACGAGCCGGCGCTTCGCGGCCGGCCGAGCGATTTCACGCTGCCCGTGCGGGACATTCGGTTGTGCGGCGGCGCCGGTTTCCTGACCCCGCTGGTCGGCACGATCCAGACGATGCCCGCCTTCGGCCGCCACCCGGCCGCCCTCGATATGGATCTCGAACCCGACGGCACGATCCGGGGGCTGTTTTAGGCGGATGGGACCGCTCCGGCCTCGAGGTGAGCCGAACGTCCCGCCGCGCCTGGCCCGGACAGCCGAGAACACCGGTTTTTCGCCCTTTTTTCCGGACATAGACTTGCTTTTGGCCGAAAAGGGGTTCATTTTTAGATATGTCATCGAATGCCGGCCGGGACACCGGTCAGGATTGGGTCCCCTGAAAAAGTTTTTTCAGATCGTTCCGGCATAATCTCCACGTCGTTTTCGATGAGGATAAAGTCATGCACTATCTCAGGCCTCTTTTCGTGATGTTCTGCGTTCTTCCAATTCTGCTTGCTTTACAGGCAGGTTGCCCCCCTCCGGATCCCGGCGGTTCCGATGATACCGACGATCTCACCGGCCAGGTCCAGACAGGGGACGCGGTGCAGACCGTACCCCTCTATGAGACCACGGCGCTGACGCTCTGGGATGATTGCACGTGCGAGCCCGGAGCGACCGTCTTCCCGCCCGCCACCGGCCAGTACATCTGCACGCTTCCCGATACCCAGAATCCTCAACCCTTCATCGGCTTCGACATATCCGCCCCCAAGGGCAGCAACGGTACAGTCGTGGGCCAATGCCAGATGTGGATAACCTTTCTGCTGGACGAGGACACCACCGGCCTAGTTCCCAGCCAGCTGGGGACCGTTGTGCTCGACCTTTCCCATACAGCGGTGGTCGGGGATGCATTCAATTACGGCATCACCATCACGGTCAAGTTCACCGGCGAGACTGGAACCATCGAGGAGCGCGAGTTTCTATACTGTGAGCAGTTGGTGTACGGTCTGCTTCCGGAGCTGGGACCTGTAATCCAGTGCGATCAACCCTATGCAGCCGCCAATGAGCAGATTCGCTTCGACCACACCTTCCAGGCAGGAAGCACCTATGGAATCGAAATCGAGGTCGCCAGCAACCTCGGCGCGTCGCCCGGCCAGCCTACCTGGGGCGGGCAGATCACGTTTAACCTCGACATCAACGATCTTCGTATTGAGTTCTGATTCCGAGGCAGGCAGATCCACCGGCCAAGAGCAAGGCAGCAAAGTGCTCCGGGTTTTAAAGCCTTGCGCCTCGGTCCGCCGTCGGGCGGGCTCCGCCTGCCCATGCATCTGCTCGATTCGACCGGTCGGCGTTGTGTCAGAAGATCAGGCCGATGCGTTCGAGGATGGGGTCGCGCTTCGTCAGCGCGTCGGTGAGGGCATCCAACGAGTCGAAGCAGAAGTCCGCTCCCACCTTCCGGAGCCGGTCGGGGAATGCCGGCCCGCCCTTGATGCCGACGACGCGCCCGCCCGCCTCGCCGGCCGCATAGGCGAATGGGACGCTGCCGGCCACCACGAGCGTCGAGGGGTGGTGCCCCATGAGTTCCTTCAGGCTGGCAACGCGACGGTCGCGGCTTTCCGGCAGGACCACTTTTTTGTCGAAGTACATCCAGATGTCGAGCCGGTCGAGCGTGGCGTTGAGTCCCTCGCGGTTGTCGCACAGTGTTGCCAGGTGGCAGGAGCCGAGCTGTTTGAGGATGCGCAGGTTCTCGCTTGCTCCCGCGCGCGCCTCGTCCAGGGCCATCAGCTCGCTCGAATGGAGCTTCTCGTCCCGCAGACGAGCGTACTCCGCCACCTTGTCGGACTTGCCGTGCTGGACGAACTGGTGGTCGGGTGCGCCGAGTCGCACGAGCCTCCAGAACTCGGATTCGGAAGGGCCTTCGAACCCGATGGCCTCGACGGCCGCCCGATGCGCGGCCCAGTAGCGCGCCTGGACGTCGATGATCGGACCTTCCAGCTCGACGATCGTGTTGAGATGGCCCATGTCAGGGCGCCCCCGTTGCAAAAAGCAAAACCACTGTTTGTCGGGACAATGCGTGCCGCACCGGCTCGCGTCCGCGTCGATGGTTGCTGCGTGCGACCGGTAGAAGCCGGTGCGGATCGAAGCAAGCATGTGCGGTCAAAGCAGTTCGGCGATCTGGACGGCGTTCAGGGCCGCGCCTTTGCGCAACTGGTCGCCGCTGATGAACATCTCGATCCCGTGCCCGTCCGGCTGGCTGATGTCTTGCCGGATGCGGCCGACGAGGATCTCGTCGCCGTCGCTCGAGTCGATGGGCATGGGGAAATAGTTCTTCGCCCGGTCATCCACAACCCGCACCCCCGGCGCACCCGCCAGGGCCTCGCGGACCTGCTGTTCGCTCACGGGCCGGCTGAAGCGGATGTTGATCGCTTCGCTGTGTGCCCGCAGGACGGGGACCCGCACGCAGGTCGCGGTGATCAGGATGTTCTCGTCGTGGAACATCTTGCGCGTCTCGTTGACCATCTTGGTCTCTTCCTCGTTGTAGCCGTTCTCGCCGATGGCCGAGTTGTGCGAGAAGAGGTTGAAGGCCATCCGGTGCGGCAGCACGTTGGGTGTGACGGGGCGGCCCGCCAGCACGTCGTGCGTCTGCTCTTCGAGTTCGACCATCGCCTGGTAGCCGGCCCCGCTGGCGGCCTGGTAGGTGCTGACCACGAGTCGCTCGATGGGGCAGAGCCGGTGCAGCGGCCAGACCGGGACGACCATGATGATCGTCGAGCAGTTCGGGTTGGCGATGATCCCCTTGTGGCTCGCGATGTCCCGGGGGTTGACCTCCGGGACGACCAGCGGCGTTTCCGGATCCATCCGGAAGGCCGACGAGTTGTCCACGACCACCGTGCCGGCCCCGGCCGCCAACGGCGCGTACCGCCGGCTGATCGAACCGCCCGCCGAGAACAGGGCGATGTCCACCCCTGCGAAACTGCCCTCGGTCAACTCCTCGATCGTATGCGGCCGGCCCTTGAACGTCACCGTTTTGCCGGCCGACCGCTTGGAGGCCAGCAGGGTGATCCGGTCATAGGGGAAGTTTCGCTGTTCCAGGACGCGCAGGAACTCCTGTCCCACCGCCCCTGTCGCGCCTACGACGGCCAGATGTCGGCCCATGGCCTTGTGCCTCCTTCAGCAGCCCGCCACCGATCGGCGTGCAGTGCTCCCGCCGGGATGTCGTCCCGGTTCCAAAAAGTTCTTTAATCCCAATGGATTTTTGGGGGAGTACCTTTCAAACCATCATATCTGTTATCGGCAGATCAGGCAACATGAACCGCCGGGGAGCCGTCCAGCGGTGCGGAAGGGGGGCAGGAGAAGGAAATGGGCCGGACGGTACCCTGCTCGGCCGTGAGGTCCGATAGTACCTCCTCTCTATCGTCCCTCCCTCCTGGACCGTCTTTTCGGTTCAATAAAGTCAGCGAACGTTCGGCCACTGTCCGGTCGATACCACCAAAAAGGCGGCCCGGGACGGTCGGGGCAAGATGCGGCCACAGCGGTCAGGAGGATCGATTTCATGCAGGCAGAAGCGGGCAAGGGCGGCAGACGGTGGTGTGTGCGGGGGCTGGCCGTGGTGGCGGTGCTGGCGGGCTGCCTGCCGGCCGGTGCCCAGGACACCGAGGTCTCGGCCCGGATCCTGGTCGACGGGCAGAACGCGTTGACCGTCCCGTCCCAACAGGTCCGGCTGGATGTGGACGTGCGGATCGAAAGCACGTTGTCGCTGGCCGCCCTGCAGTTCACGCTGGATTCCTCGGATGCCGAGCTGTGGGAATTCGTGGACCCGCCGCTGACGGTCGGGGCCCCCTGGCAGCAGGAGGACCTTTTCCGGGTCGAGCCGGAAATCAGTGCGGGCGACCTGCTTTCGGTTCGGCCGGACATTCTGCTTTTCAAGCTGGAGCCCCCCGACTACCCGGCCAGCAGCTACCCGGCCGACGTGTTGACCTTTTCGCTTCGTTCGACAGGCGAGTTGCCGCCGGGCGAGTACACGTTCGCCATCGACGGTGTCGCACTGCCGCCGGTCTGGATTCATTCCCAGGGAGACGGAGAAATCATCAGCGATGAGATTCTCAGTGCCGGTCTCTTCACCCTGACCGTGACCGAGCCTTTGCCCGGCGACGACGATCCGACCAACGAGGTTCCGGTTGATGACCCGACCGGTGACGATCCGGTTGACGATCCGACGGACGGGGATCCCGCCGACGAGGTCCCGATCGACGACGGCCAAGAGCCGATTGACGGGGGTGACGAGAACGATTCGACCGACGACAGCGACCCAGTCAACAGCGGCGACCTCGAGGATCCGGACGACACTGTCGCGCCGCCCCCGCCGGCTGCCTCCTGCGGCTTCGGGGCACACGGTGCGCTGGCTGTCGGAACACTGGTCTGGGCGACGTTTACGGGCGTGCGCCGCCGGTCCTGGCGGCCGTGCGGTTGAGCACCGCTGCCCTGTGCCCTTTCCATGGATGAACGTATCATGACAAGCCTCGGAGCCGGGCAACCGGTTCCGGGGTTTTCTTGTGGTCCAGGGGCGGTGGGGAAGTACACGATCGCGCCGCCTGTTCACGAGGCTGTACCGCGGTCGGCGCACGGGGGTAGAGCATGCCCGGGTGGTTTGTCACGGGGACCGATACGGGGGTGGGCAAGACGGTGATCGCCGGTGCGTTGGCCATGCTCGTCCGTCGGGCGGGCCTGCGGCCGGGCGTTTTCAAGCCCGTCGCGACGGGATGCCGGCGCGATCCGCGGCTGGGGCTGGTCAGCGAGGACGCGGAGGTGCTCGCACACGTGGCTGACGCGCGCGAAGACCTGGCCACCATCAACCCCGTGCGGTACGCCGGCGATCTGGCGCCGATGGTTGCGGGTGAGCACACCCGAAGGCCGATCGACTGGGAGGCGATCGAGCGAAGCTGGGAGAGGATCCATACGTGCAACGACTGGACGATCGTCGAAGGGGCCGGCGGCCTGCTCGTGCCCATCGACGCGGCCACGAACATGGCCGACCTCGCCGGGCGGTGGGGTCTGCCGCTGGTGATCGTGACCCGGGCTACGCTGGGGACGATCAACCACACACTGCTGACGATCGAGGCTGCCCGCCGGCGCGATCTGACGATCGCAGCCGTCGTGGTCAACCAGTACCGCCCCTCGTCGGCCAGCCTCGCTGAAGAGACCAACCCCGAGGTGATCGGGCGGCTCGCGAAAATCTCCATCCCCCTCGTCGTCCCTTTCGATCCCCGGACCGATCTCCGCCAGGGAGCCATCGGTACGTCGGTCCTGCATCCGCTGAGCGATTTCGTGCGCACCCGGTTGGCTGACGCCCGCCGGAAGGGCCCATGAAAACACATCCCGATGCATAGAAAGAAAAAGGGCACGCAGCGCCGCAGCGCGCAGGGGCGCCGGTTTTGAAATGGCCTTGCTTTTGGTTCAATCGAGAGTGTCGAGGATTGCCTTCATCTCTTGGACGAACGCTTCGGCCCGTGCGGGTGTGGCTGCCTCGGCAATGATGCGGACGATCGGCTCGGTGTTCGAGCCGCGGACGTGCACCCAGCTGTCCTCGAAGTCGACCCGCACGCCGTCGCTGTCGTCGAGGCGCTGCCCGCGGTGCGCGTCGCGGACCTGTTCCAGGAACCGCGCGATGCGCTCGGGCGGGCAGGTGAACTTCGATTTGACCATCGTGTAGGCGGGAAGGTCGGCTACCAGCTCCGTGAGGCGCTTGCCTTCCCCGGCCATCAGTTCGAGGACGACCCCCATCGCCACGAGGCTGTCGCGGATGAACCCGACGCGCGGGTCGATCACTCCGCCGTTACCCTCGCCGCCGAAGACGCAGCCATGCTGCCGGATGGCCGCCACGACGTTCGCTTCGCCGACGGGCGTGCGGAACACGCGGCACGGTCCGCCCGCGGCCGCGGCCAGGTCGTCGATCATCCGCGAAGTCGAAAGATTGACGGCCACCGCGCCGGGGCGCGTCGCCAACAGGTGTCTGGCCGCCAGCGCGAGCGTGTACTCCTCGCCGATGTAACGCCCCGTTTCGTCGACGATTGCGAGCCGATCCGCGTCCGGATCCTGGGCGAAACCCACGTCGGCCGAGTGCGCCCGAACCGCCTCGCACAAGCCCGTCAGGTGCTCGGCCCTCGGCTCGGGCGGGTGAGCGAAGCGCCCCGTCGGTGCGTCGTTGAGGCCGACGACCTGGCAACCGAGTTTTTCGAGCAACTGCCGACCCTCGGCCCCGCCGGCCCCGTTGACGCTGTCGAGCACGACGCGGTATCGCCGGTGCGCGATCGACTCGGTTGCGAGGATCGCCAGCGTCGCGGCCACATGGACGTCGGCGGCTGAATCGTCCACCACCACCTCGCGCAGCGCGTCCACCTCAACCAACCGGAACGCGCGGTCCTGCGCGATCGCGTAGATCCGACGGGCCGTCTCCGGGTCCGGCGCGAGTCCCTGGTCGGTCAGGAACTTGATACCGTTGTAGATGAGCGGGTTGTGGCTGGCGGTGATGACCACGCCCCCGACCGCCCCGCAATGGCGGACCATGACGCCCACGGCCGGCGTCGAGGCGACGCCCAGTTGGATGGGCTCGCAGCCGGTGGCCAGCAGCCCCGCCACGACGGCCGACTCGATCATCGGGCCGCTCGGACGCGTGTCGCGACCGACGACGACCCGGCCGGGTCCGTGCAACGTGCCGAACGCGCACGCCAGCTCCGCGGCCAGCGCCGGCGTCAGGGTCTGCCCGATCACGCCGCGCACGCCGGAAACGCTCATCATCAACGTCATCAGCGGAAATTCCCGATGTCGCGGCGGACCAGGACCTTGCGCAGCAGCAGGTGCCGCACGTTCCGATAGACGGTTATCTCGCCGCTGACCTCGAAGACGACGCCGCGCGTGCCGCCCTCCGACAGGGACAGGGCCTCTTCCAGCAATCGGTTGGGCAGCAACCGGACGGGCTGCAAGCGCGCGTTGTGACCCTGGTCCTCGAAGGCCAGCATCCACCAACCGTCGTCGCCGAGCACGACCCGGCCCACCCTGTCGATCAGCAGTGTGCCCTCGGGCCATTCGCCGATCGACGGGTCGCCTGAACTCGGGCCGGCGGACGGTTCGAGACGCTCCGCCGGGCCCGGAGCCTCGGAAGGTTCGTCGCTCTGCTCCACCCGGGTCATCGTTTCCGGCATGACTACCGCTCGGACGGGCTCGGTGGCCATCAGCTCGCGCGCCACGTCCTCAGCCGTGGGCACCCGACCCGCCCCCGCAGGCTCAGCCGCCTGGGAAGGGGCTGACGCCTCGGCCGCCGGTGGCGGTACCGCGGTCACGGGCACCTCCGGTGGCGGTATCACCGGACCCGCCGGTTCGCAACGGGCGCCGGCCGGCAACTGGGCGACGTGCTCGATGAGCAGGTAGTTGGCTGCCCCGAACTCGCTGACCCGCCCGGTCAGCAGAAAGACGATCGGTTCGTCCGTGTCAGTCAATACCGTCTCGATCATCTGGAGCCGTTGGTTGGCCAGCAGCCGCAACGGTGGAGCCTCCGGCAATTCTTCGGTCGGCTCGAGAATCGCTACCCACCCGTCGCCGTCGCGTTCGATCCGCGCGCACCGGCCGCCCAGCACGTACCCTTCCGGCAGCCGACGCAGCTCGTGAGGGACCTGTCCGACCACGGCTTGCGAAGGGAACATCTCGACCTCGTCGGGGGTCGCCGGCTCGCTGGGCAGGATCAGCCCCGCCCGCGGCTGGCGGTCGAGCAGTTCCATCGGTACCTCGCGCGTGTGGGCGAAACGTGGCGGTACCGCCTCGGACGCTTTTTCGTCAGAGAGCACGCCCCCGGTCGGTCGGGCCGTATCCCGGGCGTGGGCGAATAGCCCCATGCCCGCCGTACATCCGATAAAAACCAGTAGGAACGCTGCGTATCGCAAGATCGTACTCCTGTCGTACAGAGGCCGACCACCCTGTCGGCCGAGGCCGCGGCCTACCGCCTGCGACAAATCCATCATCCCCAATTCGGCCGGCCATGGCAACAGGCGCCTCTGCCTTTCCATCGGCTCGAAACCGGTTCGTACCCCAGCGATGGTAGGGACCCTGCCTGGCCGACGCCGTATAATAAGGATGGGAGGACTCACACGATGCCGACCTACGAGTACCAGGCCTGCGATCCGCAGGATGCCTGCTCCTATTGCCGGGAGCGTTTCGAGGTCCGTCAGTCGATGAGCGAGCCGTCCCTGACCGCCTGCCCGGAGTGCGGACGGCCCGTGCGGCGGGCCGTCTCGCTCTGCAGCGTCACCACGACGCAGTCGACCCGGAGCATGCTCAGCGACCGGAACCTCAAGGAAAAAGGCTTCACGAAACTGGTCAACGAGGGCGGCGGCAAATTCCGCAAAACCGTCTGAGGGGATGCGCGGACAGGCGACAGGGATACGGGCTAAGAGGGGATCGCACATTCGGGGTGGGCCATGCTCGCAAGGCACGGCTCGCAGGCGTGGCAGGCGTACCTTCCTGGGCTTGACGGGCGAGACGCCCGTCCCACCCATAAAGTCCCACCCATAAAGTCCCACCCATAAAGTCCCACCCATAAAGTCCCAGCCATAAAGTCCCACCCATAAAGAAGGCGCCTCATGGCCCTGGAGGACAGGTCGTTGACCTGGCCTGCAACTGCGTCCCATTCAAAACGATCTCACGCAGAGGCGCTGAGCCCGCGGAGAATGCCGGGGGAAAAACCATTTTCTCTTGCGCGCCTCTGCGCCTCCACGACTCTGCGTGAGCTTTTCTGATAACAAGCGGCCAATGGCGGTCATGCACGGCTCGCAGAGCCGTGGCACACAGAGCCGGAGCTCGCAGAGCCGGGGGACGCAGAGCCGGGGCACATGTGTACGTTCCCGACTGGCCGGCTGCACCGCCGACCGCTGCCGTCGGTATAATCAGGATGCATGTTCATCGACCGGACGATCTGCAAGTTGTGCATCGTTTTTGGTACGTTCGCGTGCGGTGTCGCATTGGCACAAGCAGTGCCGGCCGCCGCGACGCGACCGGTTGATCCGCCCGACGAGGCCGCCCTCATCGCCGCGGCCGGTAAGCCCATGCGCATCGGCCGTACGGACCATTTCCTGATCGCCTCGGACGCCCCCGCTTCCCTCGCCGACGAACTGACGGTGCGGCTCGAACAAACGCATCGGGCGGTCGTGGCACTCGCTAGTCACATCGGTCTGGACGTTCGACCGCCCGCATCGGCGCTCGAGGTGATTTTTTTCGACCAGAGCGACGATTACGCAAGTTACGCCCGTGCTCTTGGCGTGGACCCGGACAACACGTTCGGCTTTTATGATCGACCGACGCGGCGCTCGGTGTTTCTCAACGTCCTGAATCACCCCGATGTTGTACTCCTGTCAGCCGACATTCGGGCGAGCCGGGAGAACCTCGATCGAATCTCGGCCGCCCTCCGCGACCTGCCCGACGCGGACGCGCCGCCGGCCATCGAAGGGTCCGACGGGCGCACGAGGCAACTAAACCGCGCTGAAGCAGAACGACTCGTCCGGGAGGTGGGGCGACGACTGGAGCGCCTCGACCGGCAGCGCGAGGCGTACCTCGCGCGCATCCATCAGGCCGTCTTCGCGCACGAGACCGCCCACCAGGTTCTCGACCGTGCCGGCGCGTACCCGGTCGACTGGGACGCGCACCGGTGGATCGTCGAGGGTCTGGCCTGTCTGCTGGAGAGCGTGCCGGCCGACGCGGAGACGGCCCCCGTCCCGACCAACGCGCTGCGGCACGCTGATTTCTGGAAGGCGGTAGCCGGCCCGGCGGACCCCGCTCAGGCCCGTCCCGCTCAATTGGCCCAGGCCATCGCGGCCGGCCGCATTCCGTCGCCTGCGCGGTTGCTGACCGAGCCGCGGCTGCTCGATCCGCAAGTCCCCGCGGCTGCGGACAATTACGCGACGGCCTGGGCGCTGACTTTTTTCCTCGCGCGGACTCAGCCGGCCCGGCTGGGCGGATACTTGGAGGCGCTGCGCGCGTGCCGGCAGGTGCCGTCCGTACACGAGCGGACGGCTGTGCGACTTTTCGAGGACTTCTTCGGCCCGGTCGACGAGGCCTTCGTGCAACGGTGGGGTGAGTTTATCCTCCCGTGAATTTACCCTGCTGGTCGCCCGAGAGAGGTGATTCTACAATCCCCGCGATGAGCGGATCATTAAGCCTGCGGGCGCGCATCCTGGGAGCGGTACCGGCCGTCGCCGTGGCGACGTGGTTGATGGGCTGCGCGCCGACTGAGCCTGTTTGCGAACCGTCATCGATCACGCCCGACGACACGCCCTGCCCGGAGGTCTACCTTGGCCAGGGCGATATCTATGAACCCGGGCCGTTGACGGTCCGCCGCATCGAGGTCGCGGCGTGCGAGCTGGCGGCCCCGCGTCCGATGCTCGTTTTCGCGCCCGGGCAGGCAGGCTCGTATGCGGTCGTTCTCTTCCAGCATGGGTTTTTGTCGGGCAACTTTCAGTATTCGCGCATGCTCGAACACGTGGCGAGCCACGGATTCATCGTCGTCGCTCCCCAGATGTACCCACCGGGCTTGAGTGCCTTGTTCGGAGAGCCTGCGGCGGCCGAGGAGGCTGAGGCGGCTGAGCGGATCATCGCGTGGCTGCCGGGCCACCTCGACGCGTTGACGGGCGTGCGTGCCTGCACGGAGCGACTGGGACTGGCCGGCCACTCGCGCGGCGGGAAGGTGGCTTGGCTCGTGGTGACGCGACAGCCGGAGGTGGCCGACGCGATCGCGGGCGTGGACCCGGTGGACGGTTCGGGCGGTCCGCTCGGGCGCCAGGACTGCGTCATCACCGGGCCGTTCACCTTCAGCGTGCCGGCCCTGGTGGTCGGGACAGGGTTGGGGGGATCGTGTGCGCCCGAAGGCGACAACCACGTGCAGTTCTACGAGGCCAGTATGTCGCCGGCATGGCATGTCGTCGTTCCCGGCCAGGGCCACGCCGACATGCTGGACGATGACGCGTCCGGCGTGGGTCTGGCACGGCTGCTGTGTCCCGGCGGGCCGGAAACCGAAGGGATGCGCCGGTTGACGGCAGGGCTGATGGTCGCCCTTTTCCGGGCCACCTTGCAGGGCGACGAGGCTGCGTTTTCCTGTCTCACGGATGCTGAGGCTGCTCCCATCGCCGTTACGATCGAATCGAAATAGCGACTCACACATCCGCCAGAGGTATGCTGAGGAGCTGCGCGCGAAAGTGCGCTACAGACGTTTTGTCCGTCGCAGATCGAACCGAACGGGCCGACCGAAAACGGCGCCGGATCGTCATACGGTGTCGGCCTCGGCGGTCGGGTAGAGTGCGTCGATCTGCTCCTGGAGCGCGATCGTGCGTTTCAGGGCGGTCACGATCCGGCAGTAGGTGCGGACGTCGTCCAGGGCGAGCCGGCGGTCGGTGCGGTCCTTGAGCCACTTCTCGCAGACCTGGTAGCCGCCGACCCGGTAGGCCCACACGTCCTCAGCGACTGGCGCGAAATACTGGGCCGCGTTGACGTAGACGCGCTGTGTGGCCGGCTCGTAGCGGACGCCCTCGGTGCGCCCCCTGCCGACGCGCCCGTCGCCTTGGCCCTCGAACCGGCAGGCCGGCGGGTCCAGGTCGGCCGAGCGGAGCAGGTGCAGCTCCGTCAGCCGTCCGCCGAGGTCGGCCAGCTTCGCGAACAGGGCGGCGTCGGCCGTCAACGGCACGCGCGGAAAGTCGATCCGCAAAAACTCGGCGTACTTGGCGCGGTACGCCGGCGCATAGAGCACGGCGTAGATGTAATGAAAAATCTCCTCCGGCGAGGGCGCGCGCCCGTGCGCCCGCGCCAGGGCCGAGACGACCGCGGCGTTCAGGTTCGCCACGCGCTCCGCGTCGTCATGACGGGCGAAAAGGTCCGCCTTGTCTGCCGACGGGTAGAGGTAGAGGGGGAAGTAGTAATTGATGTCGTATGCCGCGACAGCCTTATGCGCACCGATGGATTCGGTTGCCAACGCACCGAACTCATCCTTGTGTTGTTTTGGTGTTACCAGCGCCACATTCTCTCCCGCGAGCATGTGGCGCATGACTTCGGGGCGGGGCCTACAGATGAATCCGCATGACTGGCCGGTATAGTAGGTATAACGAACGTCGAAGGGCCGGTACAGGACCGGCACGACCATGTCCTTGTTCGGTCCCGAATCCAACAGGTCTTTCTGTGCGAGGGGGACTTTCCAGTCCTGGACGTCCTTGCCGAGCTTGAAGCCCTCACGTGCCAGTTCGGGTTCCATCCGTGAAAAGACGGTGACGGTCTTCCAGGTCTCTTCACGCGACCAGTGGATCGTCAACGCGTCGCGCGCGGTGACGATGCCGACGCTGTTGACGGGAAAGATCGCCGGGATGGACGCGAACCGCCGATAGGCTACGTCGAGCGTTTCATCGAGCGGTATAAACAAATGGAACGGCGTCTTGGGGTTGAGTTCTTTCCAATCGGTGTGGGCGCGGTCGTGTTTGTCGAGCCAGTCGTACTTGGCCTGCCTGGCGCCCCAGAGGTCGGTGTGGAAGACTCGTGCGGGTTTCTTGTCGCTCATGGCACGCGCACGCCTTTCGACTTGATCTCATCGCCGAGGAACGTGCCCCGCACGTCGGCGTCGAATTCCCGGCGGGTGTAACCCAACGCCTCGATCGGCTCGATGATTCGCGCCCTGCCCAGGGCCAGCCCGATCAGCTCGAGCCTCTTGAAGAGGTTCATCCCCTCGAAATCGTCTGAAATAACCGCGACGTCGATGTCGCTGTGCTCCGTCGCCGTTCCCTGGGCGCAGGAACCGAAGACCACAATGTCCACGGCGCGGACCCCCAACTCATTCAGCCCTGACCTGAACCGGGCGATGGCTTCAGTGATTCGCGGATCCATTCGAACGCCTTTCTCGTCTGTTCGACATACTCGCCGACCACGGGCCTGGTGTACGCTTCGAGCATCTTGTTCAGATCCTCGGGATAGCGCGTGGGAATGCTGACGTCACTGAGTTTGCTGAGAAATTCGAATATTTCCGGAGGGAGCTCGAGGGAGGACAATCCGGCCAGATGGCGGAGATTGTGCGTCCTTGGCGGAAGCGTGTCCGTCGCCTGCTGGACGCTGGCCTTGAGCAACTTCTCCAGGGCGAGATGGCAGAAAAAAATGGCATAAATGTACCTGCCGCCTTGCAGCATGTGCTCGGCGGTCTCGAAATCATAGCTCGCCGAATCGAGCCAGTTCTGGACCTGCTTGTTCATGAACGCTTTCCACCCTTGACGAAGAATGCTATCGCCACGCCCTGGCGGATGTCAAAGACGTTTTGGTCGGCGCTGCCGTCCGGGCAGGTCTCCTTCTTGAGCGAGTTGCCGTGCAGGTCCAGCACGTAGATTTCGTCAAAGGTCTCCATGAGGCTCTGGCGCATGCCGCGGAAGGTGGGGTTGTCCAGGTAGGAATGGTTCGTGATCATGCCGACGACGCCGCGGCCGGCCTGGGCGATCTTCCACTGGGCGAAACGAAGGAACTTGACGTAGTCGTCCTGGAGCCACTTGGGGTTTTTCTCGCCGAGCGGCTGGCCGTCCACCTTCTTGTAATCGTCGATCAGGCCGGTGATCCACTGCCCGATGTTGCTTGAATGGCCCGAGTACGGCGGGTTGCCGAGGATGACGAGGATGGGTGTTTGTCTTTTGACTTTGCCGGCCAGGTGGGATTCCTCGGCCAGGGACGAGAAGCCGGGCAGCGCGCTCTGTTCGAGCTCTTCGGTGTCCAGCGTGTTGGTGAGGTAGAAGGCGACGCGCTCGTCGTCGGCGAGGTGGTGGCCTAGCTCGTCGAGAAAAAAGCCCATTTTCAGTTGGCCGACGGCATACGGGGCCATCATCAGCTCGAAGGCGTAGAAGTTGCGCAGGATGTGCCGGCGGATGAACTCCTCGCGCGCGCCCTGGCCGAACCGGCTCTCGAATTCGTGGACGGCCTGTCGTGCTGCGTGCGCGACGAAGGTCATCGTGCCGGCGGCCGGGTCCAGCAGCGTCACGCCCTCGGCGGCGAGGCCCTCGGGCTTGCCGAACCGTGTTTTGAGCAGTTCGTGCAGGGATCGGACGATGTAGGAGACGACGGGCTCGGGCGTGTAGTAGACGCCGCGTCGTTCGCGTTCGGCCGGGTCGTACTGGGCGAGGAACGTTTCGTAGAAGTGGACGATCGGGTCGTTCCCGCGGCCCTCGCGGTAGTAGCGGTCGAGGATGCCCGGCGCGTCGGCGACGGCCAGGACTTCTGTGATGTCGTCCACGCACCAGGCGAGCTGCTCGGGCAAATCGCCCAATGAGATGAACCGGAACAGGTCGCGGAGCACGCCGATGGTGCGCGGGATGTTGTCGAACGCGGACCGGCGGTTGAACCCGTTGCCCGCGCGCGTGCGTGCGGCGAACAGGCCGTAGGTGATCGTCTGGGCGTAGAGGTCGGCGAAGTCCTCCTCCGTGAGCCGGCCGATGAGGTAGTTCTGGAACGCTTCGTAGAAGCCGGCCAAGGTGGCGGGCCGGTCGCGCTCCTCGCGGAGCTGCTCTTCCACGACGTCGCGCAGGAAACGGGTACGTTTGGCCAGTTCGACGGCCAGCGATTCGGCGGTGAAAACTTTGGGCAGTGAGAAATCGAGGAATCGGTCGATGAGCGCATGCAGATCGCCCGCGTTCTCGACGGGCGGTGACGTGCGCAGGCTGTTGAGGACGACGGGCCGTCCTGCAAGCACCGAGGCTACCCGTTCTCCGTCGCGGTAGAGGCGGAACTCGAGGAAGTTGGTCAAGATGAGGTTGGGGAAGGTGGCGCGGTACCGGCGGAGCTGTTCGGAGTTCTCGATGGGGTCGAGGTTCTCTTCGGTCGGTTTCTTGGCCTCGACGTAGCCGATGACGCGGTCGGTGCCATTCCAGAGGCGGAAATCGGGGTTGCCGGCGTCGGTGGCCTTGGGGAGCGTGGTGACCCGGACGTGCGAGCGGCCGGTGGCTTGGGCGACTTCTTCAAGCATGCCGGCCAGTGTTGCGTAAAAACTCTCTTCCCGCGCGTCGCCCCGCTGCGCAGTCTCTGCCAGGGCCTTCATGTAGCCGGTGAAACTTGGCTTCTTGCTCATCCGTTGCTTCTCGCGCGCTCCGCTTGTGGCCGGATGGAGCCGTCCGTGTGCGCAGATGCACGAAGGGGAGCGTACCATCGTGCCGGATGTATGGCAAGGTGATGTTTCCCGTTTGTGCCGGCCTTCATCTGTGTGGCCGATGAGGTTATGATATGTCGGTTCTTCTGGCAGGGCGGGACGTGTGCGTCCCGTTCTGTGAAGTGGCGGCGATCCTTTGAGGAGTGGTTTTGTCATGTTGTTGCGCATCGAACGTCCGTTTTGGCGGGCGGTTATCGTGACGTTGTCTTTGGCGAGTCTGCTTGTCGCCCGTCCCGCGCGTGCGATCATCATCGCCGAGCAGGGCCAGGCTCGCGCGACGATCGTCGCCGTCGAGGGGCTCACGCCGGCTGAACGGCATGCGGCTGAGGAGCTGGCCACGTTTCTCGGACAGGCGACCGGTGCCGAGTATCCAATCGCCGACCGTCTGCCCGATCAGCCGCACCGGATCCTCGTGGGCGAACCATCGGCGAGGCTGATCGTGCCGGACTTTTCCGTGGCTGATCTGGGTGAAGAGGGGTTGGTCATCCGGACCGTGGGGGACGATCTCATCCTGGCGGGCGGCCGGCCGCGAGGTACGCTGTACGCGGTCTACACGTTTCTGGAGGACCTCGTCGGCTGCCGGTGGTGGGCGCCGGACGCCACGGAAGTGCCGCGTACTCCGAGCCTGTTCTTCCCGTCGCTGGACATCCGCTACGTTCCCCCCCTCGAGTACCGCGAGCCGTTCTGGACGAGTGCGTTCGACCCGGATTGGGCCGTCCGCAACAAGGCCAACGGCACCCATGTCAAACTCGACGCGCGGCGCGGCGGGCATTACGAGATCGTCGGGTTCGTACACACGTTTTACCAGCTCATCCCTCCGGACCGTTATTTTAAGGATCACCCCGAGTGGTTCAGCGAGATCGACGGGCGGCGCACGGCTGACCACGCCCAGCTCTGTTTGTCAAACGAAGAGATGCGCGCCGAGCTCGTGAAAAATCTCAAGGCACGGCTGCGGAAACATCCGAACGCGCGGCAGGCGTCAGTCTCGCAGAACGATTGGGGCAACTATTGCCGATGCGCGAAGTGTCGGGCCGTCGACGAGGAGGAGGGCAGTCCGGCCGGCTCGATCCTGCGATTCGTCAACGCGGTGGCGGCCGAGATCGAGAAGGAATTTCCCGACGTGGCCATCAGCACGCTCGCCTACCAGCCGAGTTATTCGGAGAAGCCGCCGAAGACCACCCGGCCGCGCGACAATGTCGTCGTCTGGCTGTGCACGATGAATGCCTCCTACAACCTGCCGTTGAAAACCCACAAGCGCAATGCCTCGTTTGCAGAAAACCTCGTCGGCTGGGGCAAGATCGCCAAGCGGCTCTACATCTGGGACTACGTTACGAACTTCCGGCACTACCTGTTCGTCCATCCGAACCTGTGGGTGCTAGGGCCGAACGTGGAGTTCTTCGTGGAGAACAACGTCGTCGGCATCTTCGAGCAGGGAGCTTACCAAGGCCCCGGCGCCGACATGATGGAGCTTCGTGCGTGGGTGCTGGCCAAGCTGCTGTGGAACCCGTCGCTGGACGGCCGGGAGCTGATCAAAACGTTCTGTCGGGGCTATTACGGGGCGGGCGGCGACCACATCCTGCGATACATTCGAACGATCCACAAGATCATGCAACGGCAGGGCCAGCCGCTGGGTTGCTACGAAGAGCCCGACCGGGCATTCATGAACATCGAGACGCTCAGCGAAGGGTGGATGCACCTTCGTGCGGCTGAGGAGGCGGTCCGCGATGATCCCGTTCTCCACGCGCGCGTGCGGGCCGCACAGATGCCGATGCGGTATGCGTTCCTCATTCGCTGGGACGACATGCGCGCCGAGGCGGAGCAAAAGAAAATCGACTGGCCGCTGCCGGATAACCGGTGGGACGTCTACGATGAGCTTTCCAGCTGGGCCAAGGAGATCGGCGTCACGCACATCTCCGAGCAGATTTCCGTGCACGAAAGCCTCGACAAGCTGGCTGACAAGCTCAAGATGCCGCCCCGGCCGTGAGAGTGGCAGGGATGGTCGGATACGCAGGTACTCCGATGCACGAAGGTGATGTGGTGGCCTTTCATGGGGTATTGTCTTGGTCTGCGTGGCTCTCATTGTGACGGTTTCAGATTTCAGGAAGCAGGCCGATTCAGCCTCGTACCGAAACGTCTCTTGACAGTGCGCCGTTGCCCTTGTACTTTTAGGTTGGTAAGGATGCGGGCGTAATTCAGTGGTAGAATGCCAGCTTCCCAAGCTGGACGTCGTGGGTTCGAATCCCATCGCCCGCTTTTGTGTTCCGGCTTGCATCATCTCGCAAAACACCGCATTTTCCTGTTGTTTTTGCCGATTTTACCATCTCGCCGCCATGACAGCTCTTGACGCTTTCGCCGCACGGTCGGGCACGGTTCGGCACGATTTCGCGCCCCTTAAGGTGACGTTTGAGGTGGCGCGCATTTTCGGCCGTCGCGTCCTCGGTCCCCGTCGCCTGGGCCGCCTCGGCTTCGAGCTGGACAGCCGGCAGCTTGGCCACCGCGCCGGCCATGTCGTGAATCCCCAGCGTGACGTAGTGTTTCAACGTCGTCCGGTAGTCCGCATGCCTCAGGATACGCTGGGCCACTTGGGGGGTGACATTTTGCCGAGCCAGAGCCGTTGCCAAGGTTGCCCTCAGGCAATGGAGGTCAGCCGTTCGCCCGTCGTCGTCCAAAGCGGCTATTCCGGCCCGCGTGAAGTCTTTTCGCACCGTGATGGACGTTGGGGCCGTCCGAAACACTTTCGCGGCCTGTAGGGCCGGAAAACGGCTCTTATGGGCCTTCAATGATTCAACCACCATCGGATGCAACGGTATGGTGTCGATGCGTTTCGCCTTGCCGCCTCGGATTGTGATGGTGGCCGCCTCGAAGTCCACGTCCCGCCATTCGAGCCGCTTCAAGTCACCACGGCGCAGCCCCCCATATGCGGCCAAGAGATACCATGCTTCGCGGCCACGTTCGCGGGCCACGGCCAACAACCGGGCAAGCTCCGCATCGGTCAGCGCCCGCCGCACCTTGCGCCGGTCGGCGTTTTCGTCGAGCCGTGGAACGTGTTTCAGCGGGTTCCGTTCCAGCCGTCCCGTCCGTTCTGCCCAGCTCGCAAACGCCACCGCAATCTGCCGGGCAAAGTTCACCGTCCGCGCGGATCGGCCAGCTTCGCGCATCGCCCACAGGTGTTTTTCGAGGGCGTCGGCGTCGAGGTCCGCCAGCCGGGGGGCGTTGCCCATCGCGGACACAAGCCGGTGTAGGTGCCGCGTCTTTTCGTCAATGTGTTTCGGGGCTTGCCCACTGTTCCGGCAGTGGGTGAGGTATTCGGTCACAACGTCGGCCAACAGCCGCCGGCCGTGCTCGGCAAAGGTATCCGCCCGGCCGTCGATGATGCCATGTTTTCTCAAGGCTTCGTCCGCGAGTTGTGCCGAAAGCACCCTCAGGGCCGTTGCCTTGTCGGTCGTCGCGCTGGAACGTTCCCGCCTGCGGCCGGTGTGATCCCACCACCGCAACCGCCAGGGGCCTTTATCGTGGCGTTTGAACAGGCAACCGGTTCCCGGTGTCCGCCTTCGCCGCTTCGCTTTCGGAGGGTTCCGCTCCGCCATCACTTGCCCCCTTTGCGTTTTTTTCGCCGCTTGGGCCGCACGATGATTTCGAGGCCCACCGCCGGGGCCAGCCGCTCGGCCGTTTCAATCGTGATGCCGCGCTCACCACTGGCCAGCCGCGACAATGCCGCCGGGTCGATGCCCGTCTCAACGCTGATTCGGTTCCGCGTTTTTCCGCATGTCGCCATCGCGTGCCGGATTTTTTCGAGCATGTTCATACCCTCATACCATACACCATATATTGTCACCTGTCAACAAGGTTTTTTTATGTTCCCATTGCCCGCCAGCCGGCCTCATCGTCGGGGGCCGGTAGGGGGTCGTCGTCCAGTGTGCCAGGTTCTCCCTTAGATTCTGGCATCTTGGCACACCGGGCGCCGGGTCCTTCAAGAACCGCGTTTTCGGGCTCATTATCCCAGTGTGCCAGGATGCCAAGTTCTTTTCCCTTAGAGAAACTTGGCACACCGGGCGGATCATCCGGCAGGGTCCAGGTATAGCCTTCGCCGACGCGGTTCCGGGTCCGTACAACATGGAGCTGGTCAGCCGCGCGCTGTGTGGTTCGCCATGAAAAGCCGGCTTCCTTGGCCTCGTTCTGAATGTCGGCCGTGAACATCGCCCGGCCACTCAACAGATCGGCCAGCCATTCCGCAGCCGCGTTTCGCGTTTCAGGTTCAGGGCCGGGTTTGCCGGCATGTGCCGCCGCTTCTTGTGCCATGCCGTCATCGGCCGACAGTTCCACGGGATCGGCCTCCCAGAAAATCCGGGCCGGTTCGCCTCCGATGGAAAACGCCAAGCCGCCCAGCTCCGGCCCAAGATTATTCTTGCCCGGCAACAGCAGCCGCCGCGCCCGGTCGTGCGGGTCTCTGGAAACGTGCCAAACCGCCCTTGCAATCCCTGTAAACGCCCGCGAACCGATGGCCGAGTCATCGGCAAAGCCGCCCGATGATTTCCGCCGGTGGGCTACCACGATAACAGCGGCACCATGTTTTTCCGCCAGCGCCGCCACGGGGGCCAGGACGGCGCGCACCTCGTTATCCCTGTGCGCATCCGTCCCGCCGCCAAGAAATGAGCCAACAGGGTCCACGACAACCATTTTGCAGTCGCCAAGCTGTTTCATCGCCGCGTCGAGCTCATCGGTGTCCGCGAGCTGGAAAAGACGCTCGCCGTCGGGCCGCTTTATCGCCGCCAACTGGTGAACGCGGGCCGGGTCCGCGTGATGGGCGTCGAGCCGTGGCCGGATCGTGTCGGCCGGGTCATCCTCTGCCGTCACCAATAAAACCGATCCCTTGGGCGCGTTGCCGGACCCGTCGGGCCAGGGTGAGCCGGTCGAAACACGCGCGGCAATGTCCAAGCTCAAAAAGCTTTTACCTTCACCGGGCCGGCCCACAAGCAAGGTCAGCCGCCCGGATGGTATTCGGTTCGGCCACAGCCACGTTACCGCGCAGGGTTCCACGTCAGCCATTGAAAGCATGATCGGGTGGGGTCGGCGTGCCAGCTCGCGGGCGATTTTTCCTAGCTCGGCCGCAACTTTGTTGGGATCGGCCTCCGAGTACTTTTGTGACACCTCGGCCGCGAATCTGTCCCGCGCGTCGGTATCGTCGATGCCAATTTCGGCCGCGTGGATCGTCCGCCCGTCCGCTTTGGCCGTCACAGCCACTTGGCCGTCGTTACCTATGGGGCTGCATTTCAGCGTGATTTCGGGGGTGCTCAATCGGCACCCCCTTCCCACTCAAAACGCACGCGCGCCCGGGCCGGTCGCGCATCGTGTCGAGCTGGTTGAGGCGGTCGAGGGGACCAGCCGGTGCGGGGGCGTTCAGCTACCCGCAGCGCGGCCGCTCGGAATCGCTTGAAAAGCGGGTCGCTCGCGTTCGCACCGAAACAAGCCGCGCAGGTCTTGCAGCGGGTCAGCAGCCACAGCCCGCCGGTTTCGTCCGGCGGGGGGGCGGCAAGGTCGAGCAAACGGTAGGCTCTGTCTTGTAGTTCCCGCAGAGCCTCGAACACGCGGGGGCCGCGGGCCGGGCAGTTGCGGGGCAGGGCATCGACAAGCGGCCGCCCGTAAAGCTTGCAAAATGGCTTCGCTGGGCTTATGGTTTGTGTGGTGAACGATTTATCGTGCCCGGCGCTTTGACGGAGGCGCCGGGCTACTTTTTTGTCATATTTCACCCCGCACCGCCTTCCACGCTTCCGCGCCAAGCCACTTTTCCAATTCGCCAACCGGATAGATCGTCCTCTTGCCGAGCTTGAGGTGTGGTATCTGCCCCTGATTTGTTTTGGTCCACAACAACCGCTCGGAGATCCCAAGCGCCCGGGCTGCTTGGGCGGGCTTCAGGGCCAAGGGCATGACGGCAGAGTCTTTGTCGATGTGTTCAGTCATGAAAACACCCCCTTTCCGGCCCTCTTTGCATCCATCAGGTTCAGTTCGTACCGCGCGGCCGCAACCGCTTTGCGGTCATACAATCGCAGGGTCCCTGCCCGTGCCGCTGGTTGGATAGCCCGCGTCCGCAGGACATATTCCAGACGGTGTAGGGGCACCCCAAGCTCTTGCGCGATAACCCCCGATGTCCTCAGCCTCGGAATTGATTGTTCAGCCATCGAACCGCCTCCACAAAAAAACAAGCTTTCTCTAGAGGAAGGCGGCCATGCGCGCGCTTTCCGAAAAAACACCGTTTTTGATAGCACTAATTGGGATTATTTAGGGATTATCATGCGCGCATGTGCGCGCGCACACGACAAAAGGGCGGGGTCAAGGGCGCCGGTTTATTATTCGTGGGCCGCCTCTGGCATACTCGTTTTTCATGTCTTCGGCCTGATCCTGGATCAGTTCATTCATCCGCGATTCTCTGTCTGCCTCAATATTGTCCAAGTCAATGTCCGTCAGACTCCGTGCCCTTGGTACTTTGGGGCCTTCCTGGGCAAACTGGGGTTTCTTGGAGCGTCTTATCCAGTTATGGAGGCGAGACGGTGAGTTCTCAACAGCTTTGCGCACCGTGTTAGGACTACATCCTAACTCTTTGCCCAACTTTTTATAACTCGTGAACGGCTTTCCATCATTTGCCTTCGCCTGCAGCTCTTTTTGCACATCCTGCCATTTGAGTTCATTTGCCTGCTCGCCTCCGTTGGGCTGGTTTGCATCCTGCTGGCCTGAGCCCGGCTTCTCTTTGTTAGCATGGGCAATCATCAAGGCGGAAACAAACGCAGCTCTAAAGGGATGCAGAATCCGTTGAAGCGCCTCATACACGCATGTAGACGTCCAGTGATAACCATGACGTGCATCAGGAGGAAGCGCTTTGCATATGCGCTGCACCTCTACTCGAAAAGGCTGCCACTCCCCACCATGCTCGAAAAAGGCAAGAAAACCATTCAGAAACATCAAGGGATCTGTGCCAAAACGCTTTATGAGTTCTTCAACAAGTCGGTTATCCCGTGCAATCTCGCTGCACGCAACCTGTACCGCGTTACCAATATGCTGTGCGAAGCCGGCTTTGTTTTCAGGATACTCCCACTTTGCGCTGAATTCTGAGTAAACCCTATTTCGCTTTACCATCGCGGGAGCGTAGTCCAAAGCATGAATGAACCGTGTATCCCAGCGGGTTTGAGGGTTGCACAGTTCAAGAAGGCTTTGGGGTACGTTTTTCGTATCTGGCATGGTATCAGCTCCATGCCGGGTTCTGCGGCCCGGGAACACCGCTGGAGCTGATAGGAAGCGCGCTGTTCCCGGGTCCGCCCGACGATGGCCTATCGCCGGCCCGGTGCATTCAAGATATCGCATGGAGTTGTGGTAATCAATCGTGTTCGGCTGGTTTAGCTCAACGCCGTTATCTCAAGTGCCTGCCCGTTGTCAAACAAAAGTGTACTTCATTCTTGTTCTCATTCTGTGAAGTCCTGTGATGTCCCTTAATTTCCATAAAAAGCCTTGTATTTCCCAGAAAACTTGTCGAGCGCGGGTGCCTTTTCCTTAATTGCTGGGCTTTCTTGGGGGTCACGACCCCCAGCCGAAAGCGGCATTATGCCGCGCTCGGGCGCTCCCGTGCCGGCTGCACCTGCCAGTTTGACGGCTGGAAGTCGGTTGCGCGTCCTATCGATCCTCGGCTAAAGCTGCTACCTTCACTTCACTTTCAATTCCACGGCATGCCCCAGCAACCGAGCCAGCGCCGGGGCGTCGGCTGACGATTCACGGCGCGCTCCAGATTAGCCTGCCGTCTGCGTTGAACAGCCTCAGGGATGATTCCGTATGGATAATGGTCCTGCCGTCCGGCGTTTCTGTCTCACCAATGCCCAGCCCGACGCGGGGCTCACCCTTCTCGTCGTACAGGGCCAGTGTCGGCCCGTTCTTGGTCACCACCAGCGCGGCGCGGAGCTTGTCATTCTTGTCGTACAAGGCCAGATTCGGCCCCAACATACCCATAAACAGCATAGCGCGGATCTTGTTCTTATCGTCGCTCAGAGACAGTCCCGCCCCGTCGTTGTCTAAGGACAGCCCGACGCGGGGCTTGCCATTCTCGTCGCTCAAGAACAGCCCCGGTCCGTCCTTGTTCACCGCCAGCCCGACGCGCGGCTTGCCCCTCTCGTCAAACAGGTCCAATGTCGGTCCTAACTTGGTCACCCCCAGCAGGGCGCCATTCTTACCGTCGGCGTCATACAGGTCCAGCCCCGGTATGTCCTTGGTTATCCTCAGGCCGACGCGGGGCTTGCCCTTGTCGTCAAACAGGGTCAGCGCTGGCCCGTTCTTGGTCACCACCAGCACGGCGCGGGGCTTACCGTCCGCATCTTCGAGGATGAATGCATTCGCGCGCACTTCCCTTGTTGCCGAGCCCGCCCCCTGGGCCTGGGCGGTGGGTCCAGCCGTAATCCACGCCCCGGCCACGGCCAGCCCCAGGGCGACCAGGGCTACGGCGGCCAGTGCGTAGCGGTTGCGACGTTTCGCATGGGCCAGTTCGCGTTCCAGCGTTTCGATGCGCTCTTCGAGGGTCATGTTGTAGCTCCTTTTGCGAGTTGACGTGTTCGGCGGTAACGGTATCGCGCAGGGCGACAGGAAGCGGCGAAGTGCCAGTCGAGGGCCGCTTCGTCCAGGCTGGCGTTCAGCCTACCACCTTCCGTTCTTTTCTGCCCCCTCGGAGCCGGCGGGCTAGGGGGCATTTCTTACCCCTCTGTTGACGAAAACCCACCCTGCGGGGGTGCCGTCGGGGTTTCTGTCGGTGTCAGTGGCGTCTCCGCCCTTGGCGTGTCCGCCCGGAGGGCTTCCGCGAGCTGGGCGGCAAGCGCGCCATCCGCGCCGCCATCGCCAGGGAAAAGCTACAGCGGCCATGACGGAGTCGTGTCCCGCCTCTCGATGGGTGAACAGCTCCACAGCTATTCCGGGGGTATCCAAGTATGTCGGCAAGCCAGATCCGCCCTTGGCTCGCACTGACACACGGTGAAATAGGGCAGCACTGGGATCCACCTGTGTCTGGCTTGGCGTCTGAGCAACCCACTGGTTCTCGGTGACATCGGATGTCGAGCAGTCGTATTACTCCGTAATACAGCTAAGCACAACATCACCAGTAAGACATAAGCCCCTGGAGGCGATGCGATGCAGAAGCGCGTAGCCCTGCATCTTCCACCCCCACTTACTCCCTGAGCAGCTAAGCGGCTCTTTTTTCCTTTACTGGAACGAGTGTTGGGCGCATACTTTTTTAGAAGCACCACAGCCGCCGACTGGGCAGTACCTATCGAAAGGCGCCAAAATGCAATTCAAACTCAAATGCATTCAATGTGGCGAAGTCATCCTCTGCGATGAATCGATTTTTGATACCCCGATGGAATGTGAGTGCGGCTACCCTATTGTCCTTGAGTACTATCCCGAGATTGCCAAGCTTAAACAGGAGCGCGATGAAAGACTCCGCTCGGAACGCAAACAGCAAAAACAATTCCGAAACCAGCAACGGGCCGAAGCCAAGCAGAAGCGCGCTGCCGAGAGGGCAAAACAAAGGGAAGAACGCGCTGCTATCAGAGCCGTACAACGTGCCAAGAGGCAATTCCAAAAGCAGTTGCCACCTGGTCCGGACGCGCCAGTCCTTGATTCCACCTGCGCCAGTGTGGATACCGTTTCTTCTCACACAGATCCCTCGTGGACTTTTAGGCAGCGTGAATTCGGTACCGCAATAGCGTGTCTTGCCGGTTTGGCACTGTTGGCGGCTTCGACACTGATGGTGTGGGTAAACGTACTTGCGGGAGGAATAATAGGCATCTCTGGCAATGGAAAGTTCGTCGCGGTTATCTCGCTTGCTGGCCTAGCGTTGACTGTGTTCGGGTTGCGGCGTCCAAAGTTCTTGCCAGTCGTAATGCTGAATTGCTCAGCATGGGGTATTGTAGCGCTTTGTTGGATGATTGGGCTTATTTATACCGTTGCGAGCCTTGCTGAGTCTTTACAGGGCAATGACAGCTCGTTTGCCACAGTCTTTGCCTCTGCCATCGCAACACAAATAACACCCGGCGCTGGACTGTATGTTGGAGTCCTGGGTGCGCTCATAATCATCCTCTCGACGCTTATGTACGAGGCACTGGTGTCAGCACATAAGGGGGGCCATCCCGTAAGGAGGCCCTTGCGTATTATCACGAAAGTCGGGTCCCTAGTTGTAGGAGTCTTGCTGGCGGTTTTCTTGGGCCACTCGCCCAGTCGAGCAGTGCAGGCAGTAGATTTAGAAGGCACCCCACCGAAGAGCCCGGTTACGGCGATGGAAGCTGAGAGCAATGCCGCCCTGCCTGCAACCACCTATCATCCCCAGAAACAGGCCTCGTACCCATTTCTGAAAATGAGCCGTACTGAAATCAAGGCCTTGTGCGAGGACTATGGCCTTTCTAAGCCCGAATGGGCGGAAGACTCATACTGCATCGTGCGTGTTTTTCCAGAGTCAAACTTCCGTGTAGAGGCTGAGTTTTTCCAAGACCAGCTTGTCCGCCTTGCTGTTATGGATTTTACGGACTCCGAAGAGGCCGAGAGACGAGTATTTGCCTTTTGGTACAGAGTTGAGCCTCAGATGATTCCACTTTTCGAACACTTGCGAGACCGCCAGCGTGCGATCAACAGTTCAAGTGGTCCGGTCGAGGATCTTGCTGGAGATTACGTCTATCGTTGGAGTGAGTTCAATAAGGCCATTGTCCTGGTCGATTGGTATGATAATATCAATCGAGATGAGGACACAACCCTGGGCGACGCCGAGCTGGAAACTTCCCCACCTGTGCATCCACAGCGCGCGGCAGATCCTCCCATTCCGAAGGCAGAGAAAAGCTGCGAGATTATCGAAATAGATGCGAAGATAACCGAGAGAAACCAAGTGTGGTGGAAATACGCCTGGAAGCTTACTATTCGTAACCGCCACAGCAAACCAAAAAGCATCGACGCCGAAATAAAATTTCTCGACTCCGATGGATTTATTATCGATACAGACACGGAACTGATCGCTATTGCCGGTGACGAAACCAAAACGTTTACCGGTTTTGCTTTGATCGATGCCGAGGTGGCCGGCAATGTTGAAAGCATTGCCGCCGAAGCCCGGCTATGGCCGTAGTGCTCCTATTCGCCCGCGTGGCCTCACTGAGCGCCACCCGCGCCTGGTGGGGTAGCGTCAAGGCTTGCTGCCGCCCGTACCACCGCAAGCACCGCCTGCCGGGTCGGTTCGGGCAGGTCGGGCCATGCTGCAATCACCCGCTCAAGGTCGGGGTCGGGGGCCGGTTTTTGATTGCACAAGGCTGCACTTGAGGTGTCGCGCCGGGGGGTGTCGTTGTAAGTCTTTCCAGAATCGCCACTTAGGCGGGGTGTTTCCAGCTTCCCAAGCTGGACGTCGTGGGTTCGAATCCCATCGCCCGCTTTTGTGCCAGGAGGTGACATGCATCGCCTCCTGGCGTTTTCGTTTACCAAGTCTCTACCCGTCAAAGGCTTACGATACAGCCTCGCAGGGCACGTCCGCTTGTCAGCCGATGCCATCCGCGACACGTTATGCCTCAACTGGACTGCCTTCTGGTCCCAAGACGGTCACCCGCGCGCCCCGAGAGCACCAAGTCGGTCACCGGTGACTGGCTGCGGGTACACATGCAATCGCTATCATCGTGAGATCTGCATCGCTACTAGCGTGACATGTTGCAATGCCGGCGCGATGTACCAGGCTGTATTTGATCGTCCACATTCACGTTTGTGTGCGCAGAGGCGTGTTCTGCCCTGGTGTTGGCTGTCTTGGCAACGATCATTCAGAACGCGGGCAGTTCGGCCACGGCGGCAGCAGTGTCGGCCACATCGAGGTGCGTGTAGGTGTTCATCGTCAGGCGGATGTCGCTGTGCCGCATGAGCTTCTGGGCGACGCTCGGCGAGACGCCCTTGCGCGCCAGCAAGGTCGCGAAGGTGTGCCGCAGGCTGTGAACGTCGATGGTACGCCCCTGTCCGTCGCGTTTGACGATACCTGCTGCAGCGAGGTCGAGATTGAACGTCCTCAAGAAATTCCTCCCGAGGTTGAACAGCGGCGCATCCGTTGTCGGCTCGCCACCATCGCCTTGGGCCGTGTTGGCAATGTGCTTGCGCAGGTCGTCGGCCAGGTCCGGCCGCAACGGCAACAGGGCCGCCTTGCCGCTCTTGGCGTGCCTGCCCTCGATCAAGACGTACGGGTTCGCTTCGTCGAGTCGTAGGGAAGAGACGGTCAGCGAGGCCACCTCACCGCATCGCAGCCCCGTCAGGATCATGAACTTGTAGATGAGCGCGCGCGTCACCGCGCCCTCCATGTCGGTTGGATCGCCCCAGGGCGTCACCTTGGCAACGAACTTGCGCCCGCCGTGCAGACGGGCCCACTCCTGAGGTGTCCAGGAATCTGCCACAGGCGAACCTGCTCGTCCTTGCTGATCTTGACGCGCTGATCGAAACGATGCAGATGACTGTTCGTCCACCCCATGGCGATCTGAATCACCTCGTGCAACTTGCCCAGCGTGATGTCCGACGGCACGGTCAGCTTCCGCCAGATCGGCGGCTTGCTGCCATTCAGCGTGATGTGAAGCTGATATACCGGAGACTGGCTCACCTTCCACTCTCCCATTCAGGTTGCCAGCGTCCCGTGCACCTTGAGGCGTTTGAGGATTTCATCGACGATTAGGATCAAACTGCTCACCGCCACGATCAACAACCAGTCCAGCACGCCCAGCGGCTCGGTGCCGAAGAGCAGTTGCCCGAAGGGCGTGTATACCACCAACAGTTGCAGCATGATGGCGGTACCGATGCCCAGCCAAAGCCACAGGTTGCTCATCAGGCCCACCGATAGGATCGACACGTAGTTCGTGCGTGCGTTGAGGGCGTGGAACCATTGGAAGGCCGCCAAGGTCGTGAAGGCAACGGTCTGGGCGTGCTTGGCGTTGCCGGCGTAGAGCTCGTACGCGAACAGGCCCAGCGTGCCGGCGGCCATGAGCGGAGCCAGGATCAGCATGCGGCGGATGAGTTTCATGCCCAGCACGCCCGCTTCCGGAGGCCGCGGCGGCTGTCTGAGCACGTCCCAGTGCTTCGGCTCGACGCCCAGCGGCACGGTGCAGGCCCCGTCGGTCACTAGGTTGATCCACAGAATCATGATGGCCGTCAGCGGCAGCGGCATGCCGATCACCAGCGCCGCCGCCAGCGTGATGATCTCGCCGAGGTTGGTGGTGATCAGGAAGAACACCACCCGCTGGAGATTGGCGAAGGTCACCCGCCCATCCTCGACGGCATGGACGATGGTGGCGAAGTCGTCGTCGGCCAGGACCATGTCGGCCGCTTCCTTGGCGACCTCCGTGCCGGACCGGCCCATGGCCACGCCGATGTCCGCGCCTCTCAGGGCCGGAGCGTCGTTGACTCCGTCGCCGGTCATGGCCACGATCTCGCCGTTGGCCTTGAGCGCCTGAAGGATCTGAAGCTTGTGGGCCGGCGAGACCCGCGCGAAGACCGATACCTTCTTTACACGTTCCTGGAGTTGCTCGAGCGGCATGCCGTCGATGTCCCGGCCGGTCAGCACCTCGCCGCTATCGTCGGAGATAATGCCGGCCTGCCTGGCAATCGCCAGGGCCGTCACGGCGTGATCACCGGTGATCATCACCACACGGATACCGGCCCCCTGGGCGTCCGCCACCGCCTGGATCGCCTCGGGGCGTGGCGGGTCCACCAGCCCCCACAGACCTACGAATATCAGGCCTTCCTCGACGTCCTCGCGCCGGAGTTCCTCGCTCGCCTCGGCCATCGGCCGAATAGCCCCAGCCACAACACGAAGCGCCTGGTCGGCGAAATGCTCGTTGGCCGCTTCGATCTCCGCGCGCCGCTCATCGGTCAGTTCGACTGTTTGCCCTTCGATCAGAACGTGCGTACAGAAGGTCAGCAAGCGATCAGGCGCGCCCTTCACCATCGCCACCGTACCACCCGCTACGGTGGAATGGAGGGTGGCCATGTACTTGTGCTCGCTGGAGAACGGCACCTCGGCCAGGCGGGGTTGCCCCTCGACCAGCGCCTCGACATCCAAGCGGGCCTTATGGGCCGCGATCAGGATCGCGCCCTCCGTCGGCGTCCCACGGATGGCCCAGCCGTAGTCCCGGCGGGCGAGCGATGCGTTGTTGCACAGCAGGCCGATCCGCAACAGCGCCCGCATGTCGTCGTTCAACTGTCCGCCTTGATCTGGCCGGCCCTGGGGGTGAACCTCGCCCGTCGGCTCGAGACCCGATCCGGTAACCACGTACGTGCCGGACGGGGTCCACAGCGCGGTGACGGTCATCTCGTTGCGGGTTATCGTGCCGGTCTTGTCCGAGCAGATCACCGTGGTCGAGCCCAGCGTCTCCACCGCCGGCAACCGGCGGATGATCGCGTTGCGGCGGGCCATTCGCTGCACGCCCAGCGCCAGCGTCACGCTAATGACGGCCGGCAGACCTTCCGGGATGGCCGAGACCGCCACGGCCACCGCGAAAAGCAGCATTTCGATCAGCTCGTAGCCGCGCAGCAGCCCCAGCAGAAAGATCAGGACGGCCAGTCCCACACCCGCAGCCCCCAGGATCACGCCCAGTCGGGCCATGCGGCGCTGAAGCGGCGTCTGCTCTCGCCTGGCCTGTCGGACCTGCCCGGCGATGCGTCCCAGTTCGGTGTTCATCCCCGTACCCACGACAACGGCTCGCCCTCGCCCGGCCGTCACAGCCGTAGACATCCAGACCATGTTCCGGCGCTCGGCCAGCGGGCTGTCCGCCTCCACCACCCCCGGAACCTTATGGACCGGTTCGACCTCGCCCGTCAGGGCCGACTCGTTGGCGTGCAGTTCCGCGGCTTGGATCACGCGCGTGTCGGCTCCCACCAGATCACCCGTCTCGAGCACGAGGATATCACCGGGCACGATCTCTTCTGCCAGGATCTCCACCTGCCTGCCGTCGCGGATGACCTTCGCATGCGGGGCAGCCAGTTCTCGCAATGCCCCCAGCGCCCGCCCGGCCTTGTACTCCTGCGAGGCCCCCAGGATCGTGTTCAACAGCACCACGCCGGCAATAACCGCCGCGTCGATGGCATGGCCGGTGGCCAGCGAGAGCGCCGCCGCACCGAGCAGCAGGTAGATCAACGGGCTGTGAAGCTGCTTGGCCACCAGCTTGACCACGCTGACGGCCTCTTCGGCCTCCAGGGCATTGCGGCCAAACTGCTCCAGGCGATGGCGCACCTCCGCCGTCTGAAGGCCTTGCTCGCCCGAGCCGACCTTCTGAAACAGCTCCTGCTCGCTGTGGGTGTGCCACAAGTCGTGTGTTGCCTTCGCCTCATCGGTCATCGGGTATATATATCTCCAATCACTCAGCCGCCCGCAAAACTCCACGATGTCCGGTTGAAAGCACAGCGTCGCTATAAATGTTCAGCAGAGCGGGCAACCGAGACCATCAGGCGCTACCACCAACTTTTCTGAAAAGCGCCACTTCCATGTCTTTTTTTTGTTGCCAGCAGGAACAGGCACTGCCCTTTGCTGCGAGCTGCCCACAACTGCCCAATGGTCTCTTTTTCTTTTTTGTCCTCGCTTGTTTCCAGATGGCTGCCCTTGTATTCGACAGCGTGAAAGCACCCATCTTTCAACTTACTTACTTATTAAACCCACGGCCTCTGGCCGTGCGACCCGAAGAGCTTCGGAGCGATCCGGCGTTTACTTGTTTCGGACGGCGCGTAGGTTCTCCTTCCGGGAAGCCCCGTTTGGGAGAAGGAGAACCTGAACAATGCACGAATGGCAGAGTTTGTCCCACGTCCGGTGGGAATGCAAGTATCACGTGGTGTTTATCCCAAAATACCGTCGCAAGGTGCCTTACGGCAAGCTGCGGCGACGGATCGGACCGATTCTTCGGGAGTTGTGTCGTCAGAAGAGTGTGGAGCTTCTGGAAGGGCATCTGATGTCGGATCACGTCCACATGTGCCTGAGCATTCCTCCCAAGTACAGCGTGGCCCACACGATTGGGTTTCTGAAGGGTAAGAGTGCAGTGCGAATCCACCGTGACTTGCTGCACGAGTGTCGGATGACCGGGCTGAGCTTCTGGGCGACGGGGTACAGTGTGAGCACGGTGGGGCTGGACGAACACCGGATTCGTCGGTACATCCGTGAGCAGGAGAAGTTGGAATCGGACCAAGGTGAGCTCGACCTAAAGTAAGCGTATGACCCATGCCCCGGCGGGGCTTCCCAGCCATCGCCCCCAACGGGCTTCACGACGCGCTCGGCCCGCTTGGGCGGGCCTTTTTAAAGCCACGCCCTATGGGCGTGGTTGATTACTTCCCCAAAGCGATCTGAATGATGTCGCGGGAACGAGTCGGCTATGTAGGAACAGTTTCTTCAGGACGCACCGAATTGGGCGTGCCCGCAACTGGGCAAGCACCCGGAATGGCAGGGCGACTCCTGGCGTTTTATCTGCGGTCACTGCAAGATGGGGTCGGCCTCCAGGATCCCCCGCAGTTTTTTCAGGGCCGCGTTCTGTATCTGGCGAACGCGTTCCTTGCTCAGGCAAGCGATATGACCGATCTCCTGAAACGTCAAACGGCGCCCGCCCTGAAAGTGAAAACGATGGGCGAGAACTTTCGCCTCGATGTCGGTCAATTTACCCGAGTTGGTTTCGATGGCCCAATTCAGCCGTTCCACCCAGAGTCCGACGTGGGAATCGGGCAACCGCGATGAGCTTTGCAGGCTGGTATCGCGCTGGGACGGAAAAATCGCACGGTACCGCCCCTCGCGCCTTGCATGACGCATCAATCCTCGTGCAATCACATTGCAGGCGTAGGTGCTGAAACGGTACCCCCTCCACGGATTGAACCGTTCGACGGCACGGAACAGTCCGAACATCGACTCGCTGACTCGACCATCCTGGTCCGGGTCCGCAGAACCGATCCGGCCAAGCATCGTGTAAGCCAGCCCCAGGTTCCTCTTGACAATGCATTCACGAATGTCGCTCCACCGCCGGGACCATTCCTCCCGTTCGCCCATGGCGTCGCGCTTGCTCCGAGTGCATCGAGCCACCCGGAACGCGCACGTGTGCAGGGCGGCGAAAAGCATCTGCTCGTCCAGCTCCGCATCCAGGCCGTGTCCGTTTGTCGCGAATTGAGCGAACTCGATAGCCTGTCGGGCAGCGGCATTCGTTCGGATCCGCCTGTCCGGTGCATACCAGGGGATCGGGCGTGAATTATTGTAAAGCATTGAGTTGTTCAACGTGTTTTGCATGGCTGCGCACATTTCGAGTCCCCTCTACAGTTAGGTGGCCTTGCGAATGTCCTTCCGAGGAAAAAAACAGTCCGCCGTGACACAATCAGGTGCTCCCTTTGGGAGGACCGGCCTCAGGCGGCAACCCATCCGCACACCCTTGAACACAGGCGCTTGCGGCCGCCTGCCGGGCCGGCCCCGCATCCTGGTGAGCGGCTGCGTTTTGCTGTGCCGCACGATAAGCCGACGCAAACCGGATTCCGGTACCTGCCGTATGCTTGGCCCCGCGCGTCGAAAACACGATGTGCGAGGCGGTGTTGTCCCCCTCCGGCCGACAATGGTCGGAGGCTTGGTTCAGTGAAGGAAGATGTTCGATGGCCCAGTTGATTTCCTGACCGCTCGCGGCGTCAATCATGGGGATACGCGCCGGCTGCAAACCCGAACACATCTCGATGGGGCCGCGTTTGAGCCTGAAGGCCCATGCAAGCATTCTGGGGGCTGTCAGTACCAGCCCGACCTGGCCAACCAGCTGGAATAACAGGCGCTTCGATCCGAGAGGGCTCTCGCGTATACCCAGGATCGCCCGCAAGGTGTTCCACGGGTTGTAAAACGCCGCATACGCCCGCAAAAGGTTGATTTGCTGCTGCCATGGCCGAGGATGCCTGGAAGCAGTCACATGATTACCGTCATGATACGCCTGCGGAATGGTGTTGTGACCGACCTTCTTGAAGATTGTCCGGACCTTGGCCGCAGACTCGAAAGTACGTGTCCCGACACTCGGTTCCAGATAGGTACACTGGTAGGAAACGGCTCCCTGATCGAACAGGTAGCGAACCTGGTTGAGCAGCCCCGACAGATCGCCGCGTTTGGAACGCAGGGGCTGCTCGTCGCTGTGGATCATCATCGTCATCGGTTCGATGTTCAGCTGCTTCAGCAGGGAGAAAAGCTCGGCGGTCTTATTCGCGGTCTGTCCCTTGTTGACAAGATCGGCCGTGATGTCCTCGATGCCGAACCAGATGGCGGCCAAGCCGCCCGCACGGCAGAGGGGAAGCAAATCCCGGTTCCGGTACACGTCGAACTCGGTGGCTTCGGTCAGGAAGCGAATACGCTTGGAGAGTGGCTGTCCGTCGATCTTTGTCCGGGCCAGTTCCGTCATGAAGTTGACCACCGTCTGACGGTCGTTGAAGAAGTTATCGTCCGTACTGAAGAAGCTCGTGATGCCGAAGCTCTCATGGATGCGCACGATCTCCGCCGCCAGCCGCATGGGACTCTTGTGGCGCCATGTGCGCTGGTTCACCGCGGGGATGGGACAGTAAGGACAGCCGAAGCGGCAGCCCTGGGTCGAGATCACCGAGGCGATGACTGAGAGCTTGCCGACCCGTTCGGCTGGGCACGGCTTGGCCGACAACGTCGGGCGGCGGTGCGGCGGCTCGATCATTCGGAAGCCGGCGTCGGGCATGGGCAATTCGTCCAAGTCGCGCAAGAGCCGCTGCACGCCGGTATTCACGGCCAAAGGCTGCTGTGAGGACTCTTCCGGGGAGAGATAGACGAGGCCCGGCACGTGAGCCAGCGTGCCGGCCCGCCGTGCATTCTCGTATGCGTCAAGCGGGGTCTGGCCGACATGGCGACTCTTGAGAACAGTGTGCAACAAGTCCAGCAGTACGAACGCTTCACCGGTCACTACGCAATCGGCACCGATACCCGGTTCCGGACCCAGCTCGAAGAAATCGGTCGGCTCGTAAATGGCCTTGGGGCCGCCGACCAGGATGAGCGGACGGGCCTTGCCCATCCGGTGCGCGTCTCGAACGAGCGCGTACGCACGCTCGGCATGCACCTGCATGGACGACACCATCAATATGTCCAGGAGCCTGCCGTTCAGCATCATCCGGCTGGGAAGAACGTGAGGGGACCATTGCTGCAACACGATACGAAGGTTGGTGAAGCCCGCAGCGTGCAGCACGTCCCCAAACAAGCGGACTGAACAGGGCGCCATGCGTTTGTCGGCATACCAGTAGGGCAGCATCCGTGTACGAAAATCGAATGCATAGACGATGCCGATCGTCAGGTCGGACACATCGGCGATCTGACGGATCGCATCGACTTTCTCTCGAAAGGCGCCATCCGGCAAATAGACGTCTCCATTTTCCCGGCGTGGAAGTTCCATGTGGCAGTGTTCTCTCTTCGTGATTCAATGGCGCGCCGGTCGCAGGCCTGCTTTGGCCTGTCCGTCGTCGTTCAGGACGCCGGCTACCGACGAGGACACGTGCCCCGTCGTCTGCTGCTCGAAAGCGCTTGCCCCCGGGCGATCGGCCGGGCCAGGGTGGGACTCGACATTTCCATCGGGTGCGCCTCTCCAGATTGCGATCGGTTCGCGTCAACAAATGCCAAAAAAAAGCCGACGTGGTTGGACACCTCAAAGGGTGTGTCCAACCACGTCGGCTTACTCTTCGACGAGCCACCCGGCCGAGCCGGGTTGCTCTCCTCCTAGTCGTCCGACAGCGTCGTTCGTTCGGTACGAAGCCCGCTTCCGATCCAGTGCAAGCTTCACCGCAACTGCAATAATACTTTATCGGAACGAAAAAAGCAAGGAGGATCTTGCATTTTTATTCCCCGATGGCTATAAAATCTCCAAAATGCTCGAAAGCTTTTATACCAAACGTCGGTTGCATGGTCGGCAGACCGTTGCAAACGCTTCTTTCAGGCATCACTTTAAAAGCACATAGGGTGTCCATGAAGACCCAAGGTGAAATTGAAGCCAGCATCTGCAAAGGGATTGCTCGCTTTGAGCAGGAGTACATGGGCCGGGGCCCGAAGGACATTCGTGCCTACCTGATCGGTGATCTTCTGGTGGTCCGTCTCCAGGGCGTCTTGACCGCGGCCGAGAAACAACTGACCAAATCGCTCCCCGGAGAGAAAGGCAGGGACCTGCTCAAACAAGTCAGGATCCAATTGGTTGAAACGGCACGGCCGATGTTGGAGGCGATGATCCTGGAAGTCACTGGCGAGAAGGTTACCAGCTTGCACCACGACATCAGCACCACCATCGGCGAGGAGGTCGTGATCTTTACCTTGGCCAAGTCGCCGATCTTCCGCGAAGCGAAGAAGCAATAAAAGCTTTTGATAGGATAATCTACCGAAGTCCCATGCCCTGCCTGGTGAATGTCGAGTCCGAAAGGCTGACGTTAAAGTTGACGTTGCTGTACTCGTAGTGGCCCAGCAGTTGGCTCTTGGTATCGTCAGCGTAGGCCACGCACAGCGTCGGCACGAGCCACTGCCTGTCGACGTGCACTTCGAGGACGCGGTCGGGCCACGGGTTCTGTTCGCCGGCATACGGCAGGTGCCGCTCGAACAGCAGCATAGGGCGCCCATCGACGACACGCGCGCCCTCGTACGTGAAGTCGAGGATGCCCTGCGCCCTCGCCAGCCGGCAGTACTTGAGAATCATCTCCGTGTTTTTACGAAAGCCGAACTGGTCGATCGTGCGCCGCGAGCTTTTCATCGCGTCCGCACCATGGATTGGCCTCATGACGTAGGGTACAAACAGTCGGGCGATCGGCCCGGGCTCGACAACGGCCATCTGCTGGCCGTCCTGAATCCACTTGTTCTGCACGTACAGTACGCGCGACGCCTTGTCGCGGTTCTCGATCCACTCGAGCCGCACGCTGAACGGATCCTCACGGAAGTGGGCTTTCATTACCTGCTTTTTCGTCATCTTCCCGCAGACAAGCTCCTGCTTGGCGAACAGGCAGGTGTAGTCCCGCACGCTGCGGTCGTAGCTGTCGAGCATCATTTCGAAAAAACCCACCGGGTCGGCCGTCGCCAACTGTTCCAGGGTGGTCTGTTGTAATGGCGGTATTTTCCTCGACAGTGACGCAAGCGCCTTGCCAGGTGTCAGCGGGTTCAGGTGAACGCCGTCCGGCCGTTGGGCCATCGACGGCGCCGCCCGTTCCGACAGCACGTCATGGCACTGGATAAGCAGGCCGGCGCCCAACAGGACGCCCACGAGGACCTTCATCCATTCTTTCGTGAGAGGGTCGTGCATCATCGTGTCTTCGATGTCCTGTCCGGCGCCCGCGTGCGTGCGGGCGACCTGGCGGTGTCGGCTGTCGGTCGGTGGCGGTTCGATCCCAGTGCCCGTGTGCGGGCGGGCAACCTCGTCACCGAAGGAGTTCTGGGAAGCGCCACTCTGAGTTGAGCGGCCGACTGGGCCACGATCGGAGATTTTGGAAGCACCACCCTGCCCGGCCCCGTTGGCCTGGCCGCCTGCTTTGCGGACGGGCGCTCCGCTCCGGTTTCCCTCTTCTCTCGCGTCACGCGGTATGCATGGATTGCTTGACCGCGCTGCACAATCTGTTGTCTCTCTTCATGGGCCACCGGCTGAAACCGTATCGGTGTGTTTGTTCTGCTTGTCATCTGACTGAATGGCCTGGCAACCACCGGGCTCTTCTCCCTTGACGACACCCCGCTCGTGCTGCGTGTAATCTGGGCTGCCAGTGTGCGCGGCGGTCGGGCGTCCTCGTGATCCCGGCGGTTCTGGAAGTCCGCTTGTGCGCGGTACTCCCAGTCGCGGTCCCGCCGATTCTCCCAGCGTCGGTGAGCGTAAATCGGATCATAGCCGTAACGGGTGGAGTTGAACGTAAACGACGCGTAGAACCCACTGCTGCGATAGCTGGGAGCGTAGTAGTCGCCGAAGTAGTAATGCTGGTAGCGTGGCCTCAGGAAGAGGTGATCGGAAAAAACGCTCAGGTCGATCACGACCGACGGCGAGTAGTGATAATTCGAACGCGTGTAGACCACCTGATCGAAATACACCGGCGCAAACAGAACGCCGCGACGGTTGACAGAGTAATCCCAGTAGCCATCGACGAAGACGTAACCGCGAGGAGCCCAGACGTAATGGGCGGGGATCCAGATCCAATCCGGCCGGACCACCCCCCAGTAACCGGGGCGCCAAGCGTAGTGGTCCTGATACCAGACCCAGGATCCTGGCACCCAAATAGAGTCCGGCGACGGCGCGGCAATGTTGGGGCCGACCTCGGCCGTAGGCGGCGGCGCGGGCAAGTACTGAACCACGTTGACGGCTGCGTCAGCCCAGTATCCGGAAGTCCACTGAATGCCTTGCGCGGACCCGCTCCAATAGCCCGGGATCCATTGACGACCCGGCGGCAGCGCCCGCCAGGTGCCGCTGATCCAAAGAAAACTGCTCCGCTCGTCGTCCCAGCCCCAGTAGCCGGGAATCCATGTGACGTTGGCCCCCTCTGGCCTCTGATCAGGCGGCACTTCCTCGATGAGGTCGGGTGGCGCCTGCGACACCACGATTCCCGGCTGGGGGTTGAAAGTCACGGTTTGAGCAAATGCCTCATGCACCGGTCCGCGCGTAAGCACCTGCGTTCCTGCCTCGACATCATATGGACCCTGTTGTGCGACGGCGGCCCTCCCTAGTACAAGTCCCGTACCAAGAACTGTCAGCGCAGCAATTGTGCACAATTTATAACCATGACGTATGTTCATGATCGTTCTCCATTGTCAGCGATCTGTCTTTCCGGCCTGTTCGTGATTGGCACTCAGACGACGAATCGTTTGCAGCGCAGTTTCGGAAATTCCTCACCTCAGAGTTCTCGCACGCCACGAGATTCAACAGGTTGCCCATGTATTCTGCGACCGGAGAGATCTTCGGAAACTGGTCTCCCAACTCGGTTCGCAGGCGGGCGTTGTCGTAGACCACGTCCATGTTCAAGAACGGCAGGTAATAACGGAACGTGGAGAACAGTTTGCGTTGATGCGCCGCCCCCAGATATTGGCGATGCTTGTCCCTCGTCCACTCGGACGGGGGGATTAATTTCAGCGGCTTCGGGCGTTTGTAGAAATCGTCCAGGAACGCAGAAGTCGGGCCGCACAGCGTGGCTGCTTCCGGACCGGCCGAAATGTTATAGCAGTCATGCTGGAGTTGCGGTTTCTGCAACAAGCGAAGGATGGACTCAGCCACGAATGAAACCGGCACGATATCCACCCGCGAGGCCGGATCAATCGGAACGGCTTCGAATTCCCGCAACAGGGGAACAAACCAGGCAATCGCCCGGGCGAATTTCCTCGCCGGGATCCCCGCGCTGAGCGTGATCGACGGTCTCAGGATCAGGCACGATTCGCCCGAGTCGCGCAACACGCGTTCAGCCATTGCCTTGGATCGGGTATATTCGTTATGGTGGTCTTTGTCCGGATCGCTGCCGTCGCTTTCTCTGAGGCATTGATGGGCGACCGCCCCGCAACTGGCCGCCGTGCTGAGATGAACGATTAAGGGATTACGGCGGCATTGGCGGGAGAGGGCGATCAGATTGTGCATCCCGGTGATGTTGGTTTCCCGGCAGAGGGCGTCTCGGATGAATGACAACTCAGACGCGCAGTGGATGATGATATCCACGGACTCGGTCACCTGGGTGTAATCGTGGTCGGACAGTCCGAACCGAGGTGCGACCACATCGCCAGGCACGGATTTCAGACTCTCGCCCCAGTGGGCCGCGCACTTGTCATTGCTGAACTGCATACGCTTGGCGAGCCGGGAACGTACATCCATCTCAGAATTCGGCCGAATCAGACAGAACACTTTGCCGACCTCGCAATCCACCAAACGGCGGACCAGCTCGCCACCGATGAGCCCGGTAACACCGGTGATCAACACATTCGTTCCACGCGCCAGCCGCTTGCCCTCCGGCCTCCTTTTGAGCCGACGGGGGTCTTGGAGCGTGGACGCGTCCTCTAAGCGAGAAGGTTCCCGCTTCGCGCCGCAGAATTGTTGATATAGGTTTGATGTGGTCATACTGATACCCTGACAATCTACCGGCTTGCAGCCGGTTCTACATTGGCCATAGGACACGCCTTTACCGCAATGCCGTACATCATGTTTCCTTCCACAAGGGGAGCCGCGGGGAGACAAGGAACCATTGCCTTCGGAGCGTCATGGTCGCATCTGTACCCTTGATGCCCTTGACCATCTCCTCCATGTGCATGACTGCGTTTCGAGATCGGGCACGGCCGGTCGCGACCGATTACGGCCGGCCCCCGTCCTCCACGCTCAGTTTACCATCCGTCGGCCCTGGATGACGCGGGCCAGCACGATCATGATCGCCAGCACCAACAGAAGGTGGATTGATGCGCTGAAGGTGTACGACGTGGTCATCCCGAGCAACCACAACACCACGAGTATGACTGCAATAGTCCACAGCATCGTAACATTCCTTTTCATAGTGCCGCCCAACGTGCATTGCCCAAGGCGCGATCTAGCAACGGGCAGGGGCACTGTGCCGCCCATCGTGTGGGAATCGTGCCGACATAGTTCCACGATGAGAAACCTACCATTCGACTCGGCCATGGCGGCCGTAACTCCTTCTGCGAGTTTCATGGCGATCACTTTCGTACCGCTCGTCATCTCGATCATCATCGTACCGCTCGTCATCTCGATCATCATCGTACCGCTCGTATCGTTCCGAATAGCGGCCCGTGTGACGGTGCGAACCCTCTCGACGATCTTCGCTGCATCCAGCTGACGCCGTCAGCGTTACGAGAAGTAACGAAACCGCCCATAACGTTCTTTTCTTCAGGTGGCTCATATCGAGCTCCTTAATCAGCCCAAGGCTCTCGTTTCGAACACGATGCCCGACCGCCTTACGCGGATTTACCCGAGAACGCCTCCGGGGCTCTCTCTGTGTACCCCCGGCAGCCCTGGTATTCACTGGTTCAGCGACTGGTGGGAGAGTGAGATGTGGTTTTATCCCTTGCCACTCCAGCCCACTTTGCTCGCGACCTTCACCAGGGCCAAGGCCATCACCAACTACGGCTCGACAACCTTCACCTTGAATTCGGTCGAGGTTGGCTCCCCGGTTTCCGGAGTCCCCTTAATATGGACACGGTACTCACCGAGGTTGGCGTCTCTGGCAGCCGCGATCTGGAGTTGTACATCAGGGCTGTCACTGCCTCTGACCAAAGCGCTGGTCGGGTTGACACTGATGCCCTTGGAGGGTCTTATTTCAAGCCTCACGTCCCGCTTGAAATGCTCCCCTCGACTTAGCGAGATAGTGACATTCTCTGTTTCACCCTGCTTGAGCCTCGTGTCAAAGGTCGGAGTGTTGATCCTGAATCCCTCGCCACCGGCCATCCCCCCACCTCGGGGGCTCTGACAACCGAGAACAACTATCAAGAACAGTGCCATCAGGATCGTGATTACTGTCTTCATCTCTGTTTCCTTTCGTAAGGATGGACCTTGTCCAAAAAACCGTTATCGCTTGAATAGCGACGCCGTCATCTGGTGCTGACGGGACTGTGAACTCTGTTTCTGTCGGCCCTCCTCTGTCCGGACCGCCAAACTATGCCTTCCTCGATGCGACCACGACGGTTCCGATTCCGGCAGCCAGGGCCAGGCCACCAGCGATAAGCGGCACCGGAATGGTTTTCCGTGTCTCGGCGGTGATTCCGATACCACCAATGTCGACGACCTCCTCGCGCGTCGTGTAACTGATACCCTGGAATGCCAGGCCGACCACACCAAGGGCGATAAGAAGAATGCCAATCATCATCGTCGTTTTCATTTTGCACCTCTGCGTGTTTCGACTCGTTTTGTGTATCCACCGGCTGTTGCAGAACAGCCCACATGGGATCCACACTCGATTTCAACGCTCGACAGGCGATACCACGCGATCACCTCCCGATTACTGACTGTGGGTGGTAGCGACCAGTTGACGGATCATCGGATGTTGCGCCAATTGACCTGCATCGAGGCGCATCAGATTGCCCTCAAGCTCCTTAAGGTGTCCCGCCAGCAGGCCGGACGAAGCTTTCCGGAGGACGCCGAGCATCCGAGGAGGCGCGAAGATGACCAGGCGATTAATCTGGTGCTTCTGGGCTTGTCTCCCCAGCCAATCGACGATCTGAGCCCCGAAGCGGCGCTCCTCCTCTTCGATGTCGTGCGTCATGCCGTCCTGGCCCATCGGCCGGGTGTGCTCAGCCTCCGGCAATGTGTTCTCAAACCTGCCATACTCGTCAACGTGTTGCGTGCCCTGCTTGGTCAAGCAGCAGCACAAGAGTCGACAAT
>Ga0272443_10001099_pt1 | contig 42671 bp, 32 predicted proteins | sample SSMAcet12_FD_193581 | JGI IMG/M metagenome (GOLD analysis project Ga0272443, IMG submission 193581) | Marine sediment archaeal communities from Little Sippewissett salt marsh, Falmouth, MA, United States - SSM-Acet-12 | ecosystem: Environmental > Aquatic > Marine > Wetlands > Sediment ...
AATGTTGTTGATTCCGTAGAGTGCCGGGAACAGGCCATAGTGGTGAGCGTTGACTCGCCTCGCAGCCTTTTATACTGTAATCCATTCACTCTCACCAAATATTACCCACACAATCTGTAAGAGAACCCAACTTTTTCAACTCCGCGGTGAACAAGGCGTTCCTTTGTTCACCGCGGCTATATCAACTCCCGGGTGGCCGCCTCCGGGTGTCGTGGGTCGAAACGCACCAGGCAGAGTTCCCCGCCGTCATGGGCGGCCGAAAGCATCACCGTACGGCCCAGTATTTCCCGCCAGATGCCGGTCAGTCGCGCCGACTCGTGAACATGTCCGTGAAGGGTCAGGCGGGGCTGCCGCTCTTCGATAAAGCGGCGAATGGCCATACTGCCTACGTGCACGTCCAGGGGAACATGATCGATTTTGCGGCCGTCCAGGGCCGCCCGGTCCAGACCCGTGCGGTAGGGCGGCGCGTGAAAAAGACATACCGCATTGTCCAGTGGATCGTTTTGTGTCAACGCGGCCAGCCCCTGCTGAATGGTAAAGAAGCCCAGTTCCGATTCAGCCACCGGCCGGGTCAACACCCCGTCTTGCGGGTGGATGCACCCGGGATCCACGTAACGCGAGACATCGTAACGTTCCCAGTCCTTCAGGCGGAAGGGCGTGGGCGGAACAAAAGCATAGCCGTACACACTCCAGGGTGTCCATTCCACCCGGCGTGCATGCACGTACTCCCAGGTGCCTCCGGCCCCGGCCTCCTGGACGGCCGTCTCATGAACCCGGGGATCATCATTGCCCAGGATCAAGAACACCCGGGGATAATCCGCGCCCAATCTGAGCTGCAATTGTTTAAACGCCGCGGCCAGTACCTGGTGCACGAAACCGCCATGTTCCGCAACTTCCGTTGCGGGCATGGCTACCGCAGGCAGCAGGTCGCCCCCCATAAACACGGCCATGGGCCTTTCGTCGTCGATGCGTTCGACTAGCTTGCGGTAACGGTCGGGGCGTCCGTGGAGATCGCAGACAAAGAAACTCTGCGGATTTTTATGCAGTGACTGGTTGCCCCCGGCGGTCATTCCGATCCAGAGTCAATCACAACGGTGTTGCGCCCTTTGCGCTTGGCCGCGTACAGCGCCTGGTCCGCCGCCTTGAGCAGGGACATGGCTGAATCCTTGCCATCCGGTACGGCCACGGCAACGCCCAGACTGATGGTCACCCAGGAACTTACCGAAGATGCGTCATGGGGAAGGTGCAGTGATTCCACGGCGGTACGCAGTTTCTCCGCCGTCACCCGGGCCCCCTCCAAGTCGGTTCCCGGCAGGATCACCACGAATTCCTCGCCACCGTACCGGGCCAGGAAATCCCTGGGACGCTTGAGGTTGGCTTTCATGGCCGCAGCCACGTGCTGCAGGCAGAGGTCTCCCTCCTGGTGGCCATGGGTGTCGTTGTAATCCTTGAAAAAATCTATGTCCGCGAACACCAGGGCAACCGGCAATGATTGACGCACGGCCAGGCGCCACTCCCTTTCCAGGCTCTCCAGAAAGAAACGGTGATTGGCGATCTGGGTGACGCCGTCCATATGCGCCAGGTGCTTGAGCTTCATGTTGGCTTCCTGGAGTTGCAGGTTGGTCTGGTTGAGACGGCGGTTGGCGGTGTTCAGTTGACCGGTCCGCTCTTCGATCATGCTCGAGAGCTGACGCTGACGGCGGTGCAATTGCTGGAGATTGACCCAATAAACCAGGACCACCAGGCCAAGCCCGGCCAATCCGGCCAGGAGGTAGAACCATATGGTTTGGTTGAAACGTGGCTGCAGGTGGAAATCAACCGCGGCGGTACGCGGATTCCATTCCCCGTTGCGGAATCGGGAAGTCACTTCAAAGCGGTAGTTCCCCGGCGATAGGTTGGCAATGGTGGCGAAACGGCGGTTGCCCGCATCCACCCACTCGTTGTCATGACCCTGCAGGCGATAGCGGAAACGCAGGCCTTCGTTCAGACGGAAACTGAAACCCGCGTATTCCACTTCAAGTACGCCTTTGCCGGGGGGCACTTCGATGCTCTTGCCGGGCTGATACTCGCTGCGGTTGATCACAATGCGCTCAATGGCCACCGGCGGAGGCGAACGGCTTTCCGGTTGCCAATCGGGGTCGAACACGGCCACGCCGTTGATGGTGGGAAACCACAACCGGCCGCTGTTGTCCATACTCCCTGCGGGTTGGGCCGGGCCGCTGGTCTCGATGGCCCGGACACCCTCGGCCCGGCCGAATGCCGTGCAGGGGATTTTCTCTATTTTTCCGGCACTGAAAGCCAGCAAGTCACGGATGTGGACGTTGAACACGCCCTTGTTGCAGTTCATCCACAACCGCCGCTGATTGTCCTCGATAATCTGAAAAGCGGAGTCGCTGTACAGGCCGTGACGAATGGTATAAGTGTCCACCTGTCCGCGATAGAAGCGTTTCAGCCCGCCGTCGTCGGTCCCCAGCCACAGGTTCCGGTCCCGGTCCGGGTGAATAGTCCATATGGCATGGGAATCCAGCCCCAAATCAGATCCGTATACCTTGAGCCGGCCGTCACGCAACTCCACCAGCCCGCCGTCATACGTACCGAACCAGATTCCTCCGCCGTGGTCGCGGGCAATGGCGTAAATGAAGTCCGAGGGCATACCGTTCTCGCGGTTGTACTGATGGACCACCCGGCCGTTTTTTAGCAGGACCACGCCGCCGCCGTTGGTTCCCACCCACACCCGCCCATCCTCATCCTCCAATATGGCCCGGATGATGTCGTTGGGCATGCCTTGGCGCCGTGTCCACACCCGAATGCGGCCGTTCCGATCCAGATGATGGAGACCACCGCCGTACGTTCCAATCCACACCCCTCCCTGGGCGGACTTCGCCAGGCTCCAGATGCGTTCACTGCGAAGCCCGTTTTTATCGGTCAGCAAAAAGAATTTGCCACCGGCATAATGGGCCAGCCCGCCGTGCACGGTACCGATCCACATTTCGTTTTTTTCCCCGGGAAGTATGCAACGGACTTCGTTCACGGTCAGGCCGTTGCGGGAGTTGAACAGCCGGTAACGATCATCCGTCAACTGCGCCAGGCCATTGCGGGTACCCACCCAAAGGCTGCCTTCATGATCTTCGATGATACTGCGCACTGAATCGCCGGGCAATCCTTGGCGTGAGGTCAGCACTTCCGCTTCCCCCTCGTAGATCCTTACCAGGCCGCCGCCGTTCGTGCCGATCCACAACACGCCGTAGCGATCACGAAAAACAGCGCGTACGTCATCGCCCCCGGGCTGGGGAACAAGCCGCGGGGCAAGGGTTTCACCCGGAGGAAAGTGAAACAATCCCCGGCCCGACGTACCCGCCCAGATCCCCCCCTCTTCATCCCGGTACAAGGTGCGGATATCGTGGGGCATCACCCGCTTCCATGCCGTTGCCAGGGGATCTTCACTGACGAGCAAGCCGTCGTCCGTTCCCACCCACAGTCTGCCGCTGGCATCCTCGCTGATGGCGGCGATATAGTTGGATCCCGTCTTGCTCCCGGGGCTGAACGCCACGGCTCCGCTGTCGCTGAGCAAGTTCAAGCCGTTGGTGGTGCCCACCCACAGGCGGCGGCGGGAGTCCTGGAAAACCGACAGGATGAAGTCCCCGGACAACCCATTCCGGGTGGTGACCAGGCGGAAGTTACCCTCGGAATGCATCAACAACCCATTGGGTGTTCCGATCCACAAACGTTTTTGGTGATCTTCCCGGAAGCATTTGATGCTGTTGTTCTGCATGGCCGGGACGCTTAACTTGTCGTAAAGCCGGAATTCTTTGCCGTCAAACCGGGCCAAGCCTTCGTAGGTGCCCAGCCAGATAAAACCCTCATGAACCTGACACAAGGCCATGACCGCGCTCTGGGGCAAACCGTTTTCCGTGGAATAAAGATGCAATCCATAGGCGATGAGGGGGCGATCCGGTCGCAATGCCTGGAGGGGCAGGCCCCACCCCAAGAGCAACAAGGCCAATCCCAAACATGCAGCCGTTATCCTGCGCATCCACCGCTCCACGAAACGCATGTATTGTACCCAAGCCCGAAATCGCCGTCAATCGCCGGAAGGATCGCGGCGGTAAGCGGAAGGAGTCAATCCGGTGAACTTCTTGAATGCGGTGTTGAATACCGATTTGGAGTAGAACCCGGTTTCGTAAGCAATCTGGAGAATGGTGGCGTTCTTCCAGCGCGGATCGGCCAGGCGTTGGCGGGCTTCCTCGATGCGGTATTGGTTGATGAAATCGTTGAAGCTCTGCTGCCGCTTTTCATTGATGATGCGGGAAAGGTAGTTCTGGTGGAGACCGATGCGCTTGGCCAGTTTGCCCAGGGTCAGGTCCGCCTCCAGAAAGGGTTTTTCCTCGCGCATGATCTCGAGCAAATCCTTTAGTTTCTTTTCCGCCACGTCATCGGTCAAGCCGGAAGTCTGGTACTTGGGCTGGACCGGGGGCTTTTTATTCCGCATGCGAAAAACCAGCACCCCGCCGCCGATCACCAGCAGCAGGGGCAACAGGTAAATATACCGGGGTCGCCTGCGGATTCGCAGGGCAAATGTCTTGTTGATGGGAGACCAGAATCCCGAACCGCCTCTGGCCTGGGCCTGGAACTCATAAAGTCCGGGCCCCAGGTTCAGATAGAGAGCGGTTCGCTCCTGACCCGGATTGGAAACGGTCCATTGATCACTGAAACCCTTGAGGCGATAGCGGAAAACCACTTTCTCCGGGGCCACGAGGTCCGGATAGGTGAAATAGAACTCCAGCATCTCCACGCGCCCCGGCAGGCTTGCCGGACTTTCCGGATCTAGGGCACGGTTGTCGGCCAGCACGGTCTCGATGCGCACGGGCATCCGGGGTTCCGCTTTGGGAGCCATGGCGGGATCGACCACGGCCAGGCCGCGAACGGTTGAGAACAGCAATCGTCCGCCAGCGGTCTTCCAGGCAGAGGGCTGGGCCTCCCCGGTGCATTCACTATTGGGCATTCCCTCGGCTTCGTTCCATACCATGCAGTCTATGCGGGGATTCTTTTGCTTCAACAAACCCGGCAGGTCCTTTTCCATGATTCGGAACAAACCGCGATGACAACCGCACCAGAGGTAACCACGACCATCCTCCAGGATGGCCATCACATAGTTGTCCGCCAGGCCTTGGGCTTCCCTCAAGTGCACCCATTTCCCCTCGAAGTAGGCGAACAAACCCCATCCCCTGGTCCCCACCCACAAGAGGCCCCGCTTGTCCCGGAACATGGTGGTTACACTCCGGGGCGCGGGATACCGTTCCGTACCGGCCAGCAGGGTCCATCTTTCGCCGGCAAATCGCCACACGCCTCCGTCGCCGCCGGCCCAATACTGCCCGGCATCCCCGCTCAACAAAACGGTAACACCGTTACCGCCGGCGCCGCCGGGTAAGGACATGGGGACGAAAAAGTCATTGTCCTTCCTGTACAGCCCCCCATCCGTGGCCACCCACATCAGCCCCGCCGTCCCGGCCAGGACGGCCCGGATCGAAACCGCCAGGTCCCGCAGGAACCAACTGCGTTCACCGCCGGGACGGGTCAGGCGCAACAAGCCGTTGCCCGCGGTCCCCACCCATACCGTTTTCTCGTCAGGAAGGTCAAGGCACAAGCCTTGTGGTGATACCGGTAGAGGTTCCCCGGAACCGCTTCCATCCATATCGAGGCGGATGACTCCGCGACGGCGCGTCGCCGCCCAAAGGGTTCCATCTGAACTCTCCATTACCGCGGTAACCAGCCCCACTTCCGTGGCCAGTCCGCGGACCGCCCGGCGGCGGATCCGCACCAATCCGGAAACCTCCGTTCCCGCCCAGAGATTGCCTTGAAAATCCAACAGCAAGCTGAGGACCGCCCCCCCCCGGGGGACGGGCGGAAAGTCCTTGGGCACGCCCGCCGCATCCAGTTCCAGCAATCCCTGCCCTTCGGTTCCCACCCACAAGCCGCCGTCCGGGTTCGGGAAAAGAGCGCTGGGGACACTTGCATCGGGAAGCGTCACCTTTGTGGCCGGCGGCGATTTTTCGCTGATGCGGAAAAGCCCCGTTTCCGCGGCCGCCCAGGTGGCACCCCGCCAATAAACCAAGTTTCGGATGCCCCCGGGAATCCGGGCCATCCGCTTTGCCCGGGCATCCGGCTGCGCCGCCATGGAGAACACCTCTCCGTCCGGGGTGCCGAGGAGCAACACCGAGCCCGGGGCGGTTGCAAGACAAGTGATTTTTTTGCCCTTGGGCCAGCCGGACGCGACCCGGCAATCACCCTGGGCATCCATTCGAAACAAACCCCGGGGAGTGCCTACCCAAACGGAACCATCCCCGGCCGCAATCAAACCCATGATGGGCATTGATGCGGAAGCTGCTCCGTTGAGACAATGTGACTGCCAATCCTTGCCGTCAAACCTCACCAATCCGGCGGCCGTGCCCACCCAGACCCCATGATCGCCGGCAGGCAGAAGAGATAAAATCTCCTCACTCGGCAACAGGGGGGAATTCCAATGGTTCAGAACATGGAATCGCATACCGTCAAAGCGAACCAGGCCGGAACGGGTCCCCAACCACAGGTAGCCATCCACGGTTCGACACAGTGCCCGTACCGTATTCTGGGGCAGGCCGTTCTCAATGGTCCAGCGGGTGGCCAGCAAATCACCCGCCGCAGCCGACACTACCCCGGGCCTCCCGCTCAGCATGAGACAAAGCAAGCAGAGCCACGCCGCCGCAGAAAGCCTTGGCCGAGGTTTCCTCATTCGTTTAGCCAGCCCTCCAGGGCCGCAGACAGATCACCCTTGGCCACGCCCTTTTCCGTAATGATTGCGGAAACCAGTTGGTTTGGAGTGACATCAAAAGCGGGGTTGAACACTCGAGTGGTCTTGTCGGCCGCCCGCTCGGAGCGAAAAGTCCGCACCTCGTCACCGTCACGCTCCTCAATGGGGATCTCCTGGCCGGTGAGCCGCCGCGGATCCACCGTGGTCATGGGTGCGGCCACGTAGAAAGGGATATCGTGGTAATTGGCCAGCACGGCCACCGCATACGTGCCGATCTTGTTGGCCACGTCTCCATTGCGGGCGATGCGGTCCGCTCCCACGATGACCGCGTCGATGGCGCCGCTGCGCATCATGCTGCCCGCCGTGCTGTCCGTAATCAGGGTCACCGGGATGCCATCCCGCTGCAGTTCCCAGGCGGTCAACCGTGACCCCTGTAGAAAAGGCCGGGTTTCATCCGCCACGACCTGGATATGCTTGCCCTGTTCAACGGCGGCCCGGATTACGCCCAAAGCCGTGCCGTAACCGGCCGTGGCCAACGCTCCGGCATTGCAATGGGTAAGCACCCTGGCCCCGTCAGGCAGCAACTCCGCGCCCAGACGGCCCAAACGCCGGTTCACTTCCACATCTTCCCGGTCCACGGCCAAGGCCTCGCGGATCATGATGTCGGCGAGTTCAGCGGGGTTCCCCTTGTGGGCTTGGTACACCCGTTCCATACGCTCCAGGGCCCAGAACAGATTGACCGCGGTGGGACGGGTGGCCGCCAGGGTTTCGATAATTACAGGAAACTTGGCATGGATATCCTTGCCTGCATTCAAGACGCCAAGCGCCGTTCCCATGGCCGCGGCGACGCCAATGGCCGGGGCGCCCCGAATCACCATGCGACGGATGCTTTCCGCCACCTCCGTGTAGTGCCGGTGCACCACCATCTTCTCCTCCAAGGGCAAGAGGCGTTGATCCAGCATGATGACCTGGTTGTTTTTCCACTCGATTACCGGATACATGGCGATATCACTCCTGATTTGATTACGACGAAAAGGCGTCCCGGGTTCTCTAACGCAACCAGCCCGGGGGCACGCCGGCTTTCCGGGCCCGCTCATGCAGGTCTTCCAATTGCTTGCGCAATTGCTTTAAGCGCGCCCGGTCTTCTTCGTCGCGACTCTTCAGGTTGTCCAATTCCGTCTTGATGCGCTGCTTTTCCAAAGGCAGGTCCTGGCCCAGGTAGCGGGTATGCAGCAGGTTCAGTCGCGATTCATTCTGCCGGACACGGCTTTCATGATCCGCGATTTTCTCTTCCAATTCCCGCTTCAACCTCTGCCAATATTCAGCCGAATTCTGGTTTTCAATTTCACCGGGCTGATCGGCCGCTTCGGAATCCGTGTCCATCAGCAGCGGGCGGACGGCCGCAGGAGATTCATTCGCATCCTGGGCCGATTTTTTCTTTTTGGTTTCCGTCTCGGATTCGGCAAAACCCGGCTTGTTCTTGGTTTCAGCGATCTCCTTGACGTTGGTATTGGTAACCTGAATCCTTTTCTTGGCGTTCTTTTTCAGCTTCTTGCGACGTTCCGCTTCCTCTTTCTTCAACTTCACCAGATCGACCTGCTGAGCCGGCAATGGCGGCGGCAATGCCACCACCCCCAGCAGGAAACCCAGCAGGATTGGAACGAGAATTCTCATCTGGCCATGATCTTCAGGGAAACCCTGCGATTCAGGCGACGCTTGGCCTCGACACTGTTGTCAAAAGCCGCTTCACTTTCCCCGTAATAATGGGAATCGAAAAACTCATCACCGATCTGGAATCGGTTTTTCATGTATTCCTTGACCGCATTCACACGCTGCTGGGACAACTTGAGGTTGTAGGCCTCATCCCCGATGCTGCAGGTATACCCTTTCAGCACCACCATGTACTCCGACTTGCCTTGCAGGAAAGCGGCGGCCTTGTCCAGCTCCTTGTTGGTTTCTTCGGTCAATGCCACACTGTTGAGCTCAAACAAAAGGTCGGTCGAAAATTCAGAAACCGCGGCTGCGGTTTCCCCGGATTCCTTTTCCTTGTTCAGCTTTTGAAGAATGGGGATCTCTTCTTCGGCACCCGTTTCGGGCGCGGCATCGGTCTCCGGCAACAGAACCGCGTATTGTCCCATTTCCACAGGATATCCACCATCCAGGATCTTTACGGTGGAATTTGTGTTCTGGGGATGCACCACAATGCCGGTGCCAACGATCACCGGGGGCAGATCCTTTTTCAGGAGCTTGTAAAACAGCACCAGATCACCCCGATTGGCCACATCGCGCCCAAAGCTCACTGCCACCATGTGTCCGCGAGTGGCGATCTCACGGGAAACCGCCTCCTCGATGTCCAGGTAAACCACCCGGCCACGGGTACCGGTGTCGGGAATCCTGCAATCCAGGTATTTTACTCCCCGCCGGTAGATGATTTCCTGTTTTTTGTAGGGCAAGAGAAAATGACCGATTTCCGCCGGTGAACAGGCATGGGTTAATTCGACAACGGTGCGCTTGGGAAAGACGCAAGTGGCCACCGCCTCGCCCCGAAAACGGAAATAAGTTCCCAGGCTGTGAACGGAGTGGGGGTCGGGTATCTTGCGCCCCTTGGACACCACCTGGAAACGGTCTCCCTCGCGAATCCCCGCATCGGTACCCGCATTGACAAACATGCGGTCTCCGCGGGTAAATATGGAGCGGTCCATGTCCTGCTGCTCTGCGCCCACGATCCGGATTGATTCATCGATTCCCTGACTGATCATGAAAGAGCAATACAAGTCGGCCGGGGAAACCAAGAGCGACTCCTTCTGAAAAATGTATGCCGTACGGATATTGAGCTTCTTGGGTTTTTGTGCGCTGTCGGACTGTGCGGTCAATAAGCCTGCACAAATAACCACGGCCCAAATCAGGATTGTCTTTTTCATGGCTGTCTCCTGTACTTGCTACACCGGGACATCTTGCCGTCCCGGAGCCTTCGGCCACAATTCGCTCTCCCCAGCCGCATTCGCGACTGCGCGGGCCGCAGGGCGGTCTCTTTCCCGCTTGCTTGCTCCCATTTATCTGTATTTTAGATAAAACAAAAGCATTAATTTGTCAAGACAAAGGAATTCGCTGACGGTTCGAACGATTAAAGGATTGACAAATTGTTTAATTTGGGCTATTTCAAAAGCAACGAAAGGTAGCCGCGCACAACATTACCTGGAAGTAAACACATGCATAACCGAGTAATCGAGAAGCCAGTCGCTGAAGTGTACCGCAACATTCACATAGAGAAACTGGACGGGGAGATTCGTATCCAGGATGCCCATTTCACCAAAGCTCTCTACTTCATCAAAGGCAGGCTGGAATTCGCCCGCACCACGGTGATCCAGGAACGCTTGGGCGAGATCCTGTACAAAATGGGAAAAATCAACCAGACCCAGTACTGGAGCCTGCATAAACTGATGGAAGGTCGCAGGGACCGGTTGGGCCAGATATTAATCCGCGAAAACATGCTGGACGCCCCGACCCTTTCACAAGCCCTCTCAAAACACGTGACCGCCATAGCGGTAGGCGCCCTGACGCTCACCTCCGGCACTTGGGAATTTTCAACCACGCCACCGGACATTCCCGATGATTCCCGATTGGGGATCACCATTCCCAGCGTGATCGCCGCCGGTATTTCACGCCTTGGCAACCTGGCGTATTTCAGGAACCGGTTCTATGAGCAGTCCTGTCAGAGATTGCCCCTGGATGCCAATGTCCTGGCTTCCCTGGATGATTCGACACGCGACCTTTTCAACCGCCTGCCGGAACTTGCCGGTTCCGCTTGCGGTTTGTTGGCCCAGCGCCTGCAGTGGACTGAGGACGATACTTGGACACGCTTGACCCACCTCTACCTGATCAACGGCATCACCCTCAAAAAAGTGGAAAAAGCAACCGCCGACAACGACCTGAAGGTAGAGGCGCTGCTCGCCTTGTTCAACCGCATCACCACGGGCAAGGAGGATCACTACAAAATTCTCGGCATCAAGGACAATGCGGATGAAAGCGAAATAAAGAGTGCGTATTTCCGGCTGGCCAAGCAATACCATCCCGATCGAATCTCCAATGCCCCGGATCCGGAAATCAAGGAAAAAGCCAACTTCGTTTTCGCCGCCATCAACAAGGCTTACGATACCCTGAGTGATCCCCTGCGACGGCAGGGCTATGATTCCGGAGAAACGGATGAAGATGACCCGCAAAGCCGCGCCCGGGGCAACCTGAAGGAACGGGCCCGCGTTCTATCCCAGAAAGCCAAGACCCTCTACAACCAGCAACGCTTCTGGGAAGCCGCCACCCTCTTGGACGAAGCGGTGCGCCTGGACGCGGACAAGTCCGCTTACTTTCTTTTGCTCGGCATGGCCCAGGTCCACATCCCATCACTCCGGCGTGCCGCCGAACGCAACCTCCAGAAAGCCGTTCAATTGGATCCCTGGAACGCAGATGCCTTCGCCGGACTGGGCATATTGTTCCAGGAAGAAAACCTTGTCCACCGCGCTGAGGGATTCTTTCGCAAGGCCTTGTCCATCAACCCGGACCACAAGATCGCCCGCAAGCGCCTTGGCGCCATGAACGGGCAAAAGCCCAAGAAGCGCTCCTTTTTCGGAAAAAAGAAATAGCCAATACACTGTCCGCGAATCCCTATCTAGATCCGGCGCGAGGCGAATGGCCCGTGGCTAATGGAGAAAATCCTTGTGGCAAGGCTGGGAAATTGTTCCAAAAAATGGGCACGGCATGCTGTACCCCAACATCTTCTCCCCCCCCTCAACAACGCAACTTCCCTATTCCGGGCGGGTTTGAAACCCGCCCCTACTTTTTATACTTCTTCCCTTTTCAACTCTTCAACTTTTCAACTTTTCAACTTTATTGAAACGCCTCGTCCATGATCTTGCGAATGTCCGCGGCCGTATCATCCACCCGGCTAAGCCACTGATCAGCCTGCTTCATGGTTTTCGCGGCGAATTCCTGATCCGCGAATCCCTCCAGGTTGATGCGGACATTGTACCAGGCCCCGCGGGCGCAGGCGGCCGCCGCCAATCCGGCTACGCCGGCATCGGACAGGGAATTGGGATTGCCCTTCTCCGCGGCCAGGCGGGCCAATTCAACCGCTTCAGCGGCCTTCTCCAGCACTCCCAGGGGCACCCGAACGGCTTCACGAGTCGCTTCATCCAGGGCCTGCTGCCGACGGTGGGCGTCCGCGTCGGAGCCCTTGGGCAGGGATAAAGCATCCATGATGCGGTTGAACGCCTCAGTGTCCCGGTCAATGGCGTCGTTGAAAAAGGCGATCAACCCCTGCCCTGTTTCAGCCAACCGGATCATCTCATCACGTACGTCCTTGAACTTGCGTTTTCCGCTGGTCAGGTTGGCCACCATGGTGCTCAATCCCGCCGAAAGGGACCCCATCAAGGCGGAAACGCTGCCTCCCCCGGGAGCGGGTGAATCGGAAGCCAATTCCTCTGTAAAGGCATAGGTGTCCATGGACGCCAGTCGCCCCTTGCGCCGGAAACGGTATTCGATGATGCGTTTGTTTACATCAAAGGGTGCCAGTTCATCCAATCCCAGGCTTTGCACGGCCACCCGCACCAGCTCCTTCTCCGAAACCCCGGTGGATACGCCCTGCTTGGCAAGGAAATGCCGGCCCGTAGCCACCATGGCCGCCAGGGGGATCAGACCCACCAGTTCACTGCCCGTCACCCGCGCGCCGAACTCCCTGCCGAAATGATCGCACTCCTCGAATACACGGTACAACGGGGTTTCATGAAAGTTGAGGATGTTCACGGATACCTGGGCCATGTTGTATTCATCGATATACCAGCCGATCCCCTGCACACCTTTGAGGGTGCCCGGCACGGTTTCCTTTTTCCCGGTTTGCGGGTTCTTGACCTTGCGGCCCTTCTCCCGCACCCGCTGGGCAATGCGGTTGGCCAGCTTGACGCTGCGCGTATTCAGGTTGATGTTGTAGGCGATGAGAAAATCCCGGGCGCCGATCACCGTGGCACCGGAACGCGGGTTGAACACGGGTTCGCCGAAATCCGGCCGGAAATCCTCACGCTGCAACTTCTCCGGCAAGGCTTCGTACTCTCCCTGACGGATATCCGGCAGGCGGCGGCGTTCCGGACAGCTGGCCGCCTCGGCATAGAGGTAGACCGGAATTTTCAGTTCTTTTGCCACCCGTTCTCCCACTTCGCGGGCGATCTGAACACAATCCTCCATGGTGACGCCGGATACCGGCACGAAAGGGCAGACATCCGTGGCCCCGAGACGGGCATGGGCTCCGGTGTGGCGCGACATGTCGATCAATTCGGCAGCCTTGCGAATGGCTTGGAAAGCCGCTTCACCGATTTTCTCCGGGGTTCCCGCAAAAGTCACCACCGTGCGGTTCGTGTCCTTACCGGGATCCACATCCAGCAATTCGACCTCGTCCACAGCCTTGATCTCAGCGGTGATCTGGTCAATGATCGTCATGTCCCGGCCTTCTGAAAAGTTGGGGACACATTCAACAATGCGCGTCATGCCATCCTCCTGTTATCCGTTTGAATTTTCTTTTTTACCGTTTGATCCGGGCGGCCTGAAACGGTTGCGCCGACGCCACTCATCGATCTCGCGGTGATGACCGGAAAGCAGCACTTCCGGAACCTGCAGACCCTGGAAATCCCGGGGCTGGGTGTATTGGGGCCAGCCCCCCTGTTCGCCTGCGTAATAGGAATCCGTCATCACGGACTCGGCATTGCCGATTACTCCGGAAAGCATCCTTGCCGTGCTCTCCACCAACACCCCGGCGGCCAATTCGCCGCCCATCAACACGTAAGGGCCAATGGAGAGCTCCTCATCCACCCGCTCATCGATAAACCGCTGGTCCACTCCCTCGTAGCGGCCGCAGACAAGGATCAGGTGATTTTCCCGGGACAACTCCTTGATTCGTTCCTGGGTCAGGATGGGAGCGTAAGCGGCGAAAAGAATCACCCGGCCCGGGGTTTGCCCGGTGATATCGTCCACTGCGCGGAAAAGCGGTCCCGGTTTCATGACCATTCCCGGCCCGCCGCCGAACGGGCGGTCATCCACCTTGCGGTGCTTGTCCCGGGCGTATTCCCTCAGGTCAACGGCGTCAACCTGAACGACTCCCCGCTCCACCGCCTTGGAAAGCAGCCCGAACTGCAACATGCCGCGGATCATTTCCGGAAATATGCTCAATACCGAAAATTTCATGAATTCAGGTCCATTAATCCTGGGGGCGGTGAAATCACCACCCGTTGCGCCTCTTCGTCGATGCGGATTACGATGTCCCGATGCCAGGGAACCAGGATCCGGCGCCCGGAGAAAGTCAGTTCCAGCATGGGATTGAGCTGCCGGCGGTGGACCGCGGTTACCACCCCGCAATCGCCTCCGCCTGTATCCACAACCGCAAATCCCAGGGGAGAGCGCTCCGTGTCCGTCCCGGGTTCCAGGGCCTTGTCCGTCCACACTTCGTGCCCCACAAGGCGGTATGCCGCCTCAATCGAACGGCAGTCCGCAAAGGCCAGCACCAATTCACCGCGGATTCGACGCAACCCGTCAAGTTTTAGGTTGCACGAATGCCCTCTGGATTGAAGCCTGAAGGAGTTCCCCCTCTCGAGGTCTCCTTCTCTCATCTCGGAGGAAGGTTCCAAAACAACCTCCCCCCTGTTCCCCCTGGTTCTTGAAATCCTCCCCAGAAATCGCAACGAGTTTTACTGCTCGTAACGTTCGATGATTTCCAGGTTGTAGCGCCTTCTTTGTTTCATTCCGGCTGCGGCCAGGATGGTCCGGATAGCCCGAGCCGTACGGCCCTGCTTGCCGATTACCTTTCCAAGATCGCTTTGTGCCACACGAAGCTCAAGAATAGTTGTCTGTTCACCGTCAATCTGGGTTACTGAAACCTGTTCGGGATTGTCAACCAGTGATTTGCATACCGTTTCCACCAGTTCTTTCACGTTTCCCTCCTTAATTTTCAGATCGCAGGACTTTTTTCAACAGCGATCGCACAGTTTGGGATGGTTTCGCTCCCTTTCTGATCCATTCGTTGTATTTCTCCACGTCGAGTTTGATTTCGGCGGGGTCAGTCAGCGGGTTGTAGTGTCCGATCAATTCGATAAAGCGTGATTCTCTGGGTTTTTCACGGTCAATCGCCACAATGCGGTAAAAAGGTTTATGCTTGGTTCCGGCACGAGTCAGTCGTATGGCTACCATGGGTGCTTCTCCTCAAGTGATAAAAGAAAACTTACCGCATTTTATTAGAAATGTCAAACCTTTTCATCATGCGGCGGAACATGGGTTTCCCCATTGTTTTGCGCATCTCCTGGTAGCCTTTCAACAAGCGGTTGACCTCCTGGACGCTGCGTCCGGACCCCCGGGAGATTCTCAGGCGGCGGCGCCCGTTGATGAGTTTCGGCCGGCTGCGCTCCTCAGGCGTCATGGAACGAATGATGGCGATCATGTGCGCAATGCCCCGCTCGTTGATTTCAGCCCCCTGCAGGGACACGCTTTTCCCGCCCATCTGCGGCAGCATGCCCAGGATATCCTTAAGCGATCCCAATCGGGTCATCTGCTCCAATTGCAGGGCGAAATCGTCCAGGGTGAACTCGTTGCGCATCATGCGCCGGGCCACCCGCTCGGCTTCACGCTGGTCCAGTTCTTCTTCCGCCCGCTCAATGAGAGAGAGCACATCCCCCATGCCAAGGATCTGCGCGGCCAGGCGGTCGGGATGAAAGGGCTGCAAGTCGTCCGGTTTTTCTCCAGTGCCGATAAACACAATGGGTTTCCCCGTGGCGCTTACCATGGACAGGGCCGCGCCGCCACGGGCATCGGCGTCCATCTTGGTCAGGATGATCCCGGATATGCCCACGGCCTCGTTGAAACGACGGGCCGATTCCACCGCGTCCTGGCCGGTAAGGGCATCCCCGACAAACAGGATTTCCTCGGGATTCAGGGCTTTCTTTAATGCCAGCAATTCGGCCATCAGTTCGTCATCCACGTGCAGGCGTCCCGCCGTGTCCGCGATGATCCGCTCGTAGCCGGTTTCCCTTGCCTCGCGCAACAGATTGGGAACCTGTTTTTCAAGGGGCATATCGCCGGGGCTCCGATAGCAGGGCGCGTCCACTTCCGCCGCCACGGTTGCCAGTTGATCCGCCGCGGCCAGGCGCTTGGGATCCAGTGAACTCAACAACACACTTTCCCCCCTGTGTTTCAGCCAGCGGGCCAGCTTGCCGGCGGTGGTGGTTTTGCCCGTCCCCTGAAGCCCCACCAGCATGATCACGCCGGGTTTGCGTTGCACCCGGCCGATTTCCCGCTGCTTGTCCCCCAGCAGCCGGGTTAATTCCGCCTGCACGATCTTGATCACCTGCTGGTAAGGGGTCAGGCTCTCACGCACATCACGGCCCAGGGCCTGCTCGCGCAGGTTGGCGATAAACTCCTTGACCACCAGGTAGTTGACGTCTGCTTCCAGCAGGGAAAGACGGATCTCCCGCAGGGCCTGCTTCATATTGTCTTCCGTGACGGTCGCTTCGCCCTTGAGGTAGCGCATCACCTTGGTCAGCCTTCCACTCAGATTATCCAACATGGTTGTTTACTCCATTTCAATTTTACCACACCCCGGCGGCCGGCCGAATCCATCAAGCCGGGGTTGCTTTTTGTTTGCGGATACGCGGGCGGGTCCAGCCGCCCCGGGCATACCAGGCCGCGATCATGGCCAGGGCCAGTGCATTGGAGACCAGCATACCCCACCAGATGCCCAGAGCGGCACCGGGATGGGCGGGGCCGCCAAGCCAGACCATGGCCAGAAAGTATACGATGGGTACCCGGAACAACCATATCCGCGACAGGTTGGTGGCCATTACGGGCACGGTGTGCCCGGCCCCCTGGAAAGCCCCGTTCAACACCGAAGCCAGGGCAAAGCATATCACCCCGGGAGCGACCAATTGAAACATGGGTTGGGCCAGCCTTGAGACATCCGGATCACCGGAAATAAAGATCGCGGTAATCCAACGCCCGGTGAAAGCGGTGGCCAACATGGCCGGCACCACCACGGCCATGATCATCAGGATACCGCGGCTGACGGCTTGGCGCGCCCGGGCCACATTGCCTGCGCCAAGGTTCTGTCCGACGATTGCGGTTACCGCCTGGGAGATGCCCATGGCCGGCATCATGAAGAGGTGGATCACCCGGGTGGATATTCCGTATGCCGACACGACCCCCGAACCAAAACGGTTCACAATGCCCATAAGCACCAGAAATCCCAGTGACCCTCCCGCCATGCCCACGGCCGCAGGCGCACCCACCCGCATCATCAGTAGAAACAACCCCCGGGCGGGCACAAGGTGAGAGAGGCGCAGCCGGAAAACATTGGCCGGCGCAAAAAATCGCCACAGCCCCACCAGCGAAGCCACCCCCCGGGAAATCACGGTGGTCAGGGCGGCACCGGTTACACCAAGGGCGGGCATTCCGAACCAACCGAAAATGAGGATGGGATCCAGGACCACGTTGATCAGGGCGGCCACCAATTCCACCTTCAGTGGATTGCGGGTATCTCCGTATCCGTTCATCACGGCCCGGTAGACGAAAAAGGGGAAGGCCATGGGCATGCCGATGACCATGATGCGGTAATAGGCCAGGGTCTGTTGCATGGTATCGGCCGGGGTGTGCAGAAGCTGGAGGAAATCGCGGGCCCATATCAGTCCGGCGATCACAAAAAAAACGGCGAAAAACATCATGTACAGCAGGAGATTCCCAGCCACCAGGCGGGCCTTTTCGGGATCATCGGCGCCCATGTACTGCGATACCAGGGAAGTCCCCGCCACCGCGAATCCGGCTCCCAGGGCAATGATAAAGAAGATGATGTGAAAAGATATCACCGGGGCCGCCAGGGCCGCGCTGCCCAACTTGCCGAGCCAGAAGGCATCGGCCAGGTTGTATAGGGTCTGAACCACCGATGCCAGGGCCAGGGGTATGCCCAGACGCAGGATGGCGCCAACCATCCCGCCGTGCAGCAGATCAACGCGGAAATCCCTGGGCATGTGCCCCATTATACCTCAACCCGCGGTGCTGGCAAGAAAACGGGGCGCAGAGATCCGGTGAGCGCTGAATCAGGCCTTTGAGCGCCGTACGGCCAGGGCCAGTTTGACCTGGTTGCCGATGCGGTACATGACCGGCACCACGATGAGGGTCAGGAAGGTGGCGAAAGTCAGACCGAAGATCACCGTCCAAGCCATGGGTCCCCAGAACAAGGCGTTGTCTCCACCGAAGTACAAATGGGGATTGCCGGAACGCAGCAGGGAAGCGAAGTTGATGTTCATGCCCAGTGCCATCGGCGCCAGGCCCAGGATGGTGGTGATGGCGGTCAGGAGTACGGGCCGCAGGCGGGTGCGCCCGGCCCGGACGATGCAATCGATGGTTTCGTCCAGCGCAAGGTCACCGTCGGGGGCAACACCCAGTTCATCGCGACGACGGTCCTTCAGATAGTCGATGTAATCGATCAGCACAATGCCGTTGTTGACCACGATGCCGGCCAGGGAGATGATGCCGACACCGGTCATGATCACGACGAAATCCATACGGAACACCGCCAGGCCAAGAAATACGCCGATGGTGCTGAACAACACGCAGGCCAGGATGATAAGGGGTTTGACAAAGGAATTGAACTGGGTCACCAGGATCACGAGGATCAGGGCCACCGCGATTCCCAGGGCGGTGGACAGGAAGGACATGGTTTGCGCCTGTTCCTCCTGTTCCCCGGTGAAACGGTATTCAAACCCCTCTGGCATATCGACTCGAGCCATCAGTTTCTTGAGCTGACCGTTCACTTCGGATGGGTTGAAACCCTCGATCACGTTCGAATAGAGGGTGACCACCCGGTCCATGTCCTTGCGCCGCACGGAACTGTAGGTGGAGCTCTGCTGAATATCCGCCACCGCGGAGATCGGCACCTGCATGATGCGTCCAGACGAGGGACTGCGAAACGTAATCTTCTGGTTCAGCAAAGCAGCGATGCTCTGGCGGTAATGCCGTTTCAGGCGCAACTGGATGGGATACTCCTCTTCGCCCACCTTGAACTCCGAAATTTCCTTGCCGAAAAGCGCGGTGCGGATGGTGCCGGCGATCCGCGCAGTGGAGAGCCCGAAACGCCGGGCCTTGTCACGATCGATCTGGATCAAGAGTTCGGGCTTGCCCACATCCAGGTCCATCTTCAAGCCCTCGATGCCCTGAATCCCCGACTGTTCGATGGTTTGCTGAACCATGGCCGTGGTCTCCAGCAGGCGTTCAAAATCCTCGCCGATGATTTCCAGGTTGATTTCCTTGCCCGTGGGCGGTCCCATCTGGTTTTTTTCCAGCGACACCTGAACGCCGGGATAGCGGCCCAGCAGGTCACTGCTCAGGGATTTCATGATGTCCGAGGTTTGCACCCCGCGGCGGTCCTCGTAATCCACAAAGGAAACCGTGATCATGCCGCGGTTGGGTGTATTGCCCAGAGGGGTTTCATTTTCCCCCACCACGCCCTTGCCTACCGTGGTCAGTACGGATTCGACCAGATCACTATGGGATTCCAGTAATTGGAACACCCGGTCCTCCATGCGGCGCATGAAGCGGTTCGTGGCCGTGACATCCGATCCCACCGGCAATTCAGCCATGATGTTGATAAAGGAAGGTTCATTGACCGGGAAAAGGACCACATTGGGACCACGGGCACCGAAAAATGCCACCGAGAAAAGCAGAAGCAGCACGGTTCCCGCCAGTACGGCCGGGGAGCGGCGCCCCTTCATGACCCAACCCAGCAGCTTCAGGTATCCCTCTTCCAGCTGTTCCAGGAAGCGGGTGCGGAACCAGAGGCCGGCCCGGTGCAGCAGGAAGCGGTTGAGCAGCATCAATACCACCGCCACCATCACCAATCCCCCGCCCAGGGCGAAACCGGTCACATACAGGAGTACGGACAGCACGGTCAGGACCGCACAGCGGCGCAGGGTGCGTCGCAGCACGGGGAGTTTCGACTCCTCGCCATTCCGGACGAAGTGACTGACCAGCACCGGCACGATCAGCAGCGCCACCACCAGGGAGGAAGTCAACACCACAATGAGGGTAATGGGCAGGTACTTCATGAATTCCCCCATGATGTCTTTCCAGAACAACAGGGGGAAAAATGCGGCCAGGGTCGTGGCCGTGGACGCGATGATGGGAACCGCGATCTCACCAACCGCGCGACAGGCGGCGCGGATCACCGGCATGCCCTGCTGCATGAAACGGTGGATGTTCTCCACCACTACGATGGCGTTGTCCACGAGCATGCCCAGCGCCAGCACCAGGCCGAACAACACCATCATGTTGACCGTGGAGCCCAGGATGGACAGCACCACGAAGGAGATCAGCATGGACATGGGGATGGCGAACCCCACGAAAAGGGCATTGCGGATTCCCAGGAAAAAGAAAAGTATTGACACCACGAAGATCACTCCGATGATGATGCTGTTCTCCAGGTTGTCGACCATCTCCCGCACGTACTCGGACTGGTCGTTGGTGATGGTGATCTTGAGATCCCGGGGCAGGGCTTCCCGGGAACGGGCCCGGGACAGCAGGGCCATGATCTTGTCCGTGGCCTCCAACAGGTTTTCGCCGGCTCGCTTGATCACCTGGACGGATACCACGGCATCACGGTCCAGGCGTGCGAAGGTCAGGGGGTCGGCAAAGGCGTCTTCCACTTCGGCCACGTCCCGCAGATAAACGATGTTGCCCGCCTCATGCTTGACGATGATGTCGGCGATCTCTTCCACGCTGCGGAATTCGCCGATGGTACGGATGGAGCGGGTGGTGCCGTCGATCTTCAGGTCCCCGCCGGAGATGGAGACGTTTTCCAGGTTGATGGCATCCTCAATGTCCCGGAAGCTGAGTTCGAAAGACTCCAATTTGTGCTGATCCACGTTGACCTGGATTTCCCGTTCGTTCAACCCCTTGATGTCCACCTTGGAGATCTCAGCCAGGGCTTCGATATCGTCCTGGAGATATTCGGCGAACTCCTTCAACTCCGTCAGGCTGTACTCCCCCGACAGGTTGATGTTGAGAATGGGGAACTCGTTGAAATCGAAATCCATGACCACGGGGTCCAGGAGCAGATCCGAAGGCAGTTCACTGCGCGCCTTGTCCACGGCATCCTTCACATCCTGCAAAGCTTCCTTGATGTCCACCCCGGAATTGAACTCCACAAAAATGTCGGAGTTGTCCTGGGTCGATACGGAGGTCATCTCCTTGATGCCGTTGATGCCCTGGATCTCTTTCTCTAGCGGACGGGTGATCAGGTTCTCCATGTCCACCGGGGGATTCCCGGGATACATGGTTTTCACGAACACATTGGGAATGTTGATCTCGGGAAACATCTCCATGGGCATGGAAGTGTAGGCAATCAATCCGAAAACGGCCAGCACCAAGGTGGCCAGGATCACGGTGTTGCGGTTGCCCAGCGCCAGGGTGGTCAGGCGGAACTCCCGGGATTTCGGGGACGAGTGCAGCGGCCCGGACATCAGGATTCACCCTCGAGGGGCACCGGTTCCGTTACACGCACCGGCATGCCGTTCTTAACCAGGTTGTACCCCTGGACGATCACTTCCTGACCCGCTGAAAGGCCATCCGTTATCATGGTTTCGCTGCCCTGGGTCATCCCCGGGCTGACATAAACCTTGCGGGCCGTGGGCTTTGCGCCCTCCCGGTCAATCACGTACAGGTAGGCGCCCCGGCGGTCGTTCTTGACCAGGATGGACGGCACCACCAGGGCACGGGGGTCCCGAAAATCCCGCAACCTCAGCAAGGCCAGTATGTTGGGTTTGAGTTGCTGGGCTTCGTTGCGCAAACGGATCTCGACTTCGAAGGTGCGGTTCTGGGGATTGATGATGTTGCCCGTGCGGTACACATTGGTGTCGACCTTGAAATCGGGAAAAGAGGGAAATGTGACGGCCACGGGATCACCTTTGCGAATTTTCGACAGGTAGGCCTCGGATACATCGGCGGAGATGCTTAATTCATCCAGGCACACCAGTTGAATCAGCAATTGCCCGGGAGCCGCGAGTTCCCCTTCCTTTAGGGCGATGGTGTCCACGATTCCCTGGATCGGCGCCCGGATGCGGGTCATGTCCAACTGGGCCTGCAGTGTTTCCAGCTTGTTCTCCAGGGATTCCTTGTGATTGCGGGCTTCCAGGTATTGGACCTCCGACCCGATCTTTTTTTCCCACAAGCCCTTGCGCTTGAGGTAGATGGTACGCGCCAGTTCCAGTTGCGTCCTGAACTCGGCTATGCTGCTTTCGATAACGGCTGAATTCAGGGAAACCAGCAGATCCCCGGGGTGGGCCACATCGCCTTCCCGCACGTGGATGCGCTTGATCTGTCCATTCAGTTCGGGACTGATAAAGGCCTGCCTTACGGCTTCCACCGTTCCGTTGACCTGGAGAAAATGAGAAAAGGGTCGCGGTTCAAGCCGTTGCACAGCCACGGGAATTCCCTCGGCGCCTTCCCGGGCTGGTTTTTCAGCCGCCTGCCGCTGCAATTCCCGGATCTCCGCCTGCAGACGTTCAACCATTGCCTGCTTTTCCCGAATTTGCCCGCTGACATCGTCACTTCGCTGCGGTCCGCCGCAGCCAAGCGGCACGATCAGGGCCATTCCCAGGATCACGGCATATCCAGCAATTTTCTCTCCAATCATGTTTTTCTCCTGTGGTGCGCGGTTACAGCCGGCTGAGGGCCCGCTCAAGCGCCAACTTGGCGTTAAGCAGTTCCACCACGGCGCCGGTAAAATCGGATTCCGCCTTCAAGTACTGGTTGTGGGCCTGAGAGAGTTCCAGACTGGTGGCGGTTCCGTTCTGAAATTTCTGGCGGGTCTTGTCGTAGATCCGTTGCGCCAGGTCAACGTTGTCCCGGGTGGATCTGCGCTTTTTCATGGCGTTGGCGAAATCGGCGCGGGCCTGCATCAATCCCATCTGCAGCCCCCTGGCTGTATGTTCCACCTGCAGTTGGGCTTTTTCCAGTTCAAACCGCGCCTGCTGCACCCGGGCGGCCCGCTGCCCGCTGCTCCAGATGGGCACCTGGATGTTCAAGCCGATTACCGTGGAAGTGAACCATTTGCCCCGCTGGAACAGGTCGAATTCATCACGCTGGGCGTTGTAGCTCTGGGTAATGAAAGCGGAAACCGAAGGCAGGTATTCGGAGCGCGCCTGGCTTAAAATCAATTCCTTGGCCCGGGCCTGGGTTTGGACGGCACGGTAATCCGCATGCCGATCCAGATTCAGGTGGAGGCTGACCAATTCCTCGGCGTCGATGTGAGACAGGATGATGTCCAGATCGTCCGCCAGCAGGATGACCTCGTTCAGATCAAACCCCATCTGGAATTTCAACAGGTTGTAGGTGATGCGGATCTGCACATCCGTGGATTCCAGTTGGTTTTGAAGATCCGTTACGGACAGCTGCAGTTGGTCCACATCGGTATCCTCGGCGAATCCAGCTTTATACAATTCCCGGGTTTCCCACAGAGTTTTTTCCAGGTTCTCCAGACTGGTTTTCAAGATTTCCCGGGAACGCTGGGAAAGAAGGATCAGGAAATAGGTCCGGGCCACGGTTTCCTTGATGTCCACTTCCGCCCGTTCCAATTGATCCCTGGACAATTGCAGGTATACGCGGGAGGCCTTTAATCCAACCAGGTACCCCCCCTGGAAGAGCAATTGGCTCGCCGTGACATCCAGGCGGGCGTTGTGGGCCGTGCCGAACTTCAATTCCGCAAAGGTTCCCGGGGGGGCGTCGGGATCAAAAATCTGTGCAGGCAACAGGGTGGTCGGGATGGCGGGGTAATGCTGATAGGCAATCGAGGCATCCACCTGGGGAAGGCCGATGGCCGTGGTTTCCCATACCTTGCGCCGCGCCCGGCTCACGTCGATCCTGGCGGCCCGGGTATCCCGGCTGTGCTTCAGGGCGTATTCCTGGGCCGCTTCCAGGGAAAAGGACCGCGGGGAATCCGCGCCATCCACGGCGCCCAGGCCGCCGGCCAGCCCAAACAGCAAAAACAGGCCCCAAATCGTCCGCATGCAATCGCCCTCCTCTTGATTCCTCTGCAAAGCTTTCCCGGATATCTGCAAAATTGTACCGGAAACAGGGCTGCATCTCAACCGCAACCATCCGTTTCCCGTCATTTTTGCTTTGTTACGCCTGAACGGCACGTTGAGCGCAGATGAACCGCCAACGCCCCGATGCCTGATCCTGACCGGCTGTAAACGGCTGTGCCGCAGAGACCCATAATCCAGCTGATTCGCTTTTATTCCCCGCAGCCGGATGGTAAACTTGAACGAGAATGGGCACAGAGAAAGCGGGTTCCCGGTTGTCCTTCGGCATCCAGGGCATGACTTGCGCCTCCTGCGTGCGCATTGTGGAAAAACAGTTGTCCGCGACCCCCGGGGTGGATTTCGTTTCCGTCAACCTGGCCACGGAAAGAGGTTTCGTCACGGGATCCACCGACCTGACCTTGGCGGAAGTGGGCCGCAGCATACGCGAGGCGGGTTACGAAATCGCAATCGAACCCCCTGGAGAAGACACCGCGGCAAAACGTTTCCGCCTGGCCCGGGCCAACCTGGTGCGCGCCTTGGTGATCACTGTGCCCGTCACCCTGCTGATGGTGTTGCACATGGCGGGGTTCCACGTTGCCGGGATGCCCTGGATCGAAACCGCCTCCGCGTTGATCCTCTGGGCATTTCCGGGGCGCGCCACCCTGCGCAGCGCCTGGATCGCCCTGGTACACCGCCACACCAACATGGATTCCCTGGTGGTGCTGGGCAGCGCCGCGGCCTTGGCCACGGCCCTGATGAACGGCCTGGGAGTCGGCATCCTTTCATTCGGAAGCCTGGCTACGATGTTGCCGGCGCTGCACCTGACCGGACGTTTCGTGGAATCCCGCCTCAGGCGCCGCGCCGCCGCGGCCATCCACGGCCTCATGGCCATGCAGCCCGATGAAGCCGGACTCATCCGGGAAGATGAAGTCATCCGCGTCCCCACGGACAGCCTCAAAGCCGGGGCGCACATTCGTGTGCGGGCGGGCGAACGCGTCCCACTGGACGGCAGCGTTATGCACGGGCGGGGCCTGGTGGAGGAAGCCATGGTTTCCGGAGAGCCCGAGCCCGTGCTCAAGCAACCGGGCGACCCGGTCACCAGCGGCACCATCCTGCAGTCGGGCTCGCTGGACATCACGGTGGAACGTGTGGGCGCGGACACCTTTATCGCGCGCATGATCCGCCTGGTGGAAGAGGCGCAATCCTCCAAGGTTCCCATCCAGGCCGTGGCGGACCGCATTACCCTGGTGTTCATCCCCGTGGTGACCGCCTGTGCCCTGGCCGCCGCTGCCGCCTGGTATTGGGCCTATCCGGACCTGCAACCCCTGCTGGACTTGGCGTCCAGGTGGCTGCCCTGGGTGGTCAGCGCAGGTCCCGGATCGACCGCGGTTTTCGCCCTGGTGGCCACCCTGGTCATCGCCTGCCCCTGCGCACTGGGACTGGCCACCCCCATGGCGTTGACCGCCGGCAGCGGCACGGCTGCACGGCGGGGGTTGATCATCCGCAGCGGCGAAGCCATCCAGATGTCCCAGGAATTGAAAGCCTTGGTTCTGGACAAAACCGGTACCCTGACCCAGGGGCGGCCCCGGGTCGTGGACACCACCTTGTCGTTGGAAATGCTCGGCATAGCCGCGGACATGGAGGGTCATTCGGTTCACCCCCTGGCTGAGGCGGTCACCCGCTACGCCGACGGTGTCCAGGCCCCCAAGCCACGCAAGGTGGAGGAAATCCGGGAGACTCCCGGCCAGGGCATCGCCGCCGTGGTGGATGGCCGCTCATTCCAACTGGGCCGGCCGCTGCATTCCCGGGACTACGCCGATTGGACGGAAGCCGGGTACACGATCATGGAGTTGAGTCTGAACAAACAGATCGTTGGGGCCATTGCCGCGGCCGATACCCTGCGCGAGGAAAGCGCCGCGGCGGTGACCCGCTTCAGAGATCAGGGCATCCGGGTCATCATGGCCACGGGTGATCACGAAACCGCCGCCCGCCTGGTGGCGAAAGCCTGCGGCATCAACGAAATCCAGGCCGGATTGACCCCGGAAGGCAAAGTAGAAACGATTCTGGGCCTGCAACGCCAAGGCTTGCGCGTGGGCATGGTGGGCGACGGTCTCAACGACGCGGCCGCGTTAAAGACCGCCGACGTGGGCATTGCCGTGGGCGAAGGCACGGATCTGGCCATGGAAAGCGCGGACATGGTGATCGTACACGGCGGCCTGGCGCGCGTCGCCGACGCCATGGATATATCGCGCATCACCTTGCGCGTCATTCGCCAGAACCTGTTCTGGGCCTTTGTGTACAACCTGCTGGCCATTCCCATGGCCATGGCCGCCATGCTTCACCCCTTGATGGCGGAAGCGGCCATGTTCGCCAGCAGCGCCAACGTGGTGTTGAACGCCTCCCGGATACCCGGCAAAGTCAAACGGAGGTTGACCTCATGATGAAACGTTTCCATGCACCCGACATGTCTTGTCAGCATTGCGTCAACCGCATCCGCGCCGCCCTGGAAGCCACCGGGCGGGCGGGAGAGATCCATATCGACCTGGAAACCAAGACGATTCGGCTCGACACAGACATGGCTTCGAGCCAAATTCTGGCCGTATTGGATGACGCCGGTTACCCCGCAGAGGAAATGCCCGCCTGACGACGTCAACGGCGTAGCAGGTTGCGCAGCAGGAAACGGGGGTTCACCGCTCCGGCCGCCATCTTGAGGAACATGACCACCCCGGGCCGGAAATCGCGACGATTGATGATCTGGTACACGGTACGGGGATAGCGGCGGAAGAGTTCACGCATCCGGGTCCGGAAGGGCGTACGGCCATCGCTTATCAGATTCATGAAATCCGCGGGCAGCAACCAGCGCATGTGGCATTCCGCCGCATCGACCGGAATCACTCCGGGGGTCGCCTGAATTTCGCCGGTAGAGAAAATCCGGACCGCATCGGCCACAAAATCCACGCCGGCGAAGCGGGGCAGCGAGATGGATCCCCAGGGACGGGGATTCACCTCCATGAGGTACAGGGTTCCCGTGTCCGGGTCCTCCCGGAATTCCACCATGGCGAAACCGGAGTAATCCAGGCCCGCCATCACACTGCGCCCGGCCGCCAACACCCGGGGATCGGTACAACCGCGGCAATAGGTGCTGGGGCCGCCGTTGACCGGAAATTGGCGCAGCCGTTCATGGGCGAATGCCCGGACCTCACGCCCCTGGTAAAAGAGGAACTCCGCGCCCAGGGCCCGGCCGCCGCCGGGAATGAATTGCTGCAGCAACGGCAGGGGATATTCGCGGTGAACCCGCCGGTAGTCCGCCAGGGCGCCGGCCGGGTCCCGGGCCACCCGGATGCCCCGGGATCCGGAAGATGTGCGCGGTTTGATGACCACGGGGAAATGCCGCCAGGTTTTCAGGGCCGCTTCCGCGGCTTCGAGACTCTCGGGAATGCAGGTTTCCGGCACGGGAATCCCTTTGGAAAGCGCCAGGCGGATGGTGGCGGCCTTGTCCCTGAAAAGCGCCAGCTCCCGTGGTTCCGGTTGAATCAGGGTAATGCCCTCCCAATTATCCAGGTCGGCATGAATGCTTTCCATGGTCCGGTCTTCCAAAGGCAGCACAATGCGGATCCCGCGTTCGTCCAGGATCGCGCGCAGCACAGCGGAATCAAAGCGTTTCAAGCGGGTGTGGCGATGACAATATCGGCTGGCCCCCGCGGGGGATAAGTACTCAAAGGAAAAAAGATGGACTTGGAAACCGGCTCCCCCCAGGGATCTGACCACCGGCACGGCCTTGACGGCCTCGCCGTCCAGCACCGCAACGGCCCGGCTTGCACTCATGGTCACCTCCCGGAACCGGGTTCAAGGGGGAAAAGCCCCCGGGCGTTACTACCGCCCGGGGGCGCAATGATGCAAATATGTTTGGTCAGTTCCGCGATAAAACGGATTTCTTGCTCTCTTTCTCAGAACCGGAAACATTGGCGACTACGGTCACCGCATATTCCCAGTCGGCTGCTTCAGTGGCGGTTGAGAAACCGGGCGAGTCATCACGGAAGCTATAAGTGGTCGAAGAATCAACGTAATTCACCTGGGTGTAAGCGCTGCCCCAGTCGGTGGTGCCGGCCTGGCGCCGGTAGATGTTGAAGTGAGTCAGGGTGTCGAACTTATCATCGTTGCGGGCGTCGTTCTTCCAAGTCAATTCGTTGATGTAGCGGCGCAGGAAAAATCCGCGGATAAGGGATGCGGAAACCGCTGCCTGGGTGGGCTGATAGGGGGCGTCGATGACTTCAACCGTCACGGCGGTGTGGCCCATGCGGTTGCTGTTGTCCGCCACATAGTAGTGGATCTTGTAGAACCCGGGAGTGTCGAAAGTGACTTCCAGGTCCTGTCCGCTCTTCCAAAGACTCATTTCATGAATGTACCAGGTATGCTTGGCGATACTGCCGTTCACGTTGACCACCCGGCCGCTGAACGTCATCGGCTCCTTGGTGATGATGATGGCGGGGATGCCGTCGATGGCCACGCTGGGGCCGCCGGGGGCCTGAGAGATCTTGCGGTACCAGACCGAAGTTGAGCATTCGTCGGTTTTGGACTCGTTGCAGTTGCGGTCCGTCCACACACAATGCATGGCGCCCTGGTCGTCGATGTCGACTTCCAAGCGGATGGGGAAACGGGAGTTGTTGTCCACTTGGATGAGCGGCGAGATTGTTGATTCGGTGAAGGGCACCACCACCGGCAGGAAGCCTTCGGCGTAACCGCTTTTGCTGATGCAGTAGGCTACGTCGTTTTTGGCCACGGTCAGGCCGATAAAGTCCAGTTGGCCGGGGCCGATGGCATCACGGGCTTCCCAGGGACCGCCCGCGGGCTTGTAACAATGGTAGGTCCTGCCGTCCCGACGGGTATACACGCCGTAGAGATTGCCCTGGGAATCGGCAGCCAGTTCAGGCCAGTACGCCGATGCGGCGATGTTGACCGGAGCTTCGCCGTACCTGCCGGTAAATCCGCCCCGGGGCATGGACTGCCCGGCAATGGCCCAGTCACCTTCCTCTCCATCCATAAACAAACCATACAAATGGCCGTTGGCCCAGGCCGTGGAGTGGTGGATGGTGATGCTCCCGCGTATGGGGGCATCCAGGTGGTTCAGGTAGGCGTTGGAGTAGTTGGAGGATTCACTCCAACGGAGCGCCCCCTTTTTCAACACGCTGTAGATGATTTCACTGTCACCCTCGACAATGCCGGATCCCTCGGAATGGGGAATCAGCTTGTGCCAGGTGGCGTACATATCACCGGTTTCCGGATCGATGTTGATCCGCGGCCAGGCTGAATTCTCACGGTCGGTCAAAACCATCTTTTTTTCCCAGGTGTTGCCCTTGAGGCTGGTCACCCAGATATCACGGTTGACCTGGGCGGTACCGTCCTGGTACACCACATGAATGGTGCCTGCCGCATCCTCGACCACCTGGGGAAAAGTGGCGGAGCGCAAGCGCGCCGCGGCCACCCGGGGCAGTTGATTCAGCGGAGGGTTCCACTGACCGGTCTGGGTATTCAGAAAACGGTATACAATGCTGCATTCCCGTTCGGACGGTCCCTCTTCCCAAAGCACGATGATGTTGCCGTCACTCAGCACCTTGACCACCGGATGCATGGAACGGTAGGGTCCGTAGCCGCCGGAGCGGGAAAGGCTGACCTTTTCCGGATCCGCCTGCGGATGTGCCGCATAATGTCCATCCCGGACGCCATGCAAGTCCTGGGCGCTCATAAAGGGCACCAACAGGAATGCCATTATCACTATCCATAAGGTTCTTTTCATGTTTCCTCCTCGATTGTCCCTCATACGTTTTACAGACCGATCCGGTAAACGATACCCAGGTGCAGACGCAGGGTGTCGAGCTTGGCCTCGTCTTCAAAGTCCTCGATATTGTGGGTGCCGAATCCGTAGCGCAAATCAAGAAACAAATCAAGCTTGGGGTTGATTTCGTAATACACCCCGCCCACCAGTCCAAAACCCCAACGGGTGATATAACCGGCATCGGGAACGTATACATTGGTCTCCTTCGCATTGAAAGCGATGGCGGCGAGCCCGACATAGGGTTTGAACTTGCTTCCCGCGGCAAACACATAACGGGCGCCCAGGCTGATGGGAGCGCGAATGATCTCGGTTTCCGCGTCCACCCCGATAATGGTACCGGTCTTGGTGGAGTAGGCCACGTTCAGGAAACCTTCCACCCGGGGATGGAACGCGTATACCAACCGGAAATCCAGGCTCAGGCTGTTGCTGCCGTACACGTCCTTGAAAACCTCGTCGGACATCATGGCCACACCGACTCCGACGCCGATCCCCAGGCTGGGGCTCCACTCCGCTGCTTCCTTGGGTGCCGCGGCAACTTCCTGCTCTACATCTTGAACGGGCTCGGGTTCGGTGTCCGGCTCAGCCGCCTTTTCCACTTCTTCCTCAGCCGGGGGCGGGGGCGGTGGCGTGGGCAGTTCGCCCGTGAACTTCACCAAGCGCCCGGTTTCGGGATCCTTGACCATCACGCGGATCCTTTTCCCGTCTTCCAGGCAGGCCAGGGAGTCGGTGGTTTCGCCGCTCTTGCGGTTCAGGACTTGCTGGGTGATGATCAGGTCACCGGCCTCCAGGCCCGCGGTCACCAGCGCGTTGCCCTCGTATTGGGCATCAACGGCAATATCGGCGCGGCGGGCGTTCTTTCCACTCACCACGAAGACATGGGTACCGGCATCATCCTGAAGAATCCGGTTCTGGGAGAGGATCACGGCATCACTCTCTTCACGCTTGAGCAGCTTGAACGACTTCGAGCCGTCCCCAAAGCGATCAGCCGGATCAGCCACGTTCAAGCACACGACTTGGTTCTCCACTCGGGCAACCACGGCGGTCATGCCGTCACCCAGTTCGATCTTGCCGTTCACCGGGAAGAGCCCCAGATCGTCCGCATCGACTTCGAGTTTGGCCACCTTCAGACGCCGGTCGGTCACCTTGGCCACTTCAGCACCTGCTTCCACTTCAGTGCCGGGAACCACCATCAACTCGACCGTACCGGATATGGGAGCCGGGACGGAGGCTTTCGGGGCTGCGGCCTTGGCCTCATCCAGCTGGGTCTGTGCCTCGGCGATCTTTCTCTTGGCCTGGGCCTCGGCATTGGGACTGCGTTCCTTCCAATGCTCGCGGTTCCACAGGATTTTTTTCCAGCGGGCCAGCTCGGCTTCGGCTTTCCGGGCCTCTTCTTCCAGGCCTTCATTCAGCATGATCAAGACAAAGCCTTCAGACACCAGATCGCCGTCGGACACTTTGATGTCCGTAACGGTTCCGGCGATCATGGTTTTGGCCACCGCCGTCTTCGGATGAAAATCCGCAGCGAAGTGCTTGTATTGATAAAAGGTGCCGGTCTCGACTTTTTTTACCAGCACCCGAACTTTTTTCGGACATTTCATTCCGGATTCATTTTCGCTTTGAGCACTCGCCCCGTTGGGAGCCAGTAAAACAAATCCAGCTGTCAAAACTGCCAACCATGTAGATCTCATACACGCCTCCAATTAGAGTTCAACCGTATTTTTAAAGCTCATACGACGGGCCGTATTATATATGAGTGCCATGGTTAAGTCAAATGAAAACCGGACATATAAGACACCCGCTGGACCACGGAAGTTTCATCACGGCGGTTTGACTTTCACCCGTGCTTCCATTACAATTTCTCCGCTTTAACTCCAGCATTGCTGAGGTGAAAATGGGCTCTAAAAGATCCGCCGCTCCCCTGTATACTGCGCTTCTGCTGATCACCTTGATCAACATGATGCTTGAACTGCTGATTACGCGCGTATTCAGCGTCGTGGCTTGGTATCACTTCTCTTTCATGGCCATATCCATTGCCTTGTTCGGCATGACGGCGGGGGCGGTTTACGTATACCTCAAAAAGGAAAAATTCAATGCCATCAACCTGTCGCTGAACCTGTACCGCTACACCATCTACTTCGCCTTGGCCGTGTTTTCGCAACTCCTACTCTTCCTCAGCGTACCGTTTATCCCCGGCGGGTCCATTCAGGGAATCGCGTCCATGACGGTTGTGTTCGCCGCTATTTCCGTACCTTTCTTTTACGCCGGCGTTCTGGTCTGCGTCATGCTCACGAAGTTCCTCAGCCGCATTTCAACCCTTTACTTTTTCGACCTCACCGGAGCCGCTTTCGGATGCCTGCTGTTTGTGCCTTTGATGGACCGCCTGGATCCGCTCAGCATGATCCTGGTGCTGACCGGACTGGCCTTTTTCGCCGCCATCCCGCTGCGCCCGCCGGGCCGCGGAATGCGCTCGGCAACGGCCATCGGCATCCTGGGACTCCTCGCAATGGGGGCGGCATTCGTCAACCATCAGACCCAGGCCATGCGCATTTTCTGGGTGCGCGGGCAGCAGGAATCGCCCCCCCCGTACGAACGCTGGAATTCCTTTTCCCGGGTGATTGTCAAGCCCTACACCAACCGGCCTTTCGGTTGGGGTTTGAGTTCGGTCTACCTGCAGAAAAAGCGTACGGTGCACCAAAAACTCCTGGTCATCGACTCCTCTGCCGGTACCGTTCTGACCCGGTTTGACGGAGACCTGGACCAGGTGGAACACCTGAAATGGGACGTGACCAACCTGGCTCACTACCTGCGCGGGGATGCCAGTGTAGCCATCATCGGCGCAGGGGGCGGGCGGGATATCCTGTCCGCCCTGGCGTTTAACCAGCGCCGCATCGTGGGTGTCGAAATCAACCACGACGTAATCAACGCACTGGTGAACACTTATGGAGGCTACACGGGCCATTTGAACCGTTCACCCCGGGTCGAGTTGGTCAACGACGAGGCCCGCAGCTACATCACCCGCCAAAAAGGACGTTTTGATATCATTCAGTCATCGCTCATCGATACGTATGCCGCATCATCTTCAGGAGCGTTCGCACTCACTGAAAACAGCCTGTACACGGTGGAGGCATGGAACACATTCCTGGACCACCTGACCGACCGGGGCATTCTGACATTTTCCCGCTGGTGGCGCTCCAACCTGGACGGTGAGATGTTCCGCTTGACGGCTTTGGCCGCCGCCACCCTTGAAAAGCGGGGCATCAAGGATGTGCGTCGCCACATGATGCTGATCCGCGGCAACAAAACCGGCAACATCCTTTTGAGTCCGGCCCCCTTCACCGACCAGGATGAGGCCCTGATTGCATCCCTCTGCGAAAAGATGGATTTCCAATACATCATGGGCCCGACTCGCGCCACGATTCCCGAGTACCGGGCCATTGTCGACCCCGCACAACGATCGCAGTTGGCGCAACGGATCCCCGTTACCCTCACCCCGCCTACAGACAACAACCCCTTCTTTTTCCAGATCCTCAAGTTCAACCACTTGTTCTCCTGGAACGAAGCCCGCAAATTCGAAACCAACGCCAACATCACCGCCATCGTGGTGCTCTTTATCTGCCTGGGCATCGTGATCGTTTTTTCCGTGGCCACCATCGTCTTCCCCCTGCGCCACACCACCAAGAACATCCAGGTGGACCGGACTTCCATGCGCTGGGGCATCCTGTTTTTCAGCGCCATCGGGATGGCCTTCATGCTGGTGGAGATCTCGCAACTGAACGTGTTGTCCATTTTCCTGGGGCATCCCACCTATGGGCTGACCACGGTGTTGTTTTCGCTGCTGATTTCCAGCGGCCTGGGCAGCCTGTACACCCAGCGGTTGGGAATTTCCCGCCAGGCGGAAGCTTTGCGCCGCCTCAAAACCAGCATGATGCTGTTGCTGGCCTCCATCCTCGTATACGCCTTGGCCTCCCCCGCGATCTGGAGCATGTTCCGTTCCTCCTCCACGCCGGTGCGCGTGGGAGTGGCGGTTTTCATGGTCTCTTTTATCGGATTTTTCATGGGCATGGCGTTCCCGCTGGGCATGAAAGTGGCGGACCTGTCGTCAAAATCCCCGACCCAATGGTATTGGGGCATTAACGGTGCCATGTCGGTTCTCTCATCCGTCATCGCAACCATCCTGTGCATTATGCTGGGAATCCAGTTCACCCTTATCACGGGTTGGGTGTTTTACATCCTTGCCGCGGCCAGCCTGATCCGCTTTTTCCACACCATCCGGCTCACAGCCCAGGAATAGGCGAACGACCGCAATGCCCCAGATGCACAGCAGCGAAGTCATCGTTCAGTTCTCCGGCGGAATTGACTCGCTTTACACGGCCCTGTTCCTGGGAGAGAAATACACACGAATCCACCTGCTGACCTTTGACAAGGGTTACCTGCACCTGGGGCTGCAGTACAGCCGACCGAACGTAGAGCGCCTGAAACAGATACTGGGTCCGGAACGGGTGGTTTTCCGGGTCGTCGACACCCGCCCCCTGTTCCGCGAACTGGCCATCCGCGGATTGCGCCGCAACGCCCGGGAATTCGGCAACGAAATCGCATGGTGTATCCCCTGCCGCGCTTCCATGGCCCTTGCCTGTATCCTTTACGCTTTGGAGAACGGCATTCCGGCCTTTACAGACGGGGCGAACTGGGAGCAGGCGCCCGGAAGGGAGACCATCCTGGTCACCGCGGACAATTACCCGGGGTACCTGCAGTTGATTCATGATTTCGCCCGTGATTTCCAGGTGAATTACTTTTCACCGGTCTACAAACTGAATTCCAGGCATGAGCGGCGCCGCCTGCTCCTGGATCAGGGGTTCCACATCGACTGGAACAGTCTCGACGTCGAGCATCCGAAGTCCCTGGCCAACCTGTTCAAGGCACAGTACTATCGCCGTTTCCAGCCCATCTGCCTCTCCGGATGGCTGGCCCATTGGAAACGCAATCTCTTCGGTGTCCGCGAAAACACCTCCGAGGAGCAGGTACTCAATTTCATCACCCCCCGGCTTGACCGCATGCGCCGGGAGTTTTTTCCCGACTACTTTCGCAAACGCGGCCTCGACCTGAAAGAAATCGTATCCCAACGCAGTTGAACTCCCGGAGAATCCCGGCCCTTCGGCGACTGGCCAAAACGTAACCAATATGGTATAATATAAACAACCTGTTATATCGAAGCAGGAATTGCCCTGAATCTGCTCAGTCGACCAGGGCGACATGGAGGAATTCATGAAGAAATCAATCACGGGAATGTTGATATTCCTGATCGCCCTGACAACGTCTTTTTTCGCCGCCGACTCACCCGACACCCAGGAAGACATCATGCGTCAGGTTGTTTCGCTTTACCGCGAAGGCAATTTCACCAACGCCCTGGAATTGACGGATAAAGCCATCAAGGATGGCGGAGAGAACTTGTCGCTGCTGCAGGCCCGTTTCGCCATCTTAATGAAACTCAACCGCCTGGACGAAGCCCTGACCGTTGCGTTGCGGCGCGAAGAACTGGACTCCCGCAAGCGCCCCTGGGTATGCATGGACATCGCCGGTTTGTACATTCGCAAAGGCCAAAGCGACAAGGCTTTGAACTGGCTGGAAAAAGCCGTTCAACGCGGATTCACCAGCATCTCCATGCTGCAGGACGACGTCTACAACCCCATCCGGGATCAATCCCGATTCCAAGCCCTGGTAAAGCGCATCAAGGAACGGATCGGCATCGGAAGTCCGGCCAAGGATTTCTCTATTGCCCTGCTGAATGGTGAAAAGCTGAATCTGGCTGACCACAAAGGCAAGGTGGTGCTGATCGATTTCTGGGCCACCTGGTGCGCCCCCTGCCGCGAAGAGATTCCCCACCTGAAAGAGATCTATGCCGCCTTTAACGCCAAGGGACTGGAAATCATCGGCATCAGCCTGGATCGTGACCGCAAGGCCTTGACCGACTATATCAGTGAAAAGCAGCTTAAATGGCCCGTTGCGTTTTCCGGCCAGGTGTGGTCCGATGAAACGGCCGCCCTGTACGGGGTTCAGTCGATTCCTTCCATGTGGCTGGTTGACCGGGATGGAATCCTGCGCCACTTCGACCTGAGGGGAGATGAGCTGCGCCAAGCCATTGCCCGATTGATCACCGCGGAATGATCCCGGGTTTCAACCCCCGCCGGCCGTAGCGGCCCACCACCCGTTTAGCCGGGTCAACACCGCGCTGATCTCCGCCAGCACCTCTTGCAAGCGCCGCTGCCCGGGAGCGGCGCGTTGTACCCGGCGGCGTGCTTCATCAAGGCTGCGACGGGCGGAATCGACCAGCGAATCCCGGCGGGCAAAGCGCTCCGCCAGACATCGCGCCAACAACTTGTCCAGGCGGTCCAAGGTCCCGCTCAAGCGCTTGCGCTCCTCAGCGCACGAACTGCGGGACATACATGCCTCCAGGGCGTCGATCAGCAACACCACGGCCAGCATGAAGTCCACGTCCACTGCCTTTACTCCCCTTGGCGACACGCCTCAAGGCAGCGTCGCATCTGGTCCAGGGCCTGGGCAAAGCGGCACATGGACGGCCATAAGCCACGTCCGCCGCGGATGCCATGCAGCAACTCCGCGTGCGCCGCGGATAGTTCCGGCAGCGCGGCCATGCTTTGATCCAGCAATGCCAGCACCTTGTCCCGTTCCCGCAGCATTTGCATCCCCGTTTTGGCGATCCGCTCCCGGCGGGAGGGCTGTTCCGGCCAAGCGGCCATGATGGTCAGCCGAAACCTTCGCGCGCAACAGCGTTCCACCCATATGCGACAATCGGCGAGATCCATCTCCAAGCGGCGGCACAAATCCGTCACCACCACCGCGTTGGCACGCATGACACGCCGGATCAATTTGTAGGTGGTGATTCCCCGAAAGGCATGGGGAACCGCCGCAACCAGGCCGGCGGCGACTCCCGCGGCTTCCGGAGAAACCCAGCCGGAAGAAGCCGCCTGCAGGCTTGTCAAGTCTTTGCGTACCCGGTCCGCCTGCCGGTCCAGTTCCGCCATGGAGCCGCCCTTGACCAGGTTCAGCAGCAGCTGCGGGTAGGCGGCCAGGAATTCCCCGGCCCCCTGGCGGTTGCGCCGCCGGGATTCGTTGAAAACACGGGGCTCCAGATCCCCGGCGGAGATCCTCTCCAGAAGCGGGCTCTCCGTATAGCGCAACTTCCACTCCGCATCCATGACTTCGGCATAAACCTCGTTCAGCTGCCGACCCATGGTCTGGCTCATGTGGGCAAAACGGGTAAATCGGTCCTCAAGGTGATGGATTGTGCAGCCCACGAAGAGGCCGACGCAATAAATGGCCAGCAATGGAATGCGACACAACCGCAAAATCGGGTTTCGGGAAGGCCCGGGGCCGGCGAAAACCATCCGCCGGCCCCGGGTGGACGCACGGTCCTGGAGACCGGATATCCTAAGGAGTGTCATCAACGGGTCGGCCTTTTTCACCCTCTCGGGAGCAAGCAACCGCCCGCGACTTTTACCAAAGCATAAACAATGCCAAAGTACAGGCCGGGAAATTTCCCCTGTATCCAACATTTTCAAACCTCATGCATCCGCGTGGTCTTGACTGCGCCAGATTTGTTCTGGTTTTGCATTCACCCGGATGGCCGCAAACGATGCTGATGGACAAAATTCATGAAACGTTTGTACTCTCCCGGCGGAAGATTAAACAACTCCAGGATATTCCGGTAACGCCCCCGGCGCAGTCGCAAGGCGCGGTCGATGACTTCCATCACCTCCCGGCGGTTTAGATCCCGTTCCAGGAAGGGTTTGCGCACGGCGTCCCAGAAAGTCGCCCCCGCCTGCATGCAGCGCCAGGTTTCCTCGACCCGGCCATTGCCGGTCATGGGCATCTTTTCACGAAAGCAGCTGTGATCGATGACAAAGCGGATCCCCTCCGGAGTGACGGGGCTTGGCAGCAGGATCCCCGCCCGTTTGAGTACGGTAAACAACTCCCGAATATTGCCCGGCCAGTCATGCCCGAGCATGACATCCCAGAAACCCGGCGCCAATTTCTTGCCTTTCAGAAAATGCAGGTGGGTGTTTACCAGGTGACGAATATCCTGGGGACGCTCCCGCAAGGGCGGAATGGCAATCTGCAACACCTGGATGCGGTAAAACAAGTCCTCCCGGAATCGCCGCTCCGCCACCATTTTCAGTACATCCTGATTGGAGGCTGAAATCACGCGCACATCCGATTGGCGCTCACGAACGTCTCCCAGGGGGCGAAACTTTCCGGATTCGATAAAACGCAGCAGCTTGGCCTGGAAAGAGACGGGAACCTCCGTGATCTCGTCCAGGAACAGGGTTCCGCCCTGGGCGCCGGCAACGAGTCCCTTGCGGTCGCTGCGCGCGTCGGTAAACGCACCCTTGCAATGTCCGAAAAACTCGCGCTCAAACAACTGTTCCGGAATGGCCGGGGTATGTGCCACCACAAATGGCCCCTGACGGCCGGAATAGTGGTGGATCAACGCCGCGACGTGGTTCTTGCCCACCCCGGTCTCACCGGTCAACAACACGGGCTCGTCTTCAACGGCGAAACGCAGCACCTCCTCCCTGAGTTTTTGAATGACCGGACTTTCACCGGTGATGCCCCCCATGCCGCGTTGCGATTGCCGAATGTAGTCGATCACCTCGTCCATGATCTCGAATATCACTTGAAAGGCCCGCCGGTCACCCGCGGAGAACCCCGGGGCGGATCCGCTGTCGAGGTAAAAGAAATAAGAGGAATCCAACGGCTGAATGATTACACTGCCGATGCGGCCGGAACCGTCATTGGCATCGGAACCACCACCCCCACCGTAAGCCGGGCAAGGTTCCCGGCACACGGACCGGCCGCTTTCCAGGCTTTCCATGACCGCATCCCGGCACAAGCCCTGCGCTTCGGCAATGGAGCGGCCGTTGATTTCCCGGCCGTGATGCCACAGGATATGGCCGTTGGAATCATAGATCATGGCCATGGAAACCTGATTGCGATCCAGCATCTCCTGGACTTTGAGCTTGATGCGCCGAACCATCCTCCCCTCCCCGACGAACCTCAACCGAAAAAACCCGTGAGAAAACCCGATAGCAAAATGGATACCATTGGCTGGATTAAGCCGAAATCATCATCAACAGGAGATTTTGGAGTCCAAGCCAGCAAGATGACGAATAAACATGTAAACATTCTTTACACAAGGGCTTTGAATAAATGACCAAACCAAGTCGCAATCTCCCTTCCGAATCCCAGATCTTCATGTAACTAATTGTTACACGCCAGCCCCGGAACGTGATAAGGAATGTATATCGGCAGTCTTCGACATCCAGCAATGTCAAAAAGATTGACACGCCGCCACCGGTCCGCCCGAGATGACGCCCTGGAGAGGCTGCGCAAACTGCCACGGGTGGCTTCGCTGCAATTCCGGAACCCTCCACGCTTCTACCGCCACTACCGTTACCTGCTGCTGAATTCAAAAAACCTGGAGGAAATTCACGACTCTCTGCTGCGGCTGCAACGCAAGATCAATCAATACCAGACCCAATATTAGGCGGTTCCCAGGGAATCAGTACCGCCAATCCACCCAGCGGCGCCTTTAAACTCCGGGCCAGTTGCCGGGCGACATTGACGCATTGCGCCCACAACGCTTCAGCCCGGCGGCGGGCGTACAACTCGCTGCGGGAGGCGCCGGCCCGGGACAGCATGGCCTCCCGGTTTTGACGCCAATTCCGGTTGCCCGGTTCACGGAACAAACGCCAGAACGCCGTGGGGTCAGGGGCCTGTTCCTCCTCCCGTTCCAGCAACTTCAAGCGGGCGAGAAGGTCGGGCCGCCACTGCAGGTTCAGGAAAGTCCCGGAGCGGATGCTTACCTGGATGCGCGACAAAATGCGCGTTTCATGCCATAGGCTCAATTCGTATCGCCCCGAAGGCAGGAGGCGCAACAGAAAACGTCCCTGGGCATCCAGATCGCTGCGGGCCGCCACGGTGTCTTTGCCGATGCGGCGGGCTTCCACCCGGAACCCCGCGGCCGCGACGCCACGCACTTCCAGGTAACCCCGGATTCTGGCCGGCCTGCGCTTTCGTGCCGGGCGTTCACGGACAGCCCCGGGCTTGAGGACCAATGGATCACGGGGTCCGGCGGTTTTGTCTGCGGCCCGGTTCCCCGGCCGCCTGTATGGATCCGCGCCATCGCGGGATCCCCGGTCCGGATTTACCGGGGGCGTGGCCACAAAGACGCTGATCCCCCATAAGACAATCAGATGGACAAACACGGATAGCAGGAAACCGCGCCCGATCCGGCGGCGAGCCGGAGCCACGAGAAATTCATGGAAAGGGAAATCCCGGTTCCCATCCCTGCTCGCTGAACCTGTACTGGAACGTTGCTCAGAAGAAGAGTTGATGTTCTTCGGCAATGCCACGAAACTCCTGGTTGTCGCTGAACTGGCGCCGCAGGAAAGAACGCCCGCCCTGGATCTCTTTCAGCAATTGCGCCCGCTCCGTTTCCTCGAGCCGGCCGTTGCCGTTGCGGTCGGCGAATCGCAACACTGCATACAACAAATCCAACTCCACGGCCGAGAGGGTATGGTTGTCGGACACCAAACCGGAAAAACGCTCCAGGAGCTGCAGACACAACTCCATCTCCGATTCTTCCAGCCGGGCATCGGCGTTCAGATCCATGTAATCCAGGATCCGGTTCAACTTGGACAGCATGCGCCCGTCGGGTTTGTGCAATCGTCCCAACAAGCGCCTGACCTGCAGGCGCACCCGCGGATCCGACACCCCTTCAGGACCATTGGCGAACCTCCCGATCACCCCCCCCATTTCCCGCATCCCACTCTCGTCAAGTTGTTCCAAAACCTTGGCGAGAGCCGGATCGTCTTCCCGGGTCCGCTGAATCATCATCTTAGCCATCTCCGGCAACTTCAACGTGTTCCTTCTGGTACTCACTAGGCGATTCTCCTTTTACACCAGTCCGGATGGTCGCGGCCTCAACCACTCCCCATCCATACACTTTTGACGTTCACGAACTCCCTGATCCCTTCACTCCCCAATTCGCGACCGTATCCGGAGGCCTTGATGCCGCCGAAAGGCAACCGGGGGTCCGACTTTACCAGCCCGTTTACAAACACGGCCCCGGCCTCGATTCGCGCCGCCAGCACATGGCCTTTTTCCAGGTCCCGCGTCCACAGGGACGCTCCCAATCCATAGGCCGAGCGATTGGCCAGCTCAAGGGCTTCCGTTTCTCCGCGGACCCGGAGCACCGCCGCCACCGGTCCGAAGGTTTCCTCTGTGGCCGCGGTCATGTCCGGGGCGACCCGGTCCAGCAGGGAAACCGGATAAAAGAAACCAAGCCCCGAAGGAATGACGCCCCCCAGACGCAGCTTCGCACCCGCAGCCACCGTTGCGTCCACCTGCCGCTGCAGATCGCGGCGGATGTCCTCCCGGGCCAGGGGCCCGACCTGAACTTGCCGATCCATGGGGTCGCCCGCTCGCAGGCCGGCCAATTCCGCCTGAAATGCCTCCACGAAAGCGTCGGCGACAGAATCCACCACGATAAAGCGTTTGGCGGCGATGCAACTCTGGCCGGAATTGACTGTCCGTGCCAAGGCGCCTGTGCGCGCCGCCTTCTCCAGGTCGGCGTCCGCCAGCACCACGAAAGCGTCACTTCCGCCCAACTCAAGGACGGCTTTTTTCAGTGCCCCCCCCGCCGCCGCCGCGACTTGCCGGCCCGCAGACTCGCTGCCGGTCAGGGAAACCCCGGCCACCCGGGGATCCGCCACAAGGGCCTGAGCGGTCCCGGCGTCCACCAGCAATGTTTTGAAAAGACCGGCGGGCAGGCCGGCCTGCCGCCAGATCTCCTCAATGGCCAGGGCGCAGGCCGGCACATTCGAGGCGTGTTTCAGCAACACCGCGTTGCCCGCCATCAACGCCGGCACGGCAAAGCGGAACACCTGCCAGAAAGGAAAGTTCCACGGCATGATCCCCAGGATCACTCCCAGGGGATCGTAGCGCACGTAACTGGTCCGGGCGTCCGTGGCCGCACTGCGCCGGGCCAGCATGGCGCCGCCCTGTTCCGCGTAGTAGTCACACACCCAGGCGCACTTGGTTGCTTCCGCCTCGGCCTGGACGACGGGCTTGCCCATCTCCAGGGTCATCAACTCGCCCCAGGCGGTTCTTTCCGCTGTCAACAACTCGCCGGCGGACCGCACCACCCGGGCCCGTTTGTCGATGGGAAGTGACCGCCAGCGGCTTTGCGCTTTCACCGCTTCTTCCAAAGCGGCATCAACCTGATCCCCGCCAAAGGGTGGATAGGTCCGTACCAGCCGGCCGTTGACCGGATTCACCGTGGCTATGGCCATGACGCCTCCCGGCGGCGCCTCCCCATGCGGAATTTCGCCGCACCCCAAAGTCTACGCAACTCACCGGGATTTCTCAAGTGGACTGCAGTGGAAACGTTTACTCTCCCGCGGCCCTTTCCGGTCAGCCCCCCTGCGAGGGTAAACGCGCAGTGGTGAACGAAGGGCATCTCACCACCCCTATTTGCATAGTGCAGGTCATGCAATGTGAACCAGTGTCTATTATCAATAGGCCGCGGGAATGAGGCATAAGCGAACGTTAAACGAAGGCTCAGGGGACCCATGGGCTGAGGCAGGATGGCCGCAAGGCAAAATGCCGCCCCGGTCACATCCCAAACAACCGCCGGGGTCATTTTAATCCGCCGAAGACCGCAATGGGTCTGGACTCCCGGCGCGATCAATGGCAGTGAATAAATCCAGAGGCAAAGATAAAGCAATATGGTTTGCAAAATGCTGCTACTTCTGTAGAGCGCCGGGAACAGGCCGTAGTGGTGAGCGTTGGCTCTGCCCGCGGCCCACTAAACTTGTATGTATTTTTTTAATTCAGCGAAATACGTTACGGGGTGTTGAGATGCCCTTCGTTCACCACT
>Ga0272443_10001100_pt1 | contig 42647 bp, 33 predicted proteins | sample SSMAcet12_FD_193581 | JGI IMG/M metagenome (GOLD analysis project Ga0272443, IMG submission 193581) | Marine sediment archaeal communities from Little Sippewissett salt marsh, Falmouth, MA, United States - SSM-Acet-12 | ecosystem: Environmental > Aquatic > Marine > Wetlands > Sediment ...
ACTACTTATACGGCCCTTGATCACGAATCGAAGTTTACACGTCATTTGAGGTCATGGGCGGCGATTCCTTCGCCGAGATAGTTGATCGGCAAAGACCAGCATGCGGCAGTATTTTGAAATAGGCTCTCTGATACGTCTCAAGCATCCCTTGTATTAAACGATATCTGCCCGAGCCTGATGCCGATTGTTGGTACGCATTCATCCCATGACTAAAGTCACGGGCATTCTGCTGTGCTTATCGTAAAATAAGACCCGCACCTAATGGCCAGCAACTGGTTGCCAACACCCGGTCCGGCATGGCGACGCTTCGGGTCAGCTCGGGTCTGAGGGCTGACCAAAACAAAAACTATAAGCCCCTTTCATCCTTTGAAGGCTTTCGATGAGATGGAAGCAAAAGAGGAGGACCAGCGGCTGAATTACAATGAGCACGTTTTGGCAGGGATTCTGAGCTATCCACTGGCAGTTTTGGTGATATCCTTGCTGGGCACTTATGTGGACATATCGATCAAGACCAGTTTCATGGCCACGTCTTTAGGATATGGATTCTACGTTTTGGGGAGCGATCTTCCTGATCTGGACCATCCAAATGCCCTGATCCACCGTATCGCCAAACCCCTCGTCTCGGTAGCTGTTGGCATCTCGGCCTTTCGGAACGTTTTTCCCTACGCAAGCCAGACATCTTACGAGTGGATGAACCTATCTCTCGCTTGGGGTGTTGCGACCCTAATTGCCTTCGCATCCTGGCACATTTTCACCAAGGCTATGCCGAAACATAGGGGGATAGTTCATTCGGTGGCTTTTGCGGCTTTCTATGCCCTTCTGGCCTTTTCTGTGGTGAGGTACGGTTTTGACCTGAGGTTCGGTGAGGCCGTTTTCGTGGGGTTAGCTTCCTTCTTGGGGTACGATCTCCACCTGATATTAGATAAAAACATGAAACTGATATGATTCGCCAGATTAGCAGTCGGGAACAAATTGGGGTTATATGTAGAGAATTTCGAAAAACCACTGGTGGAGCTGCCCCATTTAAATACCTTAAGACTTACGTAATTGGATTGCCGAACGTGGAAGATATCGAGTAAACATCTTATGATGGTTACCGCCAGAGAAAAACGACTGGTGGCAGGAGTCAAAATAGATGAATAGCAAGAGATCGTATGAGCCGGCAGGAGTTTTGGCGGCGTTTCTCTTAGGCCTTTTCTTGAGGATGGTTCCCGCGGGATGGGCCCTAACGAAGGGTGACCTGCTCTTCTACGGCTACGATTCCTTCTACCACATGCGTCGAATTGCCTACACGTTGAACGATTTTCCCCATACATTATGGTTCGATTCCTATCTCAACTATCCTCACGGAATGGAAATCACGTGGCCGCCTTTCTTCGACCTGTTTGTTGCGGGAATCTCTCTGTTGCAAGGCGCAGAAACACAACAATCGGTCGAGATTATCGGCTCGATTTTGCCACCAATTCTCGGATCTTTTACCATCTTGGCTCTGTACTTCCTGGCCAAAGAGCTTTTTGGGGTGCAGGTGGCATTGCTTTCTGCTTTCATGTTGGCAATTAATCCGACCCATATAGGGCGGACGCACTTTGGCTGGACGGATCATCACGTTCTGGAAGTGCTTCTTTTCGTGGGCATAGTTTTGTTCCTGGTACTCGCCCTCTCAAAACAAGAGAACCAGCACCTTTTTGCCATCTTGGCAGGTCTCTTGATGGCAACCCTTGCATACACCTGGTTTGGCGCACCAGCCTACTTGGGGTTCATTCTCATCTATGCATTTTTGCAGATATCCCTCGATTTACGAGAGGGCGTCTCTTCGAAGGAGACCGTAAGCCTCCTTGCGATATCGTTATGTGTATCTCTCCTTCTGATGCTTCCTTTCTGGAACAGAACCTGGCTCAAGATATCTGCCCTCTCGGTGATCATAATCCTGGCCGCAGTGACGTTCCTTTACATCTTATCAATTATATTCTTAAGTAATAAAATTGCCTGGCCCGCGTTTCCGTTGACGGTGCTGCTCGCAGGATATGGATTCCTCACAATGATTTCAATGTTCGACCAGACTGCTAGTATATACGCCTTATTTAGATCTGGGATGAGCTATTTCTTCGGAGGGCATCTTTCTGGAATGGTATCAGAAGCTGCGCCCCTCTACATGAAATTGGATCTCATATCCATTTCCAGTCTCAACCTGGCACTTGCCCTAATCGGGCTTTGCATGTTGTTCTCACATGTGAAGAATGTGAAGAATTCAGATCTCCAAAGGTGTCAGTTGGTATTCCTGGTCTGGTCGCTCTTATCCCTGGTTTTGGTCTTTGCACAGGTCCGATTTTTATATCTGTTTTCGACCGTCATGGCAGTTTCGGCCAGCTTTTTGTTCTTCTGGGCAGTGAACATCGCAAGCAAGAACGTCCAGTTCAAAAATCGTTCCTCAAAGCCTTTGATGGCGGTCTTGATGACAGTTATTCTTTTGATCATCGTTGCGCCTTTAGCGGTCAAAGCAGTGATAGTAATCCAGGAACGGCCTGAGATTTCAGGGGATTGGGATGAAGCCTTGCTATGGCTGGAGAACAACACTCCTGCTACCAGTAACTTTGAAAATCCTCACCAGGTTCCAGAGTACAGCATCATGTCCTGGTGGGACTATGGCAACTGGATCGTCTATCGAGCTCATCGACCTGTGGTGGCGAACAACTTCCAAGCAGGTGCAAAAGATGCAGCCCGATTTTTCCTTTCGGAGAGCGAAGACGAGGCTCTGGAGATACTGAACACTCGAAGATCGAGATACGTGATAACCGATGCAGATATGTTATGTGACAAGGCCTCCTCAATTGTTTTGTGGATCGATGAGGACCCTTCCGGTTACGTCCAGATAACTGGCGACCAGAATCTCGTGACTTTTGAACGTTCCAAAAAGTTCATGGAAACGGTCCTGGCACGTTGCCATCTGTTTGACTGCAGCGGCATGGAACACTTCAGATTGATCTATGAATCGCCATCTACCACCGGCTTGAAGTTCCCGACGAACCAGGTCAAGATTTTCGAGCGAGTTTCCGGAGCCAAGATAGTTGGTACGGTGCCTTACGACCAGTCTATAGGGGTGGTTCTGAACATGTCCACCAATCAAGGGAGAAGCTTCCAGTACTTCAGCTATTGTCAGCCCAACGATGGGCATTACGAGATGACGGTGCCTTACTCAACCGAGGCGAGTTACGGGACACATTCTGTCGGCGCATATCTGGTAGGGCCACTAGAAAGAGCTTCAGGTGGTGTGGCCAAAGTTGTCGAGGTGAGTGAGGAAGATGTCCTCCGAGGGAACGTGATAGAAGTGAACTTCTGATCCCTATGGCATTTAACGACGCCTTTCGGACAAGTGTCGGACCCGTAGGAGTTTGAGATCTGGCCCGCCCCGCAATTGTCAGGCACTATTTTCGTGAAGATCGCATGATCTGATCGGCTCCGAGGAATAATTGGATCTAAATTATAAATCGTTTTACAGATCGACACATTTATGCAGTATTAGAATTGTGCGACAACAAGATTCGCCATGAAAATCTCGGTTGTAGGAGGGGGATATGTTGGTCTCGTCTCGGCGGTTTGTTTCGCAGAATTGGGACATGCCGTAAGCCTGATCGAGATCGACAAAAGTAAGGTCAAAGCCATCAACTCGGGTAGGCCGCCGATATACGAAGAGGGCCTGAAAGATATGCTCTTGGAACACATCGGTCGAAATCTGTCTGCAACGGTCGAATACAATGTTATCGATAATTCCGATGCAGTCTTTATCTGTGTGGGCACACCTTCTGATTCTGACGGAAGGGCAGATCTGTCCATGATCCAATCTGCCAGCGAGTCGATCGGAGAACGCCTCCGCAAAGGCACAGGATACAAAGTTGTCGTAGTCAAAAGCACCGCCCCACCAGGAACCACCGAGACCTTGGTAATGTCTAAAGTTATGGAGCACTCTTGCAGGGGCACCGAGGAGATCGGGTTCGTTATGAACCCCGAATTTCTTCGAGAAGGTTTGGCGATCAGAGACTTCATGAATCCGGATAGGATTGTGATAGGCAGCGTTGATGAGAACGCCGGGGATCTGGTAGAAACCATTTACGAAGATATCGATTCTCCTGTTCTGAGGACTAGCCTCACCGGAGCCGAGATGATCAAGTATGCCTCCAACGCGTTTCTTGCAACCAAGATATCCTTTTCCAATGAGATAGGAAACATATGCAAGAAGATCGGCATCGACGTATACGAGGTAATGCGTGGCGTCGGATTGGATCATAGGATCTCGCCTCATTTCCTGAACGCGGGCGCTAGCTGTCGGTAATTGCGTATTAACCTCGTCAGCAGCTATTCCCGTCATTAGGGACGCGTGGTAATCTAGAGCCATCACAAGATGCTGGTTTCTGTGTGCACCATGTGACTTACACTCGCCATAACCCCCCTAAATCAAGCCGAGTTCAGGTACGAAATGGGTTTGTTGATACTGATTGAAGTAGGCTAAACACATACAATTTCATGAGCTTAACAAGCTCAAACAGAAGGTGACCAAATATGAGTAGCACACCCAGAAGGAAGAAGACAAAGCATGCCATCAGCTTGGCTTTGATCTTTGGCCTAGGCTTGGCATTTATGCTATGCTCATCCGCTTTGGCAGAGAACGAGCGTGGAATCGATGGAAATGCCATCTTTTTGGAATATGACCTAGAAAAACCAATCGTAAAGGATGGGCCCCAAATATTGGACATTTCCTACAAAAAGATATCTATCCCTGGACTGCCAAATCGAAACATTCCTGGGGAGCCTGTAGTTCCTTTTAAGACTGTCAATGTATTGATACCCTACGGAGAAGAAGTCCAAGAAATCAAGGTTATTCCAGAAGACGAGGAGTACTTGGGCAAGATCCTGATAGAACCTGGTCAAGAACAAGTTCCTATCAGCAATATGAGTCTGCCGATTACCACAGGGGAAAAGAAAGAACCTACGCGCCCAAACGAGGCGATATATGCATCGTCGGAACCATTTCCGAAAAGTGTTTATTTGGAATCCGGGGTTCAAAGTAAACAGGGTTATAAAATAATTCCCATAATTCTGTATCCGATTAAGTATATACCAAACACCATGGACACGTACTATTTCGGATCTTTCAAAATAGAGGTTGTGACCACACCTTCTGAAAAACTGGAACGTGGTACGTTCAGAGGGCTGACAGAAGACAAAGAGATGATACCTAAGATTGTGGATAACCCTGAAGTGATGGACACGTACCCCGCAGGTGCCACGCTAGGTCTCTCACCCCTCTTAGTTGGACAGTATGATTACGTGATCGTCACAAACCAGGCTTTGAAAAGCTGTTCCGGGCCATATAATTTCCAGGCCTTAGTTGACTGGAAAAATTCAAAGGGATTCGCAACTACGATAATTACTGTCGAGGAGATTTATTCTACATACAGCGGTCAGGATAACCAAGAGAAAATCCGGAACTTCATCCGCGATGCCTACCAGAACAACGGTGTAACTTATGTGCTGCTGGGAGGCGACGCGGATGGCGCCAATGTTGGTGGCGAAAGCGGAGATAATATAGTGCCGGTGAGAGGTTTGTGGGCTGCACACAGCGAGAGTAATCCTCCCAACATACCTTCAGATCTCTATTACGCTTGCCTTGATGGGAACTACGACGACAACGGCAACGGAATTTATGGCGAACCCACTGACGGTTCCGGTGGGGGTGAGGTTGACCTTTATGCAGAGGTCTACATTGGCAGAGCACCGATAGATTCTTGCGATGAATTGAGCAACTTTGTCAGAAAGACAGTCGATTATGAGTCTGCCACCGGCGACCTATATCTCAAAGATGTATGGATGATTGGGGAATACCTAGGATTTAGCGGAGTAGGTGACTGGGGTGGAAACTACAAGGACGAAATCAAGGACTCATCCTGTGCGAATGGATACTGTACAGAAGGGTTCCCCGATGACTTTGACAAATCGACGCTCTATGATCGTGACTATCCGGGTAACGATTGGCCCAAGTCGGAACTCATCAGCGGAATCAACAGTAATATCCATTGTATAAACCATCTGGGACATGCCAATAACTTCTATGATATGAAGATGTGCAACAGCGATGTTGATGCTCTCACGAACAACAAGTACTTTATTGGATATAGTCAAGGTTGTTATGCAGGCGCTTTCGATAACAGATACTTTGAACCAGGCTGTAATTACCTCAGCTCAGACTGCATCTTGGAACACTTCGTAACCGAACCCTCTGGTGCTTTTGCTTTCATAGGCAATTCGAGGTACGGTTGGGGTGTGTATAGTAGCACAGATGGCGCATCCCAAAAATTTGACCGGCAGTTTTGGAGTGGTATATTTAAACATGATCTCAATATCGGTGTGGCGAACCAGTACTCTAAGGAGATGAACACAGGATATGTCCTGTCTGGCAATACTTATATGCGGTTTTGCTACTATGAGATCAACCTATTGGGAGACCCGTCGGTCTCGCTGAAGAATCCGGCACAACCGGCAACCTGGACAGGCCTCGGAGGCTACGTCATCTCGCTTCCAAACATGATCGTTGACGATCAAGGCAGAGTTCACATCTTTGCAATTGGAGGTGATCACGCTCTCTGGGATAACATCGATGGCGTCTGGTATGGTCTCGGCGGCAGCCTTGCCTCGGCTCCGTTCCCGGTGAAAGACAGCTATGGCAGAATTCACATCTTGGTCCGGGGCAGCGATAACGCCCTTTGGGATTGCCGATTCGATACTGGTGCCTGGAGCGCAGCATGGTACGGGATCGGAGGAATTATAGCAGAGATGCCCACGGCCACCCAGTACTGGGGTACGGACAACATAATCATCATGGTGCATGCCATTGATAATTCCGTCTGGGCATTTGACCTCACTGACCCGGTGGGCATGAGCGGATCCTGGATCGGCCTTGGAGGCAACATTATTGGAGTCCCTTATGTGATAGAAGATGCTTCCGAAAACATCCACACATTTGTCATAGGAATGGATAACACCCTCTGGGATTTCGTCAACGACGGAGAATCGTCCAACTGGTACGGCCTCGGCGGAAGTCTCAGCTCACAACAGATTATGCCCACCGCCGTTAACGAGCCCGACAGGCCCGGTTACGTGGCGGTGATGGTACGAGGTGCTGACGACGGCCTCTGGATATGTAACCTATGGCCTGACAAGTCCGCCCACTGGATACCCCTCGGAGGATATATCACATCAGGAGGGTACGCCATCACCGATACGGCTGGCAACATCCACACCTTCGTAAAGGGCAGCGACAATGCCACATGGGAGAACGTCTTCAGTTCTTCGCCGTGGAATCCAACGGGTGCCCAGTGGTACGGCCATGGCGGATTAATGCACAATACGGCATGGCCCCCAGTGGCCTTTGCAAGCGGCTACACCCACATGGCAGTAATCGGCTCAGATTCGGCAGTATGGAATAAAGTATATTCGACGGTTTCGCCCTCGGTGGCGGCGTCCGAGGATAAAGAGCGCACCCTGCTGGAAGCAAAACCGAGCGGTCCTAAAGGCATCAGCTTTGGCGGAGATGTCTCCGAGGTGATCACCGCCACAGGAATTCCCGTCGAGATCGAACCTGTGGATGAGGTGGTCGCGACCACGATGATGTTGGAGCAGTGGGCAGTACCATCCGCGGTTGAAGGAGGTGATGTGAGTAGTATCATGATCTGACAACTGTGGAATCCGCATTGTGAAATCGAGGTGACGGGGACCTTCTGTTGCTTGAAGGCACCCTTCACTAATTCACCATTATTTTATTTCTGGGCCGTGTATGGTAATCATTAATCAGGAACACTAAATGTTAATAATTCTTTCAGAGTAAATATGTGGTCAACAAGACATTCCGCCCACCTTTCGCATTAACGGTTTGGTAGTCACCCTATGGAGTGTTGTTGTTGGCCCTACCTCGTCGCATTTCAGGGCAATCCGCAACTGGTGACATCATAGGACATGAATTACCGCTTACTGCGGAGTCTGCTACCACAATTCGTTCTGGGGTAAAATTGACAACTTCAGCAGACGTATTAGTCAAACCAAACGAGGTAGTATCGTTCAACAACACTCTTGGAGGGAACTACCAAACGCCAGTGTATGTGCTTTTTGAGCCTGAATCAGATCCACACAAATACGAAAGTCGGGTTGTGGTCGATCAGTCCATATTCCTTTGCAGGGCAGTTTATTCCAACTCTTCCACATTCATCGAAGTGCTTCTTCAACGATCCGTGTGGTCTGCAGACTATCAAAAAAGTTATAATGCATGAGTACCTAACGTACCCCAGATAATGCTTAAAATTTGTGGGGGGTATGAGATGAATTGTGATAAGTGGTATTGTAAAGTAAAGGGTATTCCAAACCCTTGCAGGGCAGTATTCTGCCTGTTGGTGCTTTGGGCCTTATTCATCTTGCCGGCTTTCGGGGCACCATCCCCGATCGAAGATGCTTCCGGCAAGGTGCGCGTGACCCTTAACGCTGGTGAATACAGCATAACAAAGGACGAGAACGGCTTTGAAGTAATAAAGATGGAAGGATTCACCTCGACTCTTTCGCCGGGTGACCCAATGTTGCCACATAAAGTCTATAATGTTCTCGTACCTCCTGAAGCTATCGGATCGGGTCTTAAATTTGATATTGTCTCTGCCGATATTCAGGTATTAGAGGGAACATATGACATCAAACCAGCGGGCCCCATTATCCCCGGTGCTGATGAGTACGCCAACGAGAGTACAGTGCTAGAAGTTTGGGGGGAAAGAAAGAACATCGTAAACGGCAAAAACCTCAATGTCTATGAGAGGGACGCCAATTATCCTGAGAATTATGTGAAACTGCTCCCCTTCTCCGAAATGAGGAAGTGGAAGTTCGCTAAGTTGGATTTCACGCCTTTACAGTACAATCCTGTGTCCAAAAAGCTCACTCTGATAAAGAGCGCTGTTATAGAAATTAGCTACGATCTATCTCCAATGGCACTAGACCAAAATCTTATGGCTGACACGGTTATGGACGAGGTCGCATCGCAGTTCTTCGTTAATTATGGCGAGGCAAAGGTGTGGTACGAACAAGAAGTGACGGAAGCCGAACCTCAAACCATCTACGACTACGTCATAATAACCACTGATGCGATAGTGTCGAACAGTGCTAACTTGAATGCATTCATAGCCCATAAGCAGAGCCTTGGATACAACGTATTGGTCGTCACCGAAACAGATTTCGGCGGATTAGCGGGCCAGGCACCCAACCACAGAGCAGAGAAGATTCGAGAGTGGCTCAAAAACAACTATGTTTCAATGGGAATCGAATACGTCCTATTAATCGGCGATCCTCACCCTTACGAAAGTGGCGAGGGTGACGTCCCCATGAAGATGTGCTGGCCAAGATTTGCAGAATCATCTTATCGCGAATCACCGACTGATTACTTCTACGCCGATTTGACGGGCAACTGGGATGAAGACAATGACCAAATATACGGGGAGTGGGATGATGATTATGGTGCCGCCGGCGGTGTGGACTTAACAGCTGAGGTCTATGTCGGCAGGATACCAGTATACGATGCGAACTACACCACTTTGGATTCCATTCTGCAGAAAATCATTAACTATGAAACGTCCTCCAGTACTAATTGGCGAAAGAACATACTGATGCCAATGGGTTTTCAGTATCCGTCTGGGCCCTATGATGGTGCTCCACTTGGAGAGCAGATGAAAGATGACTATCTAGTTTCATCTGGTTATTCTTCCTGGAGAATGTATCAACAGGGTAGCGGACCTTGCAGCTTCTTGGATTCAACTTACAGTAGCGAAGAAGAAATTAGAGGGGACGACTCAGGGGTAGAGGTTGTTCGTAATCGTTGGCAAAATAATGACTACGGTATAGTTTGCTGGTGGGGGCATGGTGCATCTGACCATACAATAGTAGGTTATGGTTACTATCCCAGTTTTCCAACCACATCACCATGTCATGATGGAAATATGCTTGAAAGTCCTGATTGCTCATACCTCGATGACAGTCACCCGTCTTTCACTTACCAGTGTTCCTGTTGCAACGCTTGGCCAGAAGTCAGCACAAATTTAGCTTATTCTATCTTGAAGAATGGCGGCATCAGCACTCTATCCGCCACGAGAGTTTCATGGTTTAGTACAGGAGTTGGATACGGAGATTTCGATGGCAGTCCCACCAATTCAGGAATTGGATACGAGTACGTAAAGAAGCTGGTAGTGCAAGAACTTCCAGGCGGAGATGCTCTTTACCAGGTGAAACAGAGCATATCTCCTACAGGTTCTGCTTGGCTAATGAACTGGTATGACTTCAACCTCTACGGCGACCCGTCGGTCTCGCTGAAGAATCCGGCACAACCTGCAACCTGGACAGGCCTCGGAGGCTACGTAGTCTCCCTTCCAAACATGATCGTCGACGATCAGGGCAGAATTCACATATTCGTCGTGGGCGGCGATAGCGCCCTCTGGGACAACATTGACGGTGTATGGCACTATCTTGGAGGCGGCCTCGCATCAGCCCCGTTCCCGGTGAAGGACGGTTATGGCAAAATACACGTTCTGGTCCGAGGCAGTGATTCTGCCCTCTGGGATCTCGTCTTCGATACCGGTGCTTGGACCGCTGGTTGGTATGGATTTGGCGGCTCCATCTCAGAGATGCCAACAGCTACACAGTACTGGGGAACCGGTCAATTAGCCATAATGGTGCGTGCCTCTGATGACTCCCTCTGGTCGTTCGAGCTCTACGATCCTGTGGGTATGAGCGGCGCATGGATCAGATTCGGCGGCAGCATTCAGGGGATCCCCTATGCGATGGAGGACACTTCAGGGAATATACACGCCTTCGTCCGGGCCAGCGATAACGCCCTGTGGGATCATGTCATTGGATCAGACCCAACTTTCACCTGGCACGGTCTTGGGGGTGTTCTCAGCTCCTCGCAGCTAATGCCAACTGCCGTCAACGAGCCCGGCTGGCCCGATTTCGTGGCTATCATGGTTCAGGCTGCCGATAACAGCTTGTGGGTGTGCGATCTCTACTATCCGGGTATGAGTCCAGACTGGGTCCCGCTGGGTGACGGCATTGCATCGAGCGGATATGCGATCACAGATACATCAGGCAACATCCACACCTTCGTCAAAGGCAGCGACAGCGCCGCGTGGGAGAACGTCTTCAGCTCTTCGCCGTGGAATCCATCAGGTGCCCAGTGGAACGGCCAAGGTGGTGTCATGCATCCGTGGCCCTGGCATCCAGTGGCCTTCGCAAACGGCTATACCCACATGGCAGTCGTCGCCTCCGATTCTACTCTCTGGAAGAAGGTTTATCCAACTGTATCGCCTTCTGCGGCAGCGCCCTCTGAGGGTGAGAAACGTGGCCGTATAGAAATCGAGCCGAGTGGTCCAAGGAAGCTCATGAGATTCACAGGAGACATTTCCGGAGCGACCAATGTGGTGGGAACCCCTGTTGAGATCGTCCCAGTAGAGGATAAAGTCGCAACCATGAGGATGTCGGAGCACAGTGTGTCGCCAGGCATGACGGCAGGAGGTGTTGAGAGCAGTATCGCAATCTGACTAAAGTTGAAATAGCTCGATAGCATCGAAGTGAAGGGTCGGCCCGGTTTTTGCCGGGCCGCCTGCTCACCAATGCTCAATCCAAAATGTGACAAAGTCAAGTTGCACAGCACCAATATGACAAGGTTATTTCTTCGCGGGCCCTAAGCACTGAAACCAATACCATTAGACCGATTTTGGGGGCACCGGAGTAGTTGCGCAAATTTTGTAATAGCCTTGTTGTTAAACTATTTTCGCATATAGCTCATGAAAGTGAGTTATAAATATCAAGACAATGTACCCTCGCTCTAGAGTTAAGATACAGAAGAGATTTCAACACACTGAAGGGATCAGATGAAAGTGGTTATACTATGTGGGGGAATGGGAACCAGAATGCGGGAGGAGACTGAGTACCGGCCCAAGCCCATGGTCCATGTGGGCAACAAACCCATCCTCTGGCATATAATGAAGACCTATGACAGATATGGTTTCAAGGACTTCATCATTTGTCTGGGATACAAAGGCAATATGATAAAGGAATACTTCTTGAATTACGAGTTCATGAACAGCGACCTCACCATCAATCTGGGAGACCGAAGCACCATCCAGCTCCACAACAATCATATGGAGAGAGATTGGCAGGTTACCCTAGCCGATACGGGGGAGAGAACTCAGACGGGTGCACGGGTTAAACAGATAGAGAAGTATGTCGAAGATGAGGAGTTCATGCTCACCTATGGCGACGGGGTAGCTGATATAGATATAAAGAAGCTCTGCGAGTATCATCGCTCCCACGGTCGGATAGGGACCATGACTGGAGTGAAGCCGGTCTCCAGGTTTGGGGAGGTTTCCCTGCGGAGCAATCAAGTTGTCTGTTTCAACGAAAAGCCCGAGTCCAATGAGGGTCTAGTCAACGGGGGATTTTTCGTATTCAACAGAAAGTTCTTCCAATATCTGGACGGGGACGAGGCCTGCATATTGGAGAAAGAACCGCTGGAGAAACTGGCCGCAGATGGAGAACTCATGCTCTACCCTCACAATGGGTTCTGGCAGTGCGTGGACACCTACCGGGAGCTTGAGTCCCTGAACAATCAGTGGGACTCCTGCAATGCCCCCTGGAAGGTCTGGGATTGATGATCTCAGAAGCAGGTACAGGATGGTCAGAGTAGTTCCAGTCTCTGGGTTGTACAGATTCTCCAAGTTTGGTCTGGTTGGGATACTCAACACAATAGTTGGATATGGATCCTTTCTCATACTTCTGAACTACACAAACTACCTAATATCCCTGGTTATAGCTCATGCCATCGGAGTGAGCCACAGCTACATATGGAACAGGTACTGGACCTTCAAATCTCGGGGGGTCAAGACCTATGAGTTCTTGAGGTTCAACACAGTCTATTTGCTGGTTTTGGTGGTCAATGCCCTGGTTCTAGCTTTTCTCGTTGACGGCATGAAAATGAGACCGGAGATCGGACAGCTGATCGCCCTGCCCATAATAACAGTGATCAGCTTCAGCGGGCATGTGTACTGGAGCTTCAGGGATAAGAGGGTAGGCGGATAGAAAAAAGCACGGCATTAACTATTAGGGGGTGTTCCTCTGATGTGTCTGCATGAATATCCACAATGTCAGGTGGCCAAAATTAGGGTCACAAATTTGCTCGACACTGCCACTTAATGATCACCAATATATTTATGGCCCATGTACCACACAACCGAAACATCGAAGAAGATAGATTCAAGCTTGATGGGTTGGACGATGAGAATGGTATATGATTTCTGGAAGGATAGAAACGTCCTGGTTACCGGTTGCACTGGCCTTTTGGGCTCCTGGCTCTGCCAATCCCTCCATGATAAGGGAGCAAACCTGATAGGCCTGATCCGAGATGGAGTTCCTCGATCAAACCTCAACCGCTCTGGCCTGGCAGAGAGAATTAATGTGGTGAGGGGAGATGTAGAGGATTACTCGCTTCTCGAGAGGGCGCTGAACGAATATGAGGTTGATACCGTCTTCCACCTTGCAGCCCAAACAATAGTGACCATAGCCAACAGAAACCCCCTTCCCACCTTTCAAACTAATATCAAGGGAACTTGGAATATGTTGGAAGCCAGCCGCAGATCCAACTTGGTGAATAGGGTGGTTGTGGCATCCAGCGACAAAGCCTATGGTTCCCAGGATAAAATGCCATATGATGAGAAGACGCCTCTAGAGGGAAGACACCCCTACGACGTATCGAAGAGCTGCGCGGACCTCCTCTGCCAGGCATATCACCATACCTATGGGCTGCCTGTCTGCATAACCAGATGTGGCAACCTTTACGGGGGAGGAGATCTCAACTTCAACCGCATAGTTCCTGGAACAATACGTTCTTTGATAGATGATAGAAAACCGGTGATAAGAAGCGACGGTGGTCTATTGAGGGACTACTTCTACGTCAAAGATGGCGTCCATTCCTACATCACCCTGGCAAGAAAGATGGAAGATAAGAACATCCATGGAGAGGCTTTCAATTTCAGTAACGAGCAGCCCATGAACGTCCTGGATCTTGTGAATATGATCATCCACTTAATGGGGAAAGATATCAAGCCGGTTGTTTTGAATCAGGCCAGCAACGAGATAAGATATCAATACCTCTCCGCCCAAAAAGCCCGAGAACACTTAAGCTGGACACCCAGCTATACCCTTGAACAGGGACTTGAGGAAACCATACTTTGGTATGAGGAATTCTTACGCAACAGCTGGAAGTGAGGGCATGCCCAAGCTGATAAGCATCGTGATCCCTGCCTTCAATGAGGAAGATGTTTTAGAAGAACTCGGCAGCAGGCTGAAAGCCATGATGGCCACAGTCCCGGGATACGACTTCGAGATTATCATAGTGGAGAACGGATCCAGTGATACCACTCTTGATAAGCTGCTGGCACTGCGCCAAGAATGTCCCCTGGTCAAGGTGGTTCAGCTTTCCCGCAACTTCGGCTATGAGGGGGCCATCACTGCAGGGCTGAACTACGCTCGAGGAGACGCAGCGGTGATGATATGCGCCGACCTCCAGGACCCACCAGAGATGATCCCCCAGTTCATCAAGAAATGGGAACAGGGATACGACGTGGTCTATGCTATAATCAAGAGGCGTTCAGGGGTATCCATGTGGCGAAAGTTCCTATACGCCAACGCTTATCGGACCATCCACTGGATGGGCGGCCGTGTCATACCTCAAAACGTCACAGAGTTTCGCTTGATGGACCGGAAGGTCTACTCCGTCCTGAACAGCATGGAAGAAAGAAACCGCTTCATAAGAGGGATTGTAGCTTGGACCGGATTCAGGCAGACTGGCATTCCTTTTAACCGGCCAGCTAGGTTCGCTGGGGAGTCCAAGGCCGACATGCTAACGGCCATCACAACGGCCATGAACGGCATATTCTCCTTCTCATATATCCCTTTGAAACTGGCGATTCTGATAGGATTTGTTGTATCCTTGGCCTCTTTCGTGGGGATCTTTCTTGAAGTTGGCCTATTCCTTATTTACGGCCAGGTGATTCCTGGGTATTACAGCACACTGGTCATCGTACTGTTCCTGTTTGGCATACTATTTCTGTTTCTAGGGATCATGGGAATTTATATGGAACGGATCTATGACGAGGTTAAGCAACGTCCCATCTACGTCGTGAAGGAAGAATACGGTTTCGAATGAAAGATCACATCCCTTAATTAAGGGGGAAGAGGCGTTGGTAACAAACATAGTTGAGGAGGACCTGAAGAGGATACTGAGCGCCCATCTTCCTTGGTCCGAGTTTGACGGATGCACTATACTGGTAACTGGGGCAGGAGGGTTCATACCCGCCTATATGGTGGAAACGCTATTGCTCCTGAAAGAAATCGACGTGCATGTGAAGGTCGTCGGACTGGTCCGGAATAGAGACAAAGCCCGGCAAAGGTTTGAGGCCCTAGGAACAGAACCGGACATTCTCGTCCAGGATGTGATGATACCCTTGCAGTTTCAGGATGTGGATTATATAATCCACGCAGCCAGCCAGGCCAGCCCCAAGTACTATGGCCAGGATCCAGTGGGAACGGCTGGGGCGAATGTGATTGGTACCCATAACATGCTAAGTCTGGCCAAAGAGCAAAGAGCAAAGGGTGTCCTGTTCTTCAGCAGCAGCGAAGTTTATGGTCAGGTTAACGCCAAGAATATGCCTATTCGTGAGGATGGCTACGGTTATTTGGACCCCACCGATATCAGATCGTGCTATGCCGAAAGCAAGAGGATGGGCGAAAACCTTTGTGTATCATGGTTCCGCCAGTATGGGGTGCCAGCCAAAATTGTTCGCCCTTTTCACACCTATGGACCGGGCATGCGACTGGACGACGGTAGGGTTCAGGCCGATTTCGTGGCCGATGTAGTATGTGGAAGAGATATAACAGTTCGTAGCGAAGGCAGGGTCAGCAGGTGCTTCTGCTATTTAGCGGATGCTGTAGTCGGATTCTTCACCGTGTTGCTCAAGGGAGTTCCTGGAGAAGCCTACAACATTGGGGATGACAGAAACGAGCTGAGCATGACAGAGCTGGCTGAGACCTTGGCCGAGCTTTTTCCTCCGCGCAGAGTGGTCTTCGGCAAGAAAGAAAAACAATATCTTAAGAGTCCAGTAGACCGCATATCCCCAGATATATCCAAGGTCCGATCCCTGGGATGGATGCCCACCACTTCCATGAAGGAAGGACTTCTGAGGACGGTAAGGAGTTACCATGAGCTTATTTGAGGCTAGAGAAAATTTTAGGCAGGGTAAGATTGGCAAACCGGAGTACATCGACTGCATGCAAGGACATCACGCACAGCTGTTGGAGTACTCCCGCTTTATCAAGGATACAGACATATGTTCAATTGATATCAGAGATGGTCTTGTTATCATGACCTGTCGGAGCAGTCAGGTTAAGATGGGCTGCCCGATCAACGACAGGAGAACCGCACCTTTCGAAATTTTGAACTTCGGATCCTACGAGAAGGCAGAACTAGGTATGGCACTGAAACTGATCGAGCCAGACCAAACTGTTGTGGACGTGGGTGCCAATGTAGGGTGGTTCTCCCTTAACATAGCCAAGCGTTACCCTCATTCTCAGATTCTGGCCTTCGAACCTGTGCCCAACACATTCGACCTGCTGAAGAAGAACATAAAGCTCAACGGCATGGACAGCATCCAAACCTTCAGACTGGCCTTATCTAGTCAAAACGGAGAGGCGATTCTATACATGAAGGCGGAGGATTCAGCCAACGCCTCTACGATCAACCTTAACGTAGGCCAAGAGGTACAGAAGGCGACCTGCACCATGAGGCAACTGGACGAACTGGTCAAGGAAAATGGATGGAAAGTGGACTTCATAAAATGTGATGTGGAAGGGGGCGAGCTGATGGTCCTTGATGGTGCCTTGGATAGTATCGATCGCTTCAAGCCCATCATCTGGGCAGAGATGTTGAGGAAGTGGTCCGCCTGTTTCGGATACCACCCCAACCAGATTATAGAAATGCTGAACGAACTGGGCTATCGTTGCTTTACGGTTAACGGTGCTAATCTCCAGGAGTTTTGCCACATGGACGAGGATACCCTGGAAACAAACTTCTTTTTCCTCAATCGGATAAAGCACGCCTCTAAGATAAGATCCTTGGTGGGGCCATGAAGCTATCCACTTATGTCATCGATTTCCTGGCCAGCCAGGGGGCCACCCACATCTTCGAGGTATGTGGGGGTGCGCTTGCCCATTTGCTAGACTCACTCTATGCTAGAGAGGATGTCTGTACAGTCTCTATGCACCACGAAATGGCTGCGGCCATTGCCGCAGAGGGATATTCACGGGCAGGAGGAAATGTGGGAGTGGCTATGGCTACCAGCGGTCCTGGGGCCACCAACATGATAACCGGCATAGGTAGCTGCTACTTCGACTCCGTCCCCTGCCTCTTCATCACCGGCCAGGTGAACACCTACGAGTTCAAATTCGACCAGCCGGTGAGGCAGGTGGGGTTCCAAGAGACAGATATCGTCAAGATAGTGAAGCCCATTGTGAAAGACGCCGTGCTGATCACCAAAGAGGACGATATCCAATACCATCTGGAAAGGGCTTTCCACCTGGCCATGGAAGGCCGCCCCGGACCAGTGCTTCTCGATATTCCTATGAATGTCCAGAGGGCAGAGGTAGAACCCAGGTCTCTGAAGGCCTTCGATGATTCCGGCGCAGAGCCGAAGGTTCCAGGTGAGGACTCCATGAGAGAAGTCCTGGAGCTGATGAAACGATCCGACAGACCGATGATGCTGGTCGGCGGAGGGGTAAGAACTGCCAAGGCAACCACAGAGTTGATGGAACTTGTACAGAAGACGGGCATCCCCGTGGTCACCTCCCTAATGGGACTTGACGCCTTCCCTCACGATCATCCTTGTTTCATGGGGATGATAGGCACATACGGCAACCGATATGCAAACCTGGCCGTGGCCAACTCTGACCTGTTACTTGCCCTTGGAACCAGGCTGGATACCCGCCAGACCGGAACCCGGCCAGAGACCTTTGCCAGAGGGGCCAAGATCGTACAGGTGGACATAGACCCGAACGAGCTTGAAGCAAAAGTTCCGGTCCATCTGGCCGTCCCCTGCCATCTGCAGGTCTTTTTGAAAAGTTTAAACTCTCTTGGTCCAGAAGTGGACCAAGCTAAGGTCGATGCCTGGCGGAAGGTGATCGGTGGCTACAAAGCTAGCCACCCGTCCTTCATCCCATCCAAAAATCGAATCGACCCCAACCACTTCATGCATCAGCTTTCCGGCCATCTGCCGAAGGATGCCATGATATGCACCGATGTGGGCCAGATACAGATGTGGGCTGCCCAGAGTTTGGAGATCAGGGGCACCCAGCGTTTCCTCACCCAAGGTGGCATGGCCTGCATGGGATCAGCCCTCCCCCTGGCCATAGGAGCCAGCTTCGCCAGGCCAGGCAGGATGGCTGTGGTGATCGCAGGTGATGGTGGATTCCAGCTGAACACCCAAGAGCTTCAAACGGTTTATCACCACCGATTGCCGGTGAAGGTCATCCTGCTGAACAACGAGTGCTACGGCATGGTCAGACAGTTTCAGGAGCAGTACTTTGAGGGGCGGCTCCAGTCCACGGTTCAGGGATACAGCGCCCCGAACTTTCCATCTGTGGTCCAAGCCTATCGAATCCCCGCCAAGAGCATTTCCGCTTCATCGGAGGTGGAAGCGGCCTTTAGATGGCTATTCCAAGACATGAGCCCGCGGTTCTTGGAGGTAGTCATTGGGAATGACTCCAAGGTGACGCCAAAGCTGTCAGTGAACAAGCCCATAGAGGATCAGGACCCTCCTCTGGACCGTGAGGAGCTGAGGTCCAAGATGTTCCTGGAAATCCTAGAGGAAACTGAAGGGTTGAATTGATAACGGAGCAGTGACAACGCTTGTTAAGAGGCGCAGAGGGAACTATGAGGACTGAAAAGGAGATCAGGGGAGATATATCCTGCCTGGTAGAGGAGCTATACGCTCTGCGAAGGGAAGGGAAGGAGAACGGCTTTATTCCAGGGAAGTCGAAGATCAGCTATGCAGGAAGGGTCTACGACCACAAGGAGATGATCAGCCTGGTCCAGGCGGGCCTCGACTTCTGGCTGACTTCGGGCAGATATGCGGATCATTTTGAGAAAGATTTTGCCAGCTTCTTGGGCACAGAATATTGTTTACTGACAAACTCTGGCTCTTCAGCAAATCTCCTAGCAGTCTCTGCCTTGACCTCGCCCAAACTGGGGAAAAAAAGATTGAAACCTGGTGATGAGGTTATCACCACAGCCTGTGGTTTTCCGACCACATTAAATCCCATAATTCAGAACAATCTAACTCCTGTTTTTGTCGACGTTGATCTGGGAACATACAACATTCAGGCAGATAAGGTCGAAGAGGCGATCACAGAGAAGACGAAGGCAATCTTCGTTCCACACACTTTAGGCAATCCTGTCGAGCTCGATAAGATCACGGAGCTTGTGACGGAGTATGACCTTTGGTTCGTTGAGGACAATTGCGATGCACTAGGATCAAAATATAAGGGTCAGTATACTGGAACCTTCGGTCATCTCTCCACTTGCAGCTTCTACCCTGCCCATCACATCACCATGGGCGAGGGGGGTGCGGTCTTAACCAGTGACCCTCTGCTGAAGAAGATAATAGCCTCTTTTCGTGATTGGGGTCGGGACTGCTGGTGTGATCCTGGATGTGACAACACATGCGGTAGGAGATTCGACTGGCAGCTAGGGTCTCTGCCCAAAGGCTACGATCACAAATATATCTATTCGCACATCGGATATAACCTCAAAGTCACGGACATGCAGGCAGCAGTTGGAGTTGAGCAGCTGAAGAAGCTGCCCACATTTATCGAGAAAAGAAGGGATAACTTCAGGGCTCTTTATGAGGGGCTAAGGGATTTGCAGGGAGATCTGGCCCTTCCACAGGCCACTTCCGGATCGAAGCCCAGCTGGTTTGGCTTTCCTCTACTGGTCAGGGAGGGAGCACCTTTCACAAGGGACGATATTGTGAGGCATTTAGAGGACAGACTTATCGCCACCAGGATGCTGTTCGGTGGCAACCTTATCAGGCAGCCAGCTTATAGCGGGATCAAGTACAGAGCGTCCGGTTCCTTGGAAAATACTGATCGGGTGATGAGGGATCTTTTTTGGGTAGGGGTGTATCCTGGTTTAACCAGTGAAATGGTTGAGTATATAATCTCCAAGTTCAAGGAATTTATGAATTACAAAATTAATGAAGGGGAGCGACAAATCAGCAGTTAATCAAAATCCTCATATGCTATGGAGGCGTCCCCCCGCTGCGATGGCATAATGTTAATTCAAGACTGATGCGGTGTTAGTTACAAGCTGGTTTCAAAATGGCACTACATACCGCTTTTTGCCGGTTAAATATCTAGGTGGAATAATCACGATCCATGGCCTCAAATGGTGTGCAAACTTTGATTCATGACCGAAGGCTGCATAAATGGTTTTGAAAACAGCTCTACACGAGGCAAGAATGCTCCGGTTAAATATGTCGGATTTAAGACGTGATTAACGGAGATCGTAATAGATTCTCCATATGCACCCCTTAAATTACGGGGGATGGGACAAAAATGAGGTTACCAGGAAGAATATACAAGAATTATTACTTACTTCTAATTGTAATTGTTTATGCCATACCAATTATTTGTGGGTTTTACTATATTAACAATTGCGCAGTCAATGTCCCGTTCTGGGATCAATGGGATAGCACAGTTCGGTGGGTAATTGAATATTATGAGGGAAATTTTAATTTAGGTGAACTTACAGAACAACAAAACGATTCCAGACCTTTTGTGACGAATGCATTGACTATTGTCATATCCTTGATGACACGGCTAAATATGAAAGTTGTGTTTTTTACAGGATATATATTTTATATCATTAGTCTCGTAGTGATTATCCATTTCGTAAAAAAAGATACGAGTCTTGATCGCATAACTTTGACCTTATTGGTACCACTATTTTATTATGCATTTAATCCGTACTATCTGGTTGCATTTAGCCAAAATCAAGGCTGTTTAGAGTACTCAATCCTAATTCTCGCAGCATTGATAACGACATATCTACTGTATATATCAAAAAATTCTTACACATATTTTTTCAGCTCAATGGTGATGGGGTTGGTATGCACATTTACTTTTGCTGCTGGCTTGTCCATTTGGTTTGCGGGATTGTTTCAACTTGGCATACAGGATATGCATGATAAAAAAAGCAAAATGTTGATATGGATTGCCAGCACAGTCACCATATTCTACGTGTATTTTGTGCAATTAGGATTTTCAACAGGGAGCTCGCCGCACAGTATGGATGGCTATTCTTCATTCTTGGAAGCTATCCGCCATTATCCGATTCATAAATTTTTGTGCTTTATGGGTGCATTAGGTGCCGAGGTGATACATCAAAAGGATATTTCGCTATATTTCGGATTAATATTATCTTTTTCCGTAATTGCACTCATATATGTTAACCGAAAATCTCTTAATTTGAATCAATTCTCAAAATGGTACGGGTTATTAGCATTTGGCACATTGACCACCCTGGAACTAGCTTTGACTAGGTCAGGCTCAGGTCCATATTTTGGTTACCCCGATACCATATTTTTTATCCCCGCGGATAGGCACAGTCTAGCTATATTCTTACCGATAATATGTATTTACATCCTAACAATCCTTTACACCAAAGACACAATGACACAAAGCACAACAAATTGTAGCAGCTCAACTGATTTCCAGATCTTTTTCAGAGAGGGAAAGCACCTTAATTTGTTTCTGCTTGGTATTATTTTCGTACTATTATCTTTGGGTGCCGTTTTACACCTTGTGCCCGGAATATACATGGGCGAAATCATTCACAACCAACAGGTTGATAATCAACACTACCTGGAAACGTACAAAATTCAATCGGATGAGAATCTAAAAAATTTGCATCCGAATCCCACGATTGTTCGAGAAAGGGCACGACTCCTTGAGAAGTATCACTTAAGCGTTTTTGCCGAAGACGCTATTGATATAAATGAGTATCCTGAAATTAATGGTGTGACATACAGTTGCGTAGATGTAATAAACAACGAGGTGGTTATTTTACAAACAGAACCAATTATTATCGACAACGGAGAGATAACGGCAAGAGGTTGGGCTGTAGATAGGTACGCAGACTCACCAGCAAGTGCAGTTTTTATAACGATTGATGACAAGATGGATTTCCCATCAACATACGGTTTGGACCGACCAGATGTAGCTGATGTTTATAAAAATAATAACTTTAGATATTCTGGATTTAAGGCATCACTTGCTTCTTCTTTGTTGGAAAATAGCCCCCACAACCTCACAATAAAAATCGTATCTAGAGATAAGCGCGGGTATTACAAATCGAGCCAAAATGTAGAATTCATTGTTGAATAAACGGAACACAAATTCGCCAATCGGATTGCAATTATATTCTTATTGAAAAATCCTCTTTATTTCTTGAGAGGTTTGGATTGTAGTACGGATCGTGGTCTAGCACATCACCCCATTTTTTCCTCATGTAGGTCACCTCTCGCAAGAATCTTTGTTGCTTCTCCGGAGTATCTTCGTATCCCCTGCTCAATGATTCATGGTGGTACAGCTCTGCATAAGGCGTATAGACAACCAAGTACCCATTCTGCCTCAATTTTAAACAATAATCAATATCATTGAATGCAATAGATAGATTTCTTTCATCAAATCCACCTACTTCCTCAAATAAGGATTTTTTTGTGAGCATGCACGCGGCAGTGACCGCACTGAAATTTTGTACCATTTGAATTCTTGTAAAATATCCAGGATGGGATGCGGGATAACATTTATGGGAATGTCCTGCAACACCACCAATACCAAGGATTACCCCCGCATGTTGTATCGTTCCATCAGGGTAAAGTAGTTTAGCACCAACCGCACCCACATTGTCTTTTTGGGCATGTTCAAGCATACACGAAAGCCAGTCAGAATTTATGACTTCTATGTCGTTATTTAAGAGTAAAATATATTCTGACCTGGCTTTTGAGATGGCATAATTATTCATGGCAGAGAAATTAAACGGCCTACAAAAATCTAAAATTTTTATTTTTGATATATTTTTGATAGTTTTGTAATACTCAAAAGTATCCACTTCTCTGCTTTGGTTGTCCACAACAATAATTTCATAATTATCGTATTTAGTATTGGCTAAGATCGAATTAATACATTTTTTTAATATCTTAACATTATCTCTTGTAGGGATAATAATTGAGATTTTCGGATTATCCTTTATTCTATATATGACCCGATAATCAACACCTACACAAACACCATCAGAAATATAGCAGATCTCAGCACCCCGCCTTATCATTGCGTCTTTCAGAGCCTTTTTCCCTGCAGTGTATGCATAAGGTTTTGCCTGACAAGATGAAGCCGCAGATTTGGGTATTATCCTCCAATGATAGAGTATTTTCGGGATATGTGAAATCAGGTCATCATCAATTTGCTCTATAACCCTCAAAAACAAATCATAATCTTGGGATCCATCGTATCCACTTCTGAATCCCCCCACATCATCCACGATGCTCGTTCTGATCACAGAAAGGTGACACAGATAGTTGCAGGACAAGAACATGTCAGGAGACCAGTCCGGCTTGAAGAAGGGGTCTCGTCTCTGCCCCTTTTCGTCTATCTTATCCTCGTCAGAGTATATGTAACCCAGCTTGGGTCTCTCATTCAGCAGCTTGGCGACCTCGTATAAAGCAAAGGGACAAAGCTCGTCGTCGTGATCTAAAAGAGCCACAAATTCACCCGTGGCCAAAGATAATGCTTCGTTGGAATTCCCAGCAATACCTTTATTCTCTGGCAAAAATTTCACTTTAATTCTGGAATCCTTTTCTGCATACTTTTTGAGTACTCTTTTCACATGGGGTTTATCGGAATTTCCATCAACAATACAGAGCTCCCAATTCTCATATATTTGATCCAAGACGGATTCTATAGCCAACCTTAGCCATTTTTCATCAGTGTTCCAAACTGGAGTTATAATGCTAATTTTCGGCATATATTTGAATGATAAAATATCTTTTTTGTACATCATCGCATCTTTCTCAGAGGGCTCATTTTTCAAACGCCACAAATGATAAACGTCATCCAATTTTAAATTAGAGAAAACTTGAAGGTTGATCCCACCATTTAATTTCTGCTGGCCATAATATAAATTCGTATTGTCTGGAGTTGCTCTTGGATTATACCACACTGAAGCGTGTGGTTCCTCTTCTGACTTTAGATCAAAGAAAAATGTTTTATTTGCACTATCTTTTATGGGCTTGAATCTAAAAGACGTGTAATCGTTATCTTGAATTGCACTCCCGCTTACGTTTGCGCTTCTTATAACCGACCCGCTCAATGAATTTCTTATGCACAAAGTAAGATCGGAATTCGCCCTCTTATGAGTTGCCGTGAATATTTTTATCTCATTTAGGCCTTCTGAGGGAAAAGTGAACTCCCCAGATAGGCACTTATCCAGAGATAAGGGGGTATGTCCTCCAAGATTCAACATGTTCGTCTCTATAAGTGGTACTGCGTCCAAGTCCCCCCTCAAAAAAGGAATTCTTGGTGTGAGTTTCCTCTTAACTTTAAACCAAAAACTGCTCCAACCTTCATTTACAATGATCTTAAGAGCAGCAAATCCACAATCATAAGTGTGTCGCCTTCCAGTGCCCTTTGGGAGGACCTTCTCTATAGTACACTGGTATTTTGTTAGTATCTGAAACGTTACAAACCGATTAATCTGATCAATCTGGTTTTCCAGGTTCTGTATGTGATTGTCTTTATCTTGAAGGCTCTGCTTCAGAACCTCAACGTTCTGGTGCATCTCTGATATATGAGACTCTAGACCCTGTATACAAACGTCCTTATCTTGGAGGCCTTGCTCCAGAACCTCAGCGCTCCGGTCCATCTCTGACATCTGAGACTCTAGACCCTGTATACGAACGTCCTTATCTTGGAGGCCTTGCTCCAGAACCTCAGCGTTCTGGTGCATCTCTGATATATGAGACTCTAGACCCTGTACACGAACGTCCTTATCTTGGAGGCTCTGCTCCAGAACCTCAACGTTCCGGTGCATCTCTGATATCTGAGACTCTAGATTCTGTATGTGAACATCCTTATCTTGGAGGCCCCGCTCCAGAACCTCAGCGTTCTGGTGCATCTCTGACATCTGAGACTCTAGATTCTGTATGTGAACATCCTTATCTTGGAGGCCTTGCTCCAGGACCTCGGCGTTCCGGTGCATCTCTGACATCTGAAACTCTAGATTCTGTATGTGAACGTCCTTATCTTGGAGGCCTTGCTCCAGAACCTCAGCGTTCCGGTGCATCTCTAACATCTGAAACTCTAGATTCTGTATGTGATCATTCTTTAGTTCGGGGGGCACCCTAAGGCCATCAAATACTAGGGAAATAAGCTTCTGGTATTTAATTACGTTAAATTCATTTGAAATGCAGTCCAATTTTTGAAGTTTGTCCTGTGGCAACGATCCTTTTTTCCCTATAACATAAATTCTTCTGTAAGTCGGTTCAATAAAGTCGCCTAGTTCAATGAAGTTTTCGTTGTAGAACCTATAAACTGCGTTTACTTTATCGGCAGGAAGGCCATACTTATATGAATAAAATACAAAATATTGTAGCAGATGCCAATTTAAAATATTATTTGTGACATATACAAAATATTCGTAACCATTATCCGCTAAATATCGTTCTAATTCATCTTTTTTAGGTAAGCTGTTCTTAATATGTTCTTCAAGCCACGGATGTGGCGTCCCGGTAACTTTTAAAAAAAATTCATTTACTTCGCACTCAGCTTTCTCGTTCTCTTTAGAGTAAAATGGTGCCCCCAATACAACATAATTTTTGCTAATTCTTAGCATTTCTGACAACGAATTCAGTCGATCTTCCGGATTTATATGCTCATAAAGCTCAGAAGATAACACTAAATCAAAAGCACTATCTCCAAACGGTGCTTTTTTTATATTACCTTTAATATAATTATTTTCGTGAGTTTCAGACTGTCTTATATCAAGGATGTATAATTCGTCACATTTTTGGCGGAAGTTTGCTATGTGGCCATTTCTGCCACCAACATCCAAAATATTAAATGCTTTATCATCTTGAATGATATGTATTAAATCTGATATTATCTTATTTCTCGTATAAAGATCAAATGGTAAATCTAAAAGATTATTAGTTAATTCATTCACGTTAATCCACACCTTCTAAACGCCCGTCGAAATCAGCTCCCGATGGGTTCTGCCCTATTAACAGACAGGTTACAAATAGGTTTTAAACTTGTTCTCAAGGAATATGACAATATTCTCATGAAGCACCTCCTTTGCCAAAATTGTATATTAGATCCAACAACCAAATTACCGTTTTTCAGCACACACAGCCATCTGATTGTACTCCTCCACAACTTGCTCGGTTTCGCCTATCGATACCACCTGCCCCTCGCTCAGCAGCATGCATCTCTCGCATAAATCCTTTACCGTCCCGAGGGCGTGAGAGACGAAGACTATCGTCTTTCCTGCTCGCCTTATCTCGTCGATCTTCTGTGCGCACTTCTTCTGAAAAGACTCATCCCCAACCGAGAGGACCTCGTCGACCAAGAGAATATCCGGATCAGTTTGAATGGCAGTGGAGAAAGCGAGCTTTACGTACATCCCTGAGGATAAGTTCTTGAGCTTCATGTTCTCGAAGCGCTTAAGCTCTGCAAAGTTCAGAATCTCCTCGTACCTTTCATCGATCTCCTTTCGGGAAAGCCCCATCACAGCGCCATAAAGGTAGACGTTCTCCTTTGCCGTGAGGTCGGGCTGAAACCCCACCCCTAGCTCCAAGAAGGGAGCGATCTTTCCCTCTATCCTTATGGAGCCTCCATCCGGGTAGAGGACCCCTGCCAAAGCCTTGAGGATAGTGCTCTTTCCGCCCCCGTTTGGCCCTATCACGCCGAAGGTCTCGCCCCGTTTTACGCTGAAGCTGACCTCTTTGAGCGCCCAGAACTCTTCATAGGTGTAGCTTCCGCCCTTGAAAATTCCCACCAAATGATCGTAAAAGGTAGTCTTTCGCTCATGAGGAATCCGAAACCTCTTGGAAAGACAACTCACAGAGATTGCTTTGCCAGCATCAGCACTATCATCAACCCCAAGCCCTCCTCCAATCGATCCGCTGCCGCTGTTTTGCCAGAAATTCGCATTCGAGAGCCTCGCGAACTTTGATAAGCTCAAATCAGATCTCCTCCGCAAATCTTCGCTCGAGCCTTTTGAAGACGAAAGTGCCTGCCAGGAGAAGGCCAAACCCGGCAGCAAGAGAGAGCGCCACCTCTGCGCCGGATGGGGCTTTGGAGTATAACAGCGATTCGCGATACATCTCCATAATGATCGTCATGGGGTTTAGCATGTAGTAACCAAGATACTTCTCTGGCACAATGGAGATCGGGTAGACGACGGGCGAGAGGAAGAAACCCGCCTGAAGGAGAACGTCCCAGATCTGGTTCAAATCCCTGTAATAGACGTAGAGCGCTGCGAGGATCAAACCGATCCCATAGACCAAGAGAAAGTAGGTTGCATGTATCAGCGGGAAAAAGGCAATGCTAAACGAGAATTTTACACCGAAGAATATGAGAAGCGGTATGAGAACTGAAAATTCCAGAATTGAGCTGATGAAGCCGGAAAGAACACTGCTCAGGACCAGAACCTGACGCGGTATGCAGACCTTGGTGACGAGGCTCGGTTTTCCTGCGATGGCCGTCATCGCAGTGGTGGTGCCGATCTGGAGGAAACGCCAGCTTACTATCCCTATGAGGAGGTAAAGGGCGAAGTTCTCCTGCTCGAACCTGAAGACGTTGCTGAAGACGGCGTAGAGAACGAGCATCATCAAGAGCGGGTTCAAGAGAGACCAAGCAAACCCCAGCGCAGAGCCTTGATACTTCACCTTAAGATCGCTTATCGTGAGGATCCTTATCAGCTCTCTGTACTCAACGATCCACATTCTGAGGCCTCTTGACATCGCTCCAAGTCGTCATGTATCTCTTTATCTCCTCATCTGGAACCTTTCGAACCACGCCTCTTCGCTTCCTCAATATCGAAGGAACACCTCTCAAAGCGTCCCACTTGGACCTGAGGATTATCTTGCCTTGTCCCTTCAAAACGTAATAAGGTATAACTGCGAGATTCCTGCCCACAATCCAGGGAAGGGAGGTGATCAAGATTTTCGCTGGAAAGTCCTTGACAACATACCAGAGGACGTTCCTGTTCCCATAGTATACAGAAAGGTCCGATCCGAAACCAGCTGTACCTCCATGAACATGATATACCTTTGCATCGGGAACATAAAGACACCTCCATCCTGCAAGCCTGGCCCGAAATGCAAGGTCGACATCCTCCATGTACATGAAAAAGTCCTCGTCAAAGAGCCCGATCTCGTCCAGCATAGATCTTCTGTACAATGCAGCACCTGCACAAGGGCCGAAGACGTCCTCGACTTTGTCGTACTGCCCAAAGTCCGGTTCAGACATCCCTCTATCCCAGACGGCGCCGCTCCGTGAGAAACACAAACCTGCGGAATTTACGCTTCCATTGCAAAAGAGCATCTTGGAGGCGCACATGCCGACTTCGCCATCGGATTCCATCGCCTCTGTCAGGTTCTTTACAAAATCTTTGTCTGCTTGGGTGTCGTTGTTCAGCGTGAGAATGTAATCGCCCTTGGCAACCTCAATCCCAGAGTTGACCCCTCCGGCAAACCCCAAGTTCTTTTCATTTTTGACGATTCTGACCTCTGGAAATTGGCTCTCCAGGTAATCTACGCTCCCATCAGAGGAACCGTTATCGACCACGATCACCTCGAAATCTTGCATGGTCTGGACTGAGAGCGAGGAAAGGCACCTATCCAAATATCTCTTCCCGTTGTAGTTTGTGATTATAACGCTTATCATGGCAGCACTAGCTCCACACAACTCTACCTTCAGGACAGATGCCAAACACAAGAAGGCCAGGCATCCCAAAGAACCAGAACAAAAGGACCAGAACGAAAGATTCTGATCCCCCTACCAGGTTGCCCTTTGTGCTTGCAACTGCGCTTTATAGTGTTTAACGATACCTTTCGGACAAATGTCGAACTCGTAAGAGCTCGACATTTGGCCTATCAGTATCAGTTAAACACTATTCTGGTGAGAACCAATTAGTATCATCTAATTGGTTCTTGACTATAATCGGAGCCTCCGCCGTAATAGTCTATCAGGCCCTCTATGCCCAATTCCAGGCCATATCGAGCCTGAAAGCCTAAAACCCGCTCGGCTTTGGAGGTGTCGGCCAAGGTGTAACTCACGTAATTCTCAATGGGATTTTCCACATGTTCTGGTCTGATCTCGACTCCCATCTTCAGCCTCAGAATCTCTGCCACCTCGTTGAAGCTGTAACTTTTTCCTGTGCCTACGTTGAGGGCACCATGATAATCCGAATCCATGGCGAGCCTCAATGCTCGAACCACATCTTTGACGTAAACAAAGTCACGGGTCTGGGTCCCGTCTCCGTAGATCTGGGGAGATTTGCCCGCCATCATTTCCCAGAGGAACTGGGTGACTATATTTGCATACTGCTTTTTCGCGCTCTCCCTCGGGCCGTATACAGAAAAGAACCTCATGCCTACCGAATCCACGCCGGAAAGTTTCTTGTAGAGCTCTGCGATTCTTTCCATGCAGAACCTCGCTTCTGTGTAGTAGTCGGTGACCAATACCTCCATGTCCTCTCGGTGAGGTGGCTCAAGGCCGCCGTAAAGCGACGATGTAGAGGCGTAAACCACCTTGCAACCCCTTTTTTTGGCAAGCTCAAAAACTTCAATTGCTCCGTTGATCGCTTTTCCAACCAATATGGGATTGCTCTTGTACATCGGAGACGAGGAGGGAATGCCCAGGTGGTATATTGCATCAGGGTTGACGTCCAGATCGGGAATATCCATGGAGTCTGCTTCGACGATCCTCAAGCTGCCCGAAAGACCCCCCAGGTTCTCAAGGCTTCCTGTGCTAAAGTTGTCCAGAACAGTCACCTCTTCGCCAGAATCCAAAAGCTCCTCAACGAGATTAGAGCCTATGAAACCGGCACCACCAGTTACAAGCACGCTCAATTTATGTCCTTCCAAATATCTTCAAACTTGATTATCTCGCATTTTGGCAGATAAAATTTCACAACATTTCCTCCTTCAGAGCCTCAAGAGACTCCTTTAGCGCAAGAGGGCCTCTTTCCAAGCACATTGAAGCCTTGGAAGTATCCAACGAAGAATCGGATGGCCTCTTCGCGTTCCATCTCATATCTGCCATCTTCGAGGGAACTACGAGATCTTCATCAAACCCGAACACATCGCAAAGCTCGCGTGCAAACTCGTATCTGGACACCCTGGTGGCGCCTGCCATGTGAAACGTTCCTCTGAGCCCCTTTTCCCCTGCCTCGATCAGCATCTCTGCGAGGTTGGTGTTCAGTGTGGGGGTTACGTACTGATCCGTCACTATACTCACTTCGCCCCCCTGTCCCAACCTCTCGATGAGCCATAAGGCGAAGTTCGCTTTCCCGCTGGCAGGCCTCGCCCCATATATGACACAAGTCCTCGCCACACAGTCACAAAACTCCTCGCCAAGAAGCTTGGTGCGTCCATAACGGTTCACGGGTGATGTCTCGTCGTCCTCCCTGTACATCCCATTCTTCCCATCGAAGACATAATCCGTGGAAACGTAAACCAGAAACGATCCCACGTCTCTGGCAGCTTCCGAGACCAATTCAGTCCCTCGAACGTTTATCCTGTGGGCAAGGTCCGCATCGGTCTCACATTTATCGACGTCTGTAAGGGCAGCAGTGTGAAACACTACGTCTGGATTTACGTCGATGATCGCCTTTGAGATCTCGGCCGGGTTTTCCAGATCGAACTTTACGCCCACCCCAAATTCAGGAACATGATGACAATGACCAGAAAATACCTCGTTTCCTTCCGCAATTGCAACTTCGGCCAGTTTGCTTCCAAGAAGGCCGCCTCCGCCCGTTATAAAAATTCTCATGCTACCACACCAACTTCCAGGGTGCAGGATCTAACACCCGATCGTCGGCTAAAGGTCGCCACCACTCTTCATGTTCTAGATACCACTGGATCGTCACATCCATCCCTTTTCGGAAGTTGTGCTCGGGTTTCCAGCCAAGCTCCGTTCTTATCTTCGAGGAATCGAGGCTGTACCTCAGATCGTGGCCAGGCCGATCCTCCACGAACTCCATCGCATCTTCGCCTTTGCCCATGTTCTTGAGAAGCGTTCTCAGCAATTCGAGATTGGTCTTCTCCTCTCCCGAAGAGACGTTGTATATCTCGCCAGGGTCGCCCGAGTTCATCACAATCTCGACCGCTTTGCAGTGGTCCAGGACGTAAATCCAATCCCTCACGTTCTCGCCTGTGCCATAGACAGGGACCTTTAAGGACATCAGAGTCCTTATTATTGCCTTTGGTATGAGCTTCTCGGGAAATTGGCAGGGCCCATAGTTGTTGGTGCACCTGGTGATCATGGCATTCAACCCATAAGTCCTGACATAAGACAGGACGAAAACATCTGAAGAGGCCTTGCTTGCCGAATAAGGCGAAGACGGCCTGAGAGCATCAGTCTCCTTGAAGGTGCCTTCCAAAGTGTCCCCATAAACCTCGTCCGTAGATATCTGGACCAGCCTTGCATCTGAATTATTCTTCCTCAGAGCTTCCAGTATCGTGAAGACGCCTTTCACGTTGCTTTCCAGAAAAGAACCTGGGCTCGATATGCTCCTGTCGACGTGGGTTTCGGCCGCGAAGTTAACGACAACATCCACATCTTCCACTAGGCTGGATACCATCTCATAGTCGGATATGTCGCCTTGAACGAAAGAATACCGCCCATCTTCATCCAGACCTTTAACGTTCGCAGGATTGGACCCATACTTCAAGGCGTCCAAATTGATTACTTGGGCATCTGCATGCTCATCTAAAATATATCTGATGAAGTTGCTCCCGATAAATCCCGTACCACCGGTGACCAATAACTTCATGAAATCACAACTTGATCATAATTTTATATCAGAATTGTCTCCGGTTATGAACCTGTGACCCGCGGGCTTTCTCCCGTTATCCCGGATTTTGACATTCTTTCCTATCAGGCTCTCCATTATTCTGCCCGCGTTTGATATGGAACATCCTTCCATTATCACGCTATCCTCTACCTCAGTCCCCTCGATTGTACATTCTTCGTTGATGGAAGTGTACGGGCCGATGTAGGAATCGGTTATACGGCAGTTGCTGCCCAATATACAAGGTCCTTTTATTGTGGAGTTCTCGACGATACAACCCTTCCCTATTACAGCCCTTCCGAAGACCTTGGACTGCCTCAAAAGTCCCTCGTTTTTCGGTTTCATCTCATCCAGGATCAGCCTATTTGCCTCCAAGATATCCTCTGCCTTGCCAGTATCTTTCCACCATCCATCGACGACAGAAGCTTCTACGCAGCAATTGTTATCGATCAACCACTGGATCGCATCCGTAATTTCGAGCTCCCCTCGCCACGAAGGCTTTATGCTCTTGCAAGCCTCGATTATTGTGGGCTTGAAAAAGTATATTCCGACAAGCGCGTAGTTAGAAGGTGGGTTCTCGGGCTTTTCTATCAGCTCCTTCACCCTGCCGTTCTCGCCTAAATTTGCAACGCCAAATCTCTGAGGGTCTTCAACCTCTGTTAGGAGCACGAGAGAATCAGGATCCAGCTTTTGGAACTTCTCAGCATGTTGGTTCACGCCCCCTTTTATGATGTTATCTCCAAGGTACATGACGAACTCCTCATCGCCCAGAAAATCTTCAGCAATGAGAATCGTATGAGCCAAGCCCATCGGATCTCCTTGATATATAAACTGGATATCAACGTCCCATTCCGCCGACTCAACAGTCTCCATGATCTGTTCTTTGTTAGGGCCAACGATTATTCCGATCTCTCTTGCCCCTGCCTCGATCACGTCCTCAATCGCGTAAAACAGGACCGGTTTGTTAGCAACGGGGATTAGCTGTTTCTGTTGAGAATGCGTTATGGGCCTGAGCCTTGTACCGTGACCACCGGACAATATTAGAGCCTTCACCTAAAACACCCCTCGCGTTATAAGACATGGAAAATATTGACTAAAGTAAATTGCCATCCCTGACCAAATCCGCCAAAGTAGGCCAATCGAGATCCCTCTGTGAGAGAATGGGGTTATCATCTGGCCACGAAATATTCACATCAGGATCATTCCAGGCAAGCCCGCCTTCACATTCTGGTGCGTAGACGTTGTCCGCCTTGTACATTACCTCAGCAACTTCGCTCAATACCAGGAACCCATGGGCGCAACCCCTGGGGATGTAGAGCTGATGCTTGTTTTCCTCTGAAAGAATTACGTCCACGTATCTTCCAAAAGTTGGCGAGCCTTCTCTCAAGTCAACTGCAACATCGTAAATTGAACCCCTTGTACACCTCACAATCTTGGCTTGTGCATATGGCACCCTTTGGAAATGCAGACCTCTCAGAACGCCACGCTCCGACCTGGAGTGATTATCTTGGACGAACTCGGCAGTGATCCCAGCTGATTCTAAGTCACGTTTTTTGTACGTCTCCAGGAAGAAACCCCTCTCATCCTCAAAAACTATCGGTTTTATCAAGGTGACCCCGAGAACGCTCATATTTTCAAATTTAAAGGGCATTAGATCACTCCACATAATTCATTCAATCTTTTAAGGACTTCGAAAAGCCCCTACAAATTTCAAATTTGGCATTTGCTCTATTCAAAGGGCATTTAAATGTGACCATTCGCCCAAAGTTTCGTCGAAATATTTCCGTATCAAATCTTCTTTCAAATTGTGGGCCAGCATCAAAGCCACCCGTTCCCCTCCGCCGATCGCGCCAATGTAATCGACGAATACGGCCACCTTCAATACAATCCCTTTCGCTCAGCCCCGGAAAGGTAATAGTTCAACTGGTCCTCGATGATGTCTCCTAGTTTGTGTTTGGCTTCGAACCCAAGTTTGCTTATCTTGGTCGTGTCTGAGAAGAGGATGGGAACTTCCGCGGGCCTGAACCTCTCGGAATCGAACTCTATTCGTATCTTTTCAGATCCGGCATGGGCAATTATTCCGAGATCCTCAGGACCAAAATCGATCTCACCTCTCAGCATCATCCCGTCAACCTTGGTCTTTTCGAACTCTTTTCCGAATATCTCGGAACGATCCGGCTCGGTTGGATCATCCACGACCTTCTCGCCCTGAAACGTCTCGATCTTATCGAGAGAATATCCAGCTTTCTCGAGGCTAAGCAGTATGTAACTCAGCACAGAGTTCGTCCTCATAGACCCCTGATTATAAACGTCACCATGCCGCCCTTTCTCTGCCAGGAGGAAGTATCCGTCGATCACGTCTGATACGTGACTCCAATCCCTGAAGGCGGTAACATCGCCAATCGTGATCTTGTCGGTCTCGCCAAGCTTCAGCTTCATCACCTGGCTCGTTACCACCGACGTGACGAACATTATGCCTCTGCCAGCCCCTTCGTGGTTGAAAGCCCTGGAGACCACTGTCTTGACGCCGTAGGAATGCCAATAGTTTCTCATCAGGTAGTCGCCGTAAACCTTGCTGACCGCATAAGGCGACATCGGCCTCAGCGAATTCGTCTCGGCAATGGGAACTTCGGGTATGCTCTCTGGCTCGGGGAAGATGGTTCCATACTTTTCCAACGCCCTTCGGTACTGCTCTTCAGAGGATATTACCAACCCATACTCCTCGCTGCTCCCGGCAAAGACGACAGTTGGATCAACATCTTTGACCCGAATAGCTTCAAGAAGGTTTGCCGTTCCAAGGCAGTTGGAACTCTCTGTCTCCAGGGGGTTGGAAAAAGACCGGGGCACAAACGACTGCGCGCCAAGGTGAAATATCACGTCAGGGTCGCTTTCCGTCAAAGCCGCACCGATGCTGGATATATCTTCGAGATCGCCTTCCAACAATCTCACCTGAGATCCTATACCCTGTCTTTTGAGATTGTGGGGTAGCACTCCGTCTGCCCGCCTCCTCTGAAGGCCGTACACCTCTGCGCCCTCGTTGACGAGGCGTTTGGCCATCTGAGATCCCACAAAACCGCTGATTCCGGTGATTAACACGTTTGTTCCTTTCAAGTCCATCAATCAGATCACCACTTCAAAATATGGTGTTCAACGATACTTTTTGGACTAATCTCTAACTCGTAAGAGTTTGAGATGTGGCCTATTCGTATCGTTAAACACCATTCTGGCGAGAACCAATTAGTCTCATCTAATTGGTTCTCGACTATAGTCCATCTTGTATCTATAGTGTTTACCAACCTCTACTTTCCAAGTTTTGGTTTTTGCACACATCTGTTAGATTGTAAGCTGAATTAATGCTATTTCTATCAGAATATATGACACTTTTTTAATCTCGCACAATTCCCGTATTATGCGAGAGACGCAAAGGTAGTTTATAAACTGAACGCGACTGAGAAAAGTAGAGTAGAACAACTTACATCCTGAGTGCCAGACCATCCCCGAAAAGCTTTGCTGCAAATGTACGTGCGATTCCTTGCCACATGATTTCAGGCAAACGGTCCCCGCGCGACCCGATCCCAAAGGGATCGGGCGCATTCGCCCTTCGGGACCAAAATCAATCGATCTCTTCCATCTCTTCCATGTTCTCTCGCCGATTCCTGTAATATCTGGAATAAAGAGCCGCTGCAGGATTGTGCCCCAATACTCTATCCTTGACTATGAAAGGCGAGACTGGAGCCTCCGAGTGCTTGATGAATAAGGCATCATGGCCCACGCAAAGGCCTACGGTCAGGTTGAGATCGGTCTTTTCCCTGTTAAGAACCATCGCCTGGCCGATTGGGTTGCACATTGCTTCCACATCCCACCCATGGAGAGACTCCAACCCGAGCTCTTTCTTGTCGATGCCGCAGACCTTGCAGCAAACGGAGTGAACCTCAAAATGTCTTTTTAAAACCCTTTGAAGCTCCCTTGCTTCGTCTTCCAACCCCAAGCAGAAGGCAATCCCAAGCCGCTCATAACCCATGGAGCTAGCATAGAGCACCACCTCTTCCAACCGGTTCTTTACGCCATAATACCTGGCCTCAATCGCCGTCGAGGTCTTCATCGACTTCAAGTCCTCGCCTGAGTAAAGGTCGACGAGAGACTCTCTCAACTTGGTGCAGTCCTTTCCGGTTTGGCACTCTTTAGAATCACACTCGGCACATTTCATGCATAGTCGCTCCAAATCTTACCCTTGCCTCTTCGTACAAATACCCGGCTACCAACCCAGAACACAAAACCACCATATCGCCTCAAGATACCAACCCAGAATGCAAGCCCACGACATCACCTCAAGATACAAGCTCAGGCGCCAACCCGGCACCAGAAACAATTAAAGGATCGAGAACTGTAGGCACTTTCATGAATTTCGATCTATTCCCTGCTGTAGATCTTCGCGGCGGAAGGTGCGTTCAGCTCGTCCAGGGAGTTCCCGGAACAGAGGTTGTATCCTTCAACAATCCTCTCGCCCAGGCAGAACGCTGGGTTGCAGAAGGCACCGAGGTTCTCCACATAATCGACCTTGACGGCGCCATCCAAGGAAAGAGGATCAACGCGCCGATCCTTCGAGAGATAGTGGAAAAGCTCGACCTCTTCACCCAGGTAGGTGGCGGAATCAGAACTTTCGAAGATGCTGAATCACTCCTGAACTTGGGCGTGAACAGGGTCATATTGGGAACCGCTGCCCTGGAAAGGCCAGATATGGTGACAGAGCTTGCAAAGGATTTCGGATCGGAAAGAATCATGGTGGCTCTCGACGTCAGGAGCGGTAAGGTAACAACCGAAGGCTGGCAAAAAGACCTGGAGAAGGGCGCCGTGGAGCTAGGTCTCCTCTTCCAAGAGAAGGGCGCAGGATCGATCCTTTTCACCAACATCGATACCGAGGGCCAGGAAAAGGGCGTGAGCACGGGGCCAACGCAAGATCTGGTCCGGGCCGTCGAAATCCCGGTGATCGCAGCAGGAGGCGTTACCACCATCGAGGACGTTTTGGCCTTGAAAGACACAGGCGCTGCCGGCGCGGTGGTGGGCACCGCAATATACACCGGAACGCTGAACTTTCGCGAAGCTCTCGCGGCCCTGAAGCGCTGATTTTGCGTTCATGTAGGACTTAGATAGAGCTGATATAGGTCATATGAGACTCGTATAGGTGAGTATGTATGAGGCGAGGATGGGCTGAGGTAGAAGATAGAGGTGCGCGCGCAAGCGTAGAACTTGACTTAGATGGAACCGGCGAAGTGGATCTGGACTCAGGCACAGGTTTTCTGGATCACATGCTCCACGCTTTCGCAAGGATGAGCTGGATTGACTTGAAAGTGAAAGCTGACGGCGAAATTTCGCGACATCGGGCGCGCGCGCTGAGTTTGGCCTTAGGCCAAGCCCTCGACAGCGCTTTCGGCGACAAAAAGGGAATAAGACGGTATGGCTGGGCAGCAGTTCCCATGGACGAAGCCCTCGCCAAGGTGGCTCTGGACTTAAGTGGTCGCCCTTATCTTGTAATGAAAGGCGAGTTTGCAAACGACAAGATAGGCAATCTGGACTCTGGGCAGCTGAAAGTCGTACTTGAAGCGCTGACGGAAGAGGCCCACATGACACTGAACGTCAAGTTCGAAGGAGAGAACGACCATCACAAAGCAGAATGCATCTTCAAAGCCCTCGGGCTGGCGCTAAAGGAGGCGAAAAGAGTGGAAGGATCCGAGGTTCTCAGCACCAAGGGCGTGCTCTAGATCTACTCGAATTCGATAGTACCTGGCGGTTTCGGTGTCAGGTCATAAACCACCCTGGAAACGTCGGAAATCTCGCCTGTAACCCTGTGAGAAATCTGTCTTAAGACATCCCAAGGAAGCTCCATAGCGTCTGCGGTCATGGCATCTCTGGAAGATACGGCCCTGACGGCAACTATCCAGCCGTAAGCCCTTATATCGCCCTTGACTCCAGTCCCCTTGCCCAAAACAGCCGCGAAGGCCTGCCAGGGGCCAAAAGGTTCGAGCTCTTCTTCGACTATGGCGTTGGCGGCCCTCACGACCTCCAACTTCTCTTTGGTAACCTCGCCCAGTATCCTGACCGAGAGGCCGGGTCCTGGATAAGGCATCCGTTCGCAAAGCTCCATTGGCATCTCCAACGCCCTCGCGATCGCCCTCACCTCATCTTTGTAAAGGTCGCGAAGCGGCTCGACGATGCCCTTGAACTCCATCTCCAAAGGAAGGCCGCCCACATTGTGATGGGACTTGATCCCACCCTCAGACTCGATCAAATCAGGGTAGATCGTTCCCTGTATTAGATACCCAGAACCGACATTTTTTGCCTCTTCTTCGAAGACCCTGATGAAGGTCTCGCCAACCACCTTTCTCTTCTCTTCAGGATCGCTCACGCTTTTGAGAGCGCTCAGGAACCTATCTTCTGCGTGGACGGTGATCAGGTCAAAATCGTGGAATATCTCTGCGATCATTTCAGATTCGTTCAGCCGCATGAGCCCGCTGTCCACATAGACTGGGATTAACCGATCTCCAATCGCTTTGCGGGCCAGAAAGGCGCAGACTGAGCTGTCGACCCCGCCCGAAAGGCCGATGATGGCCTTTCCCTTCACCTCACGGCGAATCTCTGCTATTGCGTCATCGATGAACTGCTGAACGTTCAAACCCATAGCATTGTTGAGGCCGTTTTCCAGGATAATAGGCTTGCGGTTATTTCGAGGAGGCGTTCACATGAATCCAAGGTAAGATGAGGTCAACATGAACCGTATATGAAAAATAGAGCTTTAAACCTCGGGGTAGAAGGTTGTTTTAGCGGGGGGGAGTGGGGAAAACTGATCGCCATACCTCCTACATGATGGGTGAGGAAAACTGATCGCCATTCCTCCTACATGGTAGGAGACCAGAGAGGGCAACTCCCTCCGCCCTCTCTCTTTTCTCAAATCTCTTCTGTTTTGTCCCTCTGTCAGTCTTATCTCTGCAATACGCCAAACAAGATGCTTGTTAGACTACATAATCGAAAGCCAATTAGATGGGACCAATTGGTTCTCGACTATAATTTCAAGTAACCGCGGCTAGAGATGTTGTTTTTCTATTTAGCGCAAGTTGTTGGTCGGCGTGCTTTCATTGGCCAAAACCAACGTCATGCACGCGATTTGAGGGGTGAGGGCTAAACACGTACCATGTGGATTGTATTCGACAATGTCGATGTTTGGCCCCTCATCGATCCAACAAATTGAAAGCTCAGTACCAAATCCTGGGCACCATCTAGAAATCAGGTGATTTTGGGGATTTTTGAAATCTGGCGATTCCTCCTGAGATTCCAAAATCTGCATGCATGGACTGTTTGACCTATAGAATGATCACCGTTCTGGTGTTCAAACCCAGTGATATCACTCGATAATTCGAATGTGCCAAATCCAGGTAAGATGAGGCCAACACGAACCGCATATGAAAAATATATGAAAAATAGAGCTTTAAACATTGGAGTAAAGGGTTGTTTTAGCGGGGGGGAGTGGGGAAAACTGATCGCCATACCTCCTACATGATAGGAGACCTGAGGGGGCAACTCCCTCCGCACCCTCTCTTTTCTCAGAATGATCGGCTAAGCTAATCTGCTAAGCTATAGTGTTTAACGAAAGTTGGATACAACTGCATAGGACTCTGAATATAATTCTTATTTATAAATTTCTCGGCCGGATCTGATAGAGAAATTCCCGCACAGAATGTCCACAAGCCTCGCATCTCTGCTCTTGGTATTGCTGCCGATCTCATATATCCCAAGCCCGCTGAAGTTCGCCTCAGAGTCCATCTTCATTCTGGTGCTTCGAACCTCGGCGAAGTTTGCACAATCGAGCTCTTCAGCATGGAGGTAACTTTCACCAATCAAGGTTTGCCTCTTCTGGTTATCGCAGACGTGGTGGGCGCACCAACTAGAGTTGTACATCAAGGGACGACCGTGGAGGAGTGCTATAAGAGAATTGGACTGACTGGCGTTGAGATCCCTTTTCATGATCATCTTGTAAGACCTGTACGTCAACTCTTCTGAAGAGACGTACTCACCAGATCCATGCTCGTTGAAGGTGACCGAAGCTTCTGGTATCGCCCTTACCGGTGTCTTCACCACCGCGCTCTTGCAGAACCGATCACAGGAGATTACCACTTTGTTAGTGATGACAAGGGGGCTTCGTTCTGTCGAGAACCTGCGCCGTACCGAGACGTAACCTTCTCCCTTGACGACACCTTTTGCATCCAACTCGAAATTTTGTTTCATCATCCTCACAATGATCGTTATCTGACCATATTCTCCGGGTTGAAGCGTGCCTACAGTCCAGACGTTATTGGTTCCAGGATCCGGCGGGGGATCTGCCGATATTAACGCAGTCCTGGGATCGTAGTGTTCTACGATGACGAGGTCGTTTAAAGTCACGTTCAGATCGTTCCCGTAGGTTATCGTGTAGGTGATCTTGCTACCTCGGCTGATCTTGCTGGGCGTTCCCGCCTTCATTTCTGGACTTTCAAAGGGTTCAAAGCTCAGCACCATGTCGCCTACGTTGATGTAATCAATGAGACAGTTGCCATTTCCGGGTTTGTAAATCCTGAAGTAGAGCCTGACAAGGTCCAACCCCAGTGGCAATTCCGCTTGCCAATCCTCAAGGCTCATCTCACCAGCACCGCTATCGCCGCTCTTTTTGTAATCGTAGTCGAAGGCATCCAACAAGTGCCATTGATCTTTAGACAAACCTTCATCCTCCCACGAGTTTATCCTCGCGTAGAGCTTGACATCTCTTGAGCTCTTGCTCCTCCAAATGCCGTCGCCATCGCCATCCAGGTACAAATCGATTCCGAGTTTGCCATCTACTGTCAACGGTTTGATCCAAGCGGTCAACTCACTCAGCTCGTTGAAGGTGAGCGGCTTTTCCAGATCGACCCTTATGTAACGGAACTTCTCCTCGTAAGAGAGCCTTGCTGAATGGTACCCATGAAAAGCGTCTTCATGTGTGGGTTTGCCCTTGCCGCCAAGGTAATAATCAAGTCCGTAGGATCCTGCACCTGTGATCATCATTGGTGAGAACAAAAACGCAAGGCAGGACAAGGCCAAGATCTTCACGTGTATTGTGGTCACACGAAACAAATTTGTTCATTATAGCAGATATAACTGTCGACTCTAGCAATTAAATACTGATGAAATAGTGCGGTGCAGGCGCTTAAGGATGTCGATCTTTGCCCTCCGTACACGAATCAGCAAGCCACGAAAAACACTTAAGTTGAAGTTTTATGACAAAAGCATGGTGTTTAACGATAACTTTCGGACAAATCTCTGGCTCGTAATAGTTTGAGATTTGGCCTATTCGTATCGTTAAACAATATTCTAGCGAGGTCCAACTGGTCTCATCTAATTGGTTCTCGATTGCACTTCGTTTTTGTCCGTTTTTGTCGATTTTTGAGCCTATATGCGACCTCCAAGAGGTTCACGTAAGTTTTAGGACTAATGAAGGGATTTACGGGGGCTCAATATGAAAAATAGGTACTTAAATCAATTTGATCTTCTATTTAAGCGTAAAAAGTTAGTTGGTTTCCCGCTAAGGGGGCCATGGAGGCGAATTAACAATGGTTGAGCAGTTAATCACGATCGAAATAAGAGACAAATTGGCGAGAGCCTTTACAGGGGATAACCTTCCCTATACGATGGGGATAATCTCCATTTTTCTAATCTTCTTAGGACTTGCAATATCGTCGGCCACGGCTTCGAGCACAATAAAAATCGAGACCTCAGATCTAGAGATAGCTCAGTCTGCAATCTTATGGTCCGACGCCCCCCGTGGCCAAATGGAGGGAATTTACTATGATTTCTGGCAGGACGTTCCTCCAGAAAGAGAACGCCAGGGATGGGTGGTCGAGTATTACAGGCAGGGTTGGTACAACCAGCCACCTGTGGTCAACGATCTGGTCCCGAACAAAGAGAGTTCACAAAGTGCTGCCACCAAGATCATGTGGACCGCTGACGCATACGACCCTGATGGCGACACAATATACTACAGGTTCTGGCTAAAAGGGCCATCCACCGGGAATAGCTGGCAAGATATGACAGGATGGTCTTCCAGCAACCAATGGACTTGGCAGACATCAGCTGCTGACATTGGAACAAATAAGGTCAACGTCTGGATCAGGGACGCAAAACATGCGGAATCTGGCAAGTGGGACTCATACCAGGTAAGAGACTACACCATAACAAGAGAGAACAGGCCGCCAGAGGCATCAGCCCTCACCCCAAACCAACCGGATCCAGAGAATGCAGGATCCGAAATCATGTGGACCGCTGACGCATACGACCCTGATGGCGACACAATATACTACAGGTTCTGGCTAAAAGGGCCATCCACCGGGAA
>Ga0272443_10001101_pt1 | contig 42580 bp, 28 predicted proteins | sample SSMAcet12_FD_193581 | JGI IMG/M metagenome (GOLD analysis project Ga0272443, IMG submission 193581) | Marine sediment archaeal communities from Little Sippewissett salt marsh, Falmouth, MA, United States - SSM-Acet-12 | ecosystem: Environmental > Aquatic > Marine > Wetlands > Sediment ...
AAGAAGCCCATCTCGCATTCCCCCTATTCCAGGAAGACCCTGTTTCGTTCCTTCACTGACATCCCCAGGGCCCTGATGATCTTTCGCTTGGTTTCCATGCGGCATGGGTACCCTTTTTCAACCCGGTCGATTGTTGGTATGGACAGGTCTGCCGCCTTGGCCAGTTCAGCTTTGGACATGAGCCTGGCCTCCCGGATGGTGCGAACGTTATTGGTCTTTTGCTGCACCTTTCATCCCCTTCTTATTTTTTCGTCCAAGCGGAAAACTCTGCAAAATTTTGTTTAAACTTAAACAAATTTTTTCAAAATATGAAAAACAAAAGAAGTTTTGTCAAGAGAAAAAACAAAAAAATTCATATTTTTCCGTAAGTTGTACTTAACACTTCAACAAGACACACAGCATTTTGTGGATAACTTAAATCATAACATCAACAAATTGTATTTTTAACAATACGCACAAAAAATTGAATCGGGGTTTTAACTATGATAAGAACAATTTAAATTTAACCGACTGGCCCCTTTTCGAATTGATAAAAAGGAGACTGCAATGAAACGCGAAAGGTATTTTCTTCTCCTTGTTCTTTGCTTTTCCACTGTTCTTTTTTCATTCTGCGGAAAAACTCCTGAAGAGAGTGCGGTCCAGAGCGAACAACCCGCAACCGGCGAAGAAACAATCAAAATCCCTGAGGCCCGGGTTATCGAGGTTGAAAGGACCAGAAACGTACCAATCGAGTTTTTCGGTATGGTCACCGATGAGCAGGGCAACCCTGTTGAACTTGCCGAGATAACTGCCGATGTCAAGGTCCAGAACCAGACTCCGCCGGAATTCGCGGAAGTCCAGGAGCAAAAAGCATATACTGATCCGGAGGGGCGCTTTAGCTTTGAGGGCATTTCCGGAATACAGCTGACCATCCGGGAGATCTCCAGGGATGGTTACGAAGATTTCCAAAAAACCGGGAATCCATCGACGGATTATTACTACTCGGGTGCCAACAGAAAACTGTACTCCCCTTCGGAGGAAACCCCTGTCTCCTTTTTTCTCCTCGAATACATTGAGCCAACATACCTCATCCGAATTGGGCAGGAAGAAGAGTGGGAAGTGGGGGTCCAGAGACTGACAGAGGGAAAAAAACCTGGGGTACCCGAGGAGTCTGGCGGGTTTTCTTTCCGGTTTTATGGCAAAGGGGCTGTCGTTCACGACTTCGTCAGGAAAATGATACAGCCAGTCAAGCCTACCGGGAGTGGCAACAAGACTCCATTTTCCACTGACCTTGTGATGACGGTGACCTTTGATGTGGGGAAAAAGGGTTTCTCCCTTAACCTGGAATCCCCGGGACAGGGAGGTGGGGTGTTGGTCAGTGAAAAGTACCTCCGCCGGGCTCCGGAAACAGGGTACGAGGAGAAGGTCGATTTCCAGCCGCCGAAAGGAAGAAGCACTTTTTTTATCTATGTTAAGAGTCGCGAACCATCAATTTACACCGCTGTTGTTGTCAAATCGATCATAATGGACCAGTATGGCTTGCTGCATTACATCGCCGCGGTCAACCCCTATGGAGGAACCAGCTTCGTCCAGGCAAGGGGAACGGAAGAGGAATTGAAGGAACGGGAAGCAGAGGCCATCGCGGCCCTGGTCAGAGGCCAGCTTCCCCGTAAGCCTCAAATACCCCGCTAACCGGAGAGGAAGCATCTCTAAACCGACGTCCAGATCCCGGTATCCTTTCTAAAAAAAGCGGGTACCCCCGGTCCGAAAACCGGGGGTACTTTTTTCTCTGGGATCGCTGACGCATGAGGAAAGCTTTTTCCTTCCATGCGCGCCCTGAAACTGGTGAATTTTTTAAAACACCCGTCTCCATTCCCGGCCGCTGAAGTTTACAACAATATCGGATCCGGGCATCATGGGAGGAAGGTATCTGGAAAGGTCAGGGGTGTGATAGACGCTCACGTCGCCATCCAGTGTAAAGCTTCCCCCGATCATTGCTCCTGCAACCTGCATCTGATCCTGGACGGTAATTTCACCCGGTGCGAAGAAATAACCAGTCACGATGGGAAGTGCGTCGCTGTTACCGGGGTTTCCGCCCTCGACACCTTCCGGCGTGGCTGTAATGGCTATTTCATCGCCGACCACAAAACCGATGCTGTTTGTCTTGTCCCCGCCCTGAACATACCCGCCAGTGTCGGGAGGATAGGGAAGAAAGCTATCGTTTAATTCCATCTGCCTTCCTACGACGACAACCGCTCCCTGTTCATTTTGATTGGGTGGCGCGACGGGACTACCCGATCCGTTATCCACGAAGGCTCCGATAGCGGTGTATGTGATGTCCTTATCCACCTCGAACTCGTCATCGCAAAGGACCATCCCGATGACGGTCAGGTGCCTTGTGGCCGCGTCATAGATGACGCCGTTTCCCAGGGCGTCAAGGCAGGAAAAGGAGGGATTGGTACCGTCTAGATCAATTTCACCATACTCGGCCTGGGACCCTCCGTCCTCGTCCAGATGGTCCATATCGCATCCATCGCCATTTATGATTTTGAGGCTGCCCTGCTGGGTGGATTTCTCGATCACAACACCTTTGGACGTGATCGTGGCGCCGGGCTCAGCGTACTGGGCGCCGGGGGCAAAGGGCCCCTGGCCCTGGATGACGTCTTTGTAGATGGCCATCGCTTTGGAGGTGTCGTCGTGGTAACCACTGTAGGAAGCGAGGGAGGATACCCCGGGGTATTCCTTTTCGAGACCGTCCAGAATGCCGGGCATCGGATAGTCTTCTGGCTCGTTCCCGACAGGGTTCTGGGAATAATAGTCAGTTTCGTGGCTGAATTCCCCGTCGACCTCTATTCCGACCACCGCACCAGGCGGATCAATATTGGAAGTGCCGATGAAGGCATTGTCCTCCAGGGTGAGATCCCCGCCGATCACCCTCACCTGGGTCTGAAGGTTGTTCTCAAGGCCCAGGACGGCTTCGAGCTCGGAGCGGATGCCGCCGTCGGCATAATTATTGACGATCTTTGAGTTATCACCGAAATACACGCTGCCCCTGGAATAGATGGAACCCGCGATGGTCATGCTCCCGCTCGCGCCGGAACTGCCGCCGGAACCACCGCCTCCCCAGCCTCCCCAGCCTCCCCAGCCTCCCCAGCCTCCCCAGCCGCCCCAGCCTCCCCAGCCGCTGGAGCCGCCGCTGCTACCGCCGCCGGAGGCCGCATTAATTCCGGAACCGGAATAAAGGGCGTTGGCAAAGGGGGACTCGTTGGTGGTCAGGAGGCGGTACTCCACGGCCGCCGCACCATCGGAGCTTTGGGCATAGGACAGAAGATAGGCCTCTCCGGCGCTGGGGGTATAAAGATAAAGGTCGTAGTGCGCGTTGCCCACGGTGTTGCCCCCACCGTTAAAGTTGAGTTTCCTGACACCCGAAGCGGCATTCCCGTCCAGATACATATCCATTGAGCGTACATCAGGATCCATGGGTGTCGATCCATTGACATTGACAGCCTGAATGCTGAAGCCGGGCGCGGCGATATTCAGGTTCCCCCAGAAATCTGGGTCATTTTCAAAATCCAGTTCGAGGATCTTTAGCCCTCTTTCGAGGCCGGCCTCGGCGGCGTAGAAGACCTGACTGTTGATCTTCTGGTTGGTGGCCACCTTGGTCTCCACGATGGCCGTGTTGATCACCATGACCCCAAGGATCGTCAGGACGGTGATGAGGAAGAGGCTCATCATCAGGGCCATCCCCTTCTCCGACCCAACGTCCTTCCAATGATCTGTTTTTCTCATCGTTTTCATGGCCTTTCCTCCTGAATGGGACCTGTTATCGTCCCTTTGATCCGCCACCCCGCATTAAATCAGGTTTTGTCAATTTCTTCTCATCAGCGTCGGGACCTGCCCGTTAAGTTCCCCCAGCATGTTCCAGTTCCAGTCCCTGATCCCCACCCAGATCTCGTCGCCGTCATAGAAATACTCCCCCCCCAGATTCGGATCCAGATAAGGTATCACCAAAGAGAACACCCCCGAGCCGTCCGTGGAAAGTTCGTATTCGGTCCAATACCAGTTGGAAAGGTGATCCTGGTGGTCAAGGGTGACCCTGATGGACTCGAAAACAGCCGGGTCGCCGTTGGCAAAGACAAGGGTGCCATCCAGGGTCAGGGAATCGTAGGTCCCCGGCCCTATGGGGCCGAAGGAATAGTCCAGGGTGTCAAACTCCATGGGACCGGTCCAGCCCTGGACGCCCTGGACCACGCCCTCGAGTTCCCCGTACCAGTAATAGTTCGGCTGGGAATAGAAGCGCACCATGAATAGATCCCCGGGGTCGAACTGGAAGAGGCCTGCCGGCACCCCAAAGACAAAGGACCCTGAGGCATCCGTGGTAACCGGATAATAGGTCGGCCCGGCCAGCACGGTCCCCAGGGAATCATGTCTGGTCACCTCGCAGTCGAATTCGATGGCCTCGGTAATGCCAAGGGGATGTTCGATCTGGCCCGAAAGGGTCATGTTCGCCCCGGGTCCGGTGGTATCGAAAACGGCCGTCACGTTGTCCATGTACTTGTTGAACACCTCTATGGGGTTGGGGCTCGGGCCAGAAACGTTCCCGGCCCAGTCCTCAGCCGTGGCATAGATTTCGTAGGCGCCGTCCTGGATTGCTGTCGTGTCCCAGAGCCAGCTGGTCTGGTACCAGTGGGCCTTGGCGGAAAGATCTACAGGGATGACGGCCGAGGAGGCCACGTCGTCTTCCCCCGGCGTGCCCCCCTGGGGGACGATAACTGCCTGGAGAGACTTGACGAAACCGTAGTTGGCATCTCCCTCAATGGAGACGTATTTTGACCCCCATACCGGCCACGACATGACCCAGGCCCAGGACCCCGGCTCCTGGTTGTCCAGGTAATAGACGCTGGTCACTGGACTTGCCGCGTTGCCCGCAAGGTCGGTCCCCTCGGCCGTCACCACGTAGAGACCGGGATCCCAGCTCTGGGCAGGCAGATACTCGCCGTCCGTTTCCCACGTGTAGGAGAAATCACCGGTGCCCGAGGCGTCGATGGAACCGAAAACCACGGGGTCGGTCCAGGATTCAGGCCAGCCGTGCCAGGGATCCGTGAAGAACTGGAAGGCCATGGAACCCAGGTCGGGATAGTTGTCCATCACCCGCGAGGAGACAGTCACGTCCCCATCAACGGCGCTGACGAACCCTGCGACAGTGTAGCCTCCCAGGGTGAAGGACAGGCTCTGGATCGGGCTGGCCGTGATGGGGGCCATCTCCGGATAGAGGGTGTCGATGCTGGTGGTCTTGGTCTCCGACGCCGTGTTGGGAGGAGTCGCCAGGTCGTCCGCGATGATCTCAATGGTGATGGACCCGTCCACGGCAGAAGAAGGCCCGGCCCACTCCAGGCGATAGGTGTCGGCACCGATAAAGGCCATGGGAATCAGTCCCGAGCTGGCCGCGCCGGTGAATTCACCGGTGACACTGTCAGGATCAACCCCGTTGGTGTCGGTGACAAAAAGGTCGGCCACGAGTGGGAAATCGGAAGCGTTGAGCCACTCCGGTACTGCCCCGACACTAATGGAAGGCTGTGTGTGGTCAACGATCACATCAAGGAAGATCTCCACCTTGTTGTTTTCGGTATCCTTCACCTGGGCGATGAATGTCACCGTCCCGTCTGGAGTACCGCTGCTGTCCCAGCTGTACCCCCAGGCCCCTCCTCCGAGGTCTTCGAGGGGGCAATCGTTTCCATCTATAGACAGGGTCACTTCATAGGACATGGTGGAGGTATCCAGTTCCGCGACCATCACTTCTACGGGGACGGTCTGGCTCCAAACCGTCATAGAGCCAGGGCTCGTCCACTCGATGGCCTGCAGGTTGTTATCCACCGTGACCGTGATATGGGCAGTTTCCCCAATGTTTCCTGCAAAGTCCTCCGCCCGGGCGAAGACGGTGTGGTCGCCGTCCAGCCAGAGGGGTATCGGGCCAATGGCCGTTGTCCAGGGGACGGTATGCGTGCCGGTCAGGTCCGGCGTGCCCGTCCACGTATGGAACAGGAAGCCGTCGATGTAAACATCGATCCGCGAGATCCCGGCGGTGGCCGTGTAGTTATTCGTATCCTCGGCGAAGATGCTGATGTCGACTACACTGCCCACAACACTGCCGTCGCTGGGAGCGACTATCTCAACCGTCGGGAGATCGTGGTCGCTCATGGCAAAGGTCAGCTCCTCGATGGGCAGGCCCGAATCCGGGTACGTGACCGTCACGGTCTTGGGTGTATAGGGGATTCGCAGAAGATGAGTGTCGTCCGTGGGATCTGTCTTGGTCGTCACAAAGAAGTCGTTGCCGCCGTAAACAAGGCTGTCCGGGACAAAGACACCGGTATCGGTCTGTTCCCTGAGGTTCACGATATCCTCATCGCCGTCCGTACCCGAAGAGACAAGAAGGGTAAGGGTCGTTGTCCCGGAGCTGCTGTCGCTGTCGTACTGGGGAACGTACAGCTTGGGCCGGATCCTGTCCCCGTAATCAACGTCGGCAACCTGGGTGCTCCCGGAGAAGATGGGGATCTCCGAACCATTCACAAGGTAAAGCTCCAAAGACCTCGGGCCTGATATGTATATGTTATAGGGGCTGTTGGGATCGGGTGAATAATCATCCCTGTCCTCGTACGTCATGGACACCATGTCCCCGTGAAGAATCTGGAGGGTGTCGTTGAAGGAAACCGCGGCGGCGGAAAGTTCCGTGGGGATACTGCCCCTGAACAGGGTGGTGTTGCCTCCGGATTCTTCCAGGAAAACCCTTTCGACATCTCCCGTCCTTTCGCTGACCAGCGTAACCGAAAGGAGGGGCGCCGCCATCGGCTCGTCGACATAAAGGGGCGATTTGTTTTCGTCGTAATCCTGCACCTGGACATAGATGGTGTCATCGGGATCGTAGGCCTTTACGGAATAGAGAGGGCCCATCTGCTCCGTATAGAGGCTGTCCGTGAAGAACCCGGTCCGGTAATCCGGATTGCTGGCCGCCAGGTCAACCGTCGTATTTCCACTGAAAGTGACTCCTTCGACATCGGCGACCGCCGTCACAGTCAGGGTGTTCCCGGCGTCCGCGTCATAGGGCCAAAGACTGACCGTGGCATAACCGTTGCTGTCAGTCGTCTCGGGAGGATCATTGATGATGGTCTTGTCTGCGAGGGGCCCCTCGAAAGTCCCGTTGCCGTCGGCGGGAACATCATTCTGGACGTTAAATTCCATGGGGAAGGGACCAGGGACGTTGACGCAAAGGGCAGCATCCTCGTCATATTCCATGATCCGTGCGGTGACCTCGGTATTGTCGCTGGTATCCCCTGCGACAAGAAGGGGACTGGAGGTTTCCACCACCACCATGGGGCCCGTCTCGGTCTGAAGGAGGTTATAAGTAACTGTTTCCGTAAGGGTATCATCCCTGATGGTGAGGATCTGGTTCGTCATGGGATGACCACAGCCTTCATCGGACTTCCAGTAGAATGTATGCAGGGCGGTGGCAGGATCCTCACTGAGGGCATCATGGAGCCCGCTGTCCTCGGTGATGGTGATGTCAGGCAGTTCGTCGAAAACCCGGTTTCCGCAGGCGTCGGCTACGTAATAATCAATGGTGACCCACTGCCCATCCACCCTCTCGATGGAAAATTGGCTGCCGTTTTCCGGTGCCACGGAAGAGACAAACTGGAATTCGGGGGGGCTCGTGGTTTTCTCGATGCTTTCCACTACGATGTCGGCCGGGGATCCCGGGACCAGCGGAACCGACGCCGTGAGGGTTTCCGTCCCCCACGTCGCGGTGAGGGTCGCCCATTCCGAAGGTACTACGGAACTGAGGTTATCGGGAGGCAGATAAACGATCTCATACGTCCCGTCACCAACATCCTTTGTAGAACCCTGGAAGGTTCCCGTCGTCGCGGCAAATTGGACGTTCTCTCCCTCGATCCCGTTGCCGCATTGATCCACCAGGCGGACCGTCATCCTGACACCCTGTCTGGCCTGGCTGGAACAGACGGGAAGCAGAGTCGGCTGAGGATCAAGAACTACACTTGTATCCAGGTTCACGTGCTCCATCAGAATGCCCGTCTCGTAGGGAGAGCCGGTATCGAAATACGCTGCAGAGCCACTGATTACCGTCAGCGTCTCTGAATGGGAAAGCTGGACACACCCAGGTTCGGGGGGCGTGAAAAGGGCAACCACCTCGACGATGGTCCCTTCCGATACATTAGAACCGTCGTTCGCCACCACATACCGGCTTGCAACACCATCGGTCCAGTTACTGATAACACTGCTGGATCCGGAATCGTCCGTAAAGATAAAGCCGTTGCTGGCGAAAAGGGCAACCGTGGCATCATTCTGAGGGCTGCCCGCCGGACTGCTCACTGTAACGGTCACGATGGGATTATCGGTAAGGTTCGGCACTGTTTCCGTTTCCGGATCATATGCAACATGATCTGAGCATGCCTCATATTGTCCAGAGACCCCGGGGTATGTGAGATCCATAATGAACGATGAACAGAGGCCGGTCCCCAAGCCCCCTGCCTCTGATACTGAAATATCCTCAATGTTTCTCAACTTGATCTCGATTTCGGCGGAACGTCTCCGGTAATGGTCGGAATGGCCCGAGTAGTTCCAGTCGGGCTGGGGCGATTTGGCTGTTATTTTTGCCCGCACATAACGGATCAGGCTTAAAGCCACATCATCGGCTGGAGTTTGCAGAGGTGTCGTTGTCAAGGCCATGGCCGCACGGGCACCGTCATAGTAGGTGAAGTTGGTAAACTCGATGTTGCTGGCTAAAACCTGCATGTTGCTGTCGTTCTGCACATAGGACAGAGTAGATCCCACGGCCCTTTCCAGGGTGTCGTCTTCGGCATCGTGTCTGTAGCGGACATACCTTACCGGGGTTCCGATGTTGGGAATGTTGGCATTAAAAACGATCTCATCGGTAGCTGCATACAAAACCGCGGTCCCCGTACTCTGATATCCCATCCACGCCATTTCCTGGTTTAGGAATTCGGTGGTCGCCCTCAGGTTCTGTTGGGTTTTTGTAATCTGTTCCTGGGCCCTGAACATGGACTCCTGGGAGATGTACACCCTGTAGATGGCGGTCAGGAGCAAGCCCAAAATTCCAAGGGCAAGGAGAATCTCAACCAGGGTAAATCCACCTGGATAACCCCTGGAATTCCTCTTGGTCCTTTCCTGCGTGTTGAAGACCATGACATGACTCCTTAAGGAACCGGCACCATTAATAGTAATCCAGATTTTTCCGTGCAACCTGCATCTCAAGATCCACGGATTTGGATCCGGATCTGTCGTCCCATGACACCCTGACACGCACCGTTTTAATGTTTGGGTTCGGCATGTCGTCCACCACGTTCCATGCCCGGCTGAAAATCCCTCCAGGGTTGCCATTCTCGTCCAGCGTGCTTCCGTCTGTATGGTCAGGGTTAACCCAATCACCTAGGTCATTTTGTGCACCCAATTCCGGATCCAGGAGATCGGGCGTTGTGACGGTCGTACCGCCCACGGTTGCGGTAACACAGTAGGCCCGAACAAGGCGGAACTGCTCCAACTGATTGCGCGCAAGGTTGGTGGCTGCCGTCACATTCCGGGCTGTAACATTTCCGAGGGAACTGGTCATCTGGAGTTTGACAACCCCGAGGAGCCCGATGGCAAGTATAAACAGGGCGATCACCGTCTCAATAAGGGTAAAGCCGCCGTTCTTTCCATTAAGAGTCTTCTTCATGCTCCCGGTTCTCCTTGTCAATTCCAGGCGGACCCGTCCCACTGCCAGACGTGAACGTAGCCGGTCAGGGACACCGATACGGCATACAGGTCATCCAGGGTATTTTTCAAATAGATCACAACGGTTTTCGAAGGCGGAGCGATGGCCCCCGGATTCACAATGGGGATTCCTGAAGGCAGGAATCCGATCTCGTTATCGCTTGGGTCGCCGGCGACAAAAAAACCGTCCGTATCCCCTCCGGGATTGACTCCATCAGGTCCCGTTCCCGAGTATGTTGAGGGCCACCCGAAGGATACATTGCCAGGGAGAATGAAACAGGGAACACCGCTTACCACATCGCTAAAATCCGCCTTCATGTACTCGTATTCCGCGAGGCTGTCAGGAGTACCATTGGGGATGTTATCCACAAAAGCGGAAAAATAATTTTGGCCATTATTTATTAAGAACCAGGAGGTCCTGTTGGTGGCCACAGCCCTCATCTTGGCAAACTGGATGTTGGAATAGATCTGGTGGGCGGCGCTTTTCAGCTGGTACTTGGGTATCCGCCCCAGCATGTGATGCGTCCCCACAGACATGATAATGGCAAGGACCGTGACTGTTATCATAAGCTCAACAAGGGTAAAACCCTTTTCCTCTATCCTGATTCTTTTCATCCTGGCGCCTCCACGCTGATCAATGAGCAAGAGCCGTTCCACCATAACCATCCTGAAAACATTGTCTTTTTTGACAGATATAATATCTTGTGGATACTTTTTTCATAGTATCCAGTAATTTTTTTCAGGGAAACAGATGACCATTTGTCTCGAAAAACCCCAAACCTGGAAAAAACCCCCAAAAGGTCCGGGATGACAATCTTCAGGAAGGCCTGCACCGATGAATGTTTAAAGACTTTTCCCGCGAACCCACTCCCCTCTGACCTTCAATCTCCCGACTCCAGGCACCAGACACGGGACTCTGGACCCTTCGACAAGCTCCCCTCGACGCGCTCGGGGCAGGCAGGGCAGGCTCTGGACTGATTCTTCGTTGGACGTTGGACATTGGACGTTGGACGTTGGACATTGGACGTTGGACCCCGATTTTCCACTCTGGCCTGTTATTTCGGCACCTCCAGCCCGTAATCCTTGATCTTGTACAAGAGGGCCCGATGGCTGATCTCGAGGAGGCGGGCCGCCTGGCTTCGGTTGTACTGCGTTTTCTTAAGCGCCCTCTCGATGAGTTTCTTTTCCATCTCCCGAGTGGCCTTTTTTATGGACAATTCCTCAGAGGCCGGCTCACCCGATGCCGGGACGGCTCCATTGGAGAGCAGGGGCAGGATCTCATCGCCTCCCAGGACGGCCGAGTCGGCAAGGATCGCCCCCCGCTCAAGGACATTTTCCATCTCGCGGACGTTCCCCGGCCAGGGGTAGCGCATCAGCGCCTTCATTCCCTCGGGAGACAGGGTCCTCTGTCCCCCGCCGAGGCGCATTGAGAGCCGTTTTAAAAGATGCTCCGCAAGAGGGCGGATGTCCTCCCGCCTGTGTCTTAGAGGGGAGATCTGGATGGGCACGACATTGAGGCGGTAAAAAAGATCCTCGCGAAACCTCCCTTTCTTGACATCCTCGGAAAGGTCCCTGGCCGTGGCGGCGATGATCCGGACATTGACTTTAACCGCGCTGCTTCCACCGACCCTGCGGATCTCGCCCTCCTGGATAACCCTTAGAAACTTGACCTGGAGATCAAGGGGGAGATCACCTATTTCGTCCAGGAAAAGTGTCCCGCCGTCGGCCTCTTCGAAAAGACCCACCTTGTCGGTGACAGCGTCGGTGAAGGCCCCGCGCACATGACCGAAGAACTCGCTTTCCATGAGGGTGGCGGGGATGGCCCCGCAGTTGACAGCCACGAAAGGCTTGTCCTTCCAGGGGCTCATCCTGTGCACGGCCCTCGCCAGGACCTCCTTGCCCGTACCGCTCTCCCCGCCGATAAGGACATGGCTTCGATATCCCGACACTTTTCTGACGGTCTCCATGATCCCCTTCATCGAGGGACTTCGGGCCACGATCCCCTCGAGGCTGAATTGTTCCCCGACCTCTTCCCGGAGCCTGACGTTTTCCCGGCGCAGGGTTTCCCTTTCCTGCGCCTTCCTCAATGTCAGGAAAACCTCATCCGGCTTGAACGGCTTGCTGATGTAGTCGTAGGCTCCCCGCTTCATGGCCTCGACGGCCAGGTCCACGGTGCCGAAAGCGGACATCATGATCACGATAATATCCGGATAGAGGGATCCGACCTTGTCGAGAAGCGCGAGCCCATCCATTCCCGGCATTCGAATGTCGCAAAGGACCAAGTCGAAGGCTTCTTCCCCAAGCCTTTCCAGTGCCTCGTTCCCGCCGGAGGCGCCGCTGACCTGGTACCCTTCCTTCTGAAGAAGCACACAGATCATGCCGCACACACTCTCTTCATCGTCAACTACAAGTATTTTTTTAAGTTCCATGAAAGACACCCATATTTTAGGTTAAGGCCACCAGGATCCAGAGTCCAGAGACCGGAGACCAGAAATAACAGCACTGATTCCGGATTGAGCATTGAGGATCGAGGGATTTAAAGCATTCAGGTAAGCGCTTTTGATTCTCAATTCTCAATTTTCAATCCTCATTTGCATGTTCACCGTCGGGAGTCCAGAAACTAGGCACCACTTTTCTTCTCCGGCAGTAATATCGTGAACTGAGCCCCGCCCCTTTCGTGGTTCCCCGCCCAGAGAGCTCCCCCGTGGGCTTCCACGATGCCGTAGGTAATGGACAACCCGAGACCGGTCCCCTCCCCCGTCGCCTTGGTTGTAAAGAAAGGATCGAAGATGCGGCCAAGGATCTCCTGCGGGATACCGGGACCCGAGTCCGTTATGGTGAGGGCCACGACAGGATCATTTTCCCTGAGTTCAGGGAGCCCGGAAAAGGAGCTCCTTACAACATCGAAGTCCTCGTTCTTTGGATCCGTGGCTCTTCTCCTCTGGTAATCCGTGGCCCTGCGTCTCGGGATACCCCCTTCCCCGGCCTTGAGAGCCCTGGACTCGGCCTCGATCAGGAGGGTTCCGTCTCCCTCCATGGCCTGGGCCGCGTTCAGGAAGAGGTTGACCAGCGCCTGCTGAAGCTGGTGGCGGTCGCCGCTCACCACCAGGCTTCCCTCGGGGAGCTTCATTTCGACCGAAACCTGCCGGAAGATCCTCTGCGGAGTCACCAGGTCAGCGGTCTCCCGGATCAGGCTGCCTATATCCAGAGGCTGGACCTGTATCTCCCTCGGCCGCGAGAACTCCAGGAGCCCGCTTATGATCCGCTGGATCCGCGTGGTCTCGCGCACAATGTGCCCAAGATATTGAGCCGCCTCGGGATCATTGTTCTCCTTCTGCAGGATAGCCGCGTATCCGAGAACAGCCGCCAGGGGATTTCCTATCTCATGAGCGATCCCTGCCGCTAGCTGTCCCACGGAAGCCATCTTCTCCACACGGACGATTTCCTTCTGGGCCTTTTTCAATTCCCGGTTGACTCTCTCCAGGGCGGCGGAATGCTCCTCCTGCTGGTTAACGGCCGTCTGGATCCTCTCGGCCATCCTGTTGAAGGATTCAGCCAGGATGGAGATCTCTCGTGGCCCTGTCACCCTGACCCGGGTATCATATTGCCCGGACGCGAGGGACTGGGCCCCCCGGGAAATATGGAGGATGGGACTTATGGCCGTACGGCCGATGAGCCATATTCCGAAGACAATGATGACCAGGGCATCGATGACGGCCATGGAAAAAACTATCCTCCGGTGAACCCGCAAGGTCAGAAGGACCCCTTCCAGGGGATATTGGACGGAGAACGCCCCCATGACCTTGTTGTCGATGATCACCGGAACAGCAAAGGTCCAGGAGCCCGCGGGCGTAAACAGGAGGTCCAGCCAGTTCTCCTTTCCAGGGGACGGGTCAAGCTCATCCGGGTGAACGAGCCTCCTTGTCTCCATGGCCCGGAACAGGGAGGGATCCCTCACCCTTCTCCCGATCTGCTCTTCCCTGGAATGGGCGATCATCCGCCCATTGCCGTCGACGACAGCAAACTCCGTGATCGCCGTCGAGGTGCCAAGATCCCTGAAAAGGGTATTGATCCTTTCGGGAACATTGCCCCCGGCCTGCCACTGGCGGGTCACTGCCGAACCGAGGACCTTCGTCACCTGGGTGAGGGCTTCAACCTTCTGAAGGATGATGGCCCTCTCGGCCGATTTAAGGGCCGTCGCACCCATGAAGGTTACCGCCGCCAGCATCAGCACCCCAAGGCTGACAATGATCTCCCATCTCAGCCCGCGCTGGGGACGCGCGGTAAAGCGCTTTATCAGAGCCTTCCAATGTACCATTGAATCAGTTCCATCCCGAAAAAGAGGTGAACCACAGCCCCCAGAGCAAGGAAGGGCCCGAAGGGAATGGGAAACTTCCTGACGGGCTCTCCTTTTGCCAGGGCGAAGGCCACCCCGGCCATTGTACCCGTTATTGAGGCAAAGAGGATGGTAACGGGAAGAGCCTGCCACCCCAGAAAGGCCCCGATCATGGCCAGGAGCTTCACGTCCCCCATACCCATCCCCTCGTCCTTCATGATCTTCTCATAGGCGAAAAGGATCAGGAAAAGGAATCCTCCTCCGGCTGCAAGGCCGATGAGGGAATCGGACGGACGGGGAAAGCCGGGAAGGAGGCTCGCCGCCGCTCCAGCCACGATGCCGGGAAGAGAGATCATGTCAGGTATGATCCTGTGGTCGAGATCGATGAAGGTCACCACGACCAGCGCCCAACAGAAAAGAGCGAGGATCACGGTATGCCATCCTACCCCGACCCTCCACAAAACAGCGGCGAAAAGCGATCCGGTGAGGGCCTCAACCAAGGGGTAGCGAAAGGAGATAGGGGCCCCGCACGACCGGCACCGGGCCCGGAGGACGAAATAGCTGAGGATCGGAATGTTATCGAACCACCGGATGGAAGCCCCGCACGAGGGACATCTCGAGCCGGGGTGAATGATGGATTCTCCCCTGGGAAGCCTGCAGATCACCACATTGGCGAAACTGCCCATGGCGGCGCCGAGGATGAAAACGATGATCGTGATCTGATATTGGATGGCCATAAAAAATCCCTCAAACAGATTCCGGATTCCGGATCTCAAAAGGTCAAAACCGGCAGTGTGCCAGTGTCAGTGCACCGGTGCACATGTGCACAAGTGCACTTTCTTACTTCAAACTTTTCTCCTCCAGCAGTCTTTCATACAATTCCTCGTGATCCCGGACCATGGTCTTCTGGTCCCACTCGGGCACCATATCCAGTCCTCTTCGCCCCATCGCCCGGGCCTTTTCCGGGTCCTTTAAAAGCCGGATCACCCGGTCGGCAAGGGCGGCCACATCCCCGGCCGGACAAAGGAATCCATCCACCCCCTCCCTTACCGCCTCCATTGATCCGTCCACCGCGGTGGCGACTACGGGACGCCCCGCGGCCTTGGCCTGGGGGATGACCCTGGGAAGGCCTTCCCACCTGGAAGTGAGCACCACAACCTGGCTGCTCTTCATGAGCCCCGGCACGTCTTCCCGCCAGCCAAGGGGGAAAAAGACCTCTTTTAACCCCGATCGGGCGACTTCTTTTTCGAGGGTCCTTCGAAGCTCGCCGTCCCCCGCCAGGAGGAACCTCGCCTGGGGAACCTCCCGGTGCGCCAGAGCGGCGACCTCCACGAAATCCAGAGGGGCTTTCTGGGGCTTTAAACAGGCCACCATGAGGACGAGGGGCGCCCCCGCGGGGATTCCCAGATCGAGGAGAGTTTCGGTTTCGACGGGCTCGGCGCCGAGGAATTCATCAAGATCGATCCCTGACCGGATAACCGTGCATTTTTCGGGGGGGAAAATCCCGAGGGCTATTCCATCTTCCCGGTTCTTGTCTGAAACGGCGACAAAATGATCCGTGAAAGAGGATGTGACCTTTTCGGCGGTTTTGAAAAGACGGTTGGCCACCAATCCCTGGCCGGGGGTAAACCCGAACCCGTGAATGGTGTGCAAAATAAGGGGTATTTTCACCCTGCGGGCCGCCCACCGACCCAGGACGCCAGCCTTTGAACTGTTCGTGTGCACGATGGCGGGGCGGTTCCGGAAGGGCCGGAAATGCTCAACCAGTTCCCGGTAGGCGCGCGCATCGGCCAAGGGGTTGACCGGGCGTTCCATGCTGGGAGCGACCCGCAGATCGATCCCCATCTTGCGCGCCTCTTCCATGAGATACCCTTCAGGCCCGGTTATCAGTACCGGCTCAAAGCGCTCTCGGTCAAGGGATGCAGCTATGTGAAGAGCGTGCTGCTGGGCTCCCCCGAACTCCAGTTTCGTAATGACCTGGACCACCGGCACCCGGTTCAAGACAGGACCTCCCGGGCCGTTCTTATTCCCCATTCCACGGCATCCTGCATGGCGGAATATTCCCAGGCCCCGTAACGACCCACGGAAAAGATCTGCGCAGCCCGCAGCCGGTCCAGGACCAAACCCAGTTTTTCAGCCCGGTACCGGTCATGGAAGACATAGGCACAGGGGATGGTAAGGTCCAGCCTGGCCGCGACTTTGGCGGTCTTCCCGATAATCCCGTAATGTTTCAGGGATCCCACTACGGTTTCGGCCAGTCTGTCGGTATCAGGAGCCTTTCCCGGGACATAGGCCGCCTCCGCGTAAAGGGATCCGCAGCCTTCCGGGGCCGCATCCCCTGAGAAGTTGGACGGAAAACCGACTCTGTAAAAAGGCAGGTCCTCACCGGGAAAATAGATCCAGTGATCGTCCCTGAGAACCCGCCCATCGAGGCCGATGCAGAGGCCCATCACCGAACAATGCCGGAACCTGCGGCCGGCCTCGGCGAAACCCTCATCAAGACCTTCGGATATCCCGATAAAATCGGGGAGTGGCATCGTGTTGATCAGGTACCGGTAGGAAATCTCCCCGCCACCGTCGACCGTCACCGTTTTTCGGGCCGCGTTGACTTTCCGGACACGGATTCCGTTCCTGATATGATCCTCCTGACCTCCTCCCAGGGCTCCCGGCAGGATCTCGATGCCACCGCGCCGCGGATAGAAGAAAGTGGCGTTGTATCCGAAGGACGGAGGCTTCCCGCCGGCAGCGATGACCTTAACCTCCTTAACGGTCGGCCTGGGAACAGACCACGAGGTCCATGATATTTCCATCTCCTCGAGGGGGTGGATGAAGAGCTTCTGATTGTAAGGGATCATGAAGATATCGGCGAGAGTCTCGCCGAACTGCGCCCTTGCCCACTCGGGGAAAGCCATTTCCGGGGAGACCCTCGACCCCCGCGCCCTCATCAGGTCCTCCATGCACCTTTTTGCAAGGGGTGCGGGAAGCGCCCCGAAGTGGGCCTGAATCGGGTAGGGCACCGGGGCCCCCTCGATAAAGACAGATGCTCTCCTGGCATGTTCATCGAGATGTTGACCCAGCATGCCGAGGATAATGTCCCTGGATTCTCCCTCTTTCAGGTGGAGAAGATGCCCCGTGTAGTCGAAGGAAAAACCGTTGACCGTCTCGGTCCTGCAAAGCCCACCTGGACGTCCATCGGCCTCCAGGATCACATAGGGAACCCGGGCTTCCGCCAGAAGCCGGCCGGCCGTCAGACCGGCCAGGCCCGCCCCGATGATGACCACGGCTTTGTCCTTTTCAAAGGATTTCGAAGGCATAAGCCCCCATGACCTCGAAAACGGGTTCAGCCTGCGCGGACCAGGAATCCTCGGGATTGCTTCCCCGCTTTCCCTCAAGTACCGGGAATGAAGATTTTGCCGGGTCAGGGCGTTGTTGATCAAGGTTATCCCCTCCCGGATATGAGGGAAAATATCTCTTCAAAAAAGCTTCCGTTGCCACCGGAGCCGGGCCGCAAGGGATCTTTCTCTGGATCAAACCCGGTCTTTTTCTCTCTATCACAGGACCCTCTCCGGCCATCACAGGTTCATGTCGATTTTCTTGAGAAAAAGGGCCAGCAGGATCATGGCCCCGCCAACGGAGATGAGGACGGCTACGGCCAGCTTCTGGCTCCCGAAGACCATGACCAGGGCGGCCAAACCCAGGAGAAATGCCAGAAGATAGCTCATGATCACCGTCTGCCGAACGGTGAGCTTCCACTTCCTCAGCCTCAAGGCGAAATGATCCGGGCTTCCCTTAAGGGGGCTCTGACCCCTCATCCACCTCACCAGGCTGACGAACAGGGTGTCGAAGATGGGAATACCGAGGATCAGCAGGGGAGCCAGCACCGCTACGGGGTTCGTCCTGGCGTAAACGCCGACCATCCCCAGAGCTCCCAGGATAAAGCCCATAAAGAGACTTCCCGTATCCCCCAGATAAATCCTGGCAGGGAAGAAATTAAAAACAAGGAAACCCAGAAGAGCCCCCATGAGGGCGAGGGACATGCTCCCCGCAGCGGTTTGTCCGGCATTCATGCCCACAATGAACAGAAAGAAACAGGCGATGGCCCCGACCCCGGAAGAAAGACCATCCATGATGTCAATGATGTTAAAGGCGTTGGTCAATCCCAGGAGCCAGAGAAAAGACAGAGGATAGGCGATCCATGGAGGCAGGAAGACGATCTTGATGGCAACGCCGGCCTTCAAGACGATGGAGATGGCGAGGGCCTGCCCCAGTAGTTTCGCGGTTGGCCGCAGGTCTCCCAGGTCGTCGAGGAGGCCCAGGAGGGCGATCAGTGTGCCGCCAAGGAGGATAGCCAGCACCTCGCGGTCCAGTTCGTAGAAAGGAGAAAACCCGACCAGGAAGGAGACGAAAACGGCAAGTCCCCCCAGGTAGGGGATGGGCTCCTTGTGGGTCTTCAGTCCGCCGTCAGGCCGATCGACGATCCCCATCCGCAGGGCGGTCTTTGCCATCCATGGAGTCAGGACCAGGGAAATTCCCAAGGCAAGGAAAAAACTCATGAGCAGAGTCAAAACCATCCGGGGCATCCGTCGTCAGCCTCTCTTAACAGGACCCGTCAGATCACCGTAAAAATCCTCGACGGATCTCTGAGTGGAAGCGAAGTGAAATTCTTCCATCATCCTTTTCCTCCCCGCCTTTCCCCATTCCGGGGTTTCGTCCCCCAAATCCATCACCCTTTTCATGGCCCGGGCAAGAGCCCGACTGTCTCCGGGATCAACGATTAACCCTGTTTCCCCTTCCTTCACCATGGCGGACACATCGCCGACCCGCGTTGCCACAACAGGCAAACCGGCGGCCATGGCCTCGAGAACCACGAGGGGCCCTCCCTCCCAGAGTGAGGAAAGGACAAAGGCATCGGACGCCCCGAGCAGGTCAGTGACATCTATCCTCCGGCCGAGAAACCGGATCCGTTCACCCGGTACCTCCTTCGCCGCCATATCCTCCAGAGCGGTCCTTTCCTCCCCTTCCCCCACTATTATCAGAACCGTCTCATGACCCGGCCCGGAAGGCAGGTCTTTAAAAGCTTCGATAAGGTGAGGGAGGCCTTTCTGCCGAGTCAGACGGCCGACCGTGATCCACAGGCAGGCGTCTTCCGGGATATCCAGCCGGGCCCGGACCTCACTCCTTCCGGTCGCAGGAGAAACCGGGTCAATACCATATGTCGCGACCCGGATCGGCCGATGGGCTGGATCATCCCTTTTGGCATGTTCCCGCACAGCAGGGGAGAAAACGATCGTTGCTCCATTTAATGGGCTCGTCAGGAAATAGACGACCCTTCGCAGAAGGGAATCTTTCTCGTTGTGTCTCGTGTTGAGGATCCTGGTTTTCCTGAAAAACAACCCGAGGACCCGGGCGAGGATATCGCAGTGAAAAAGGTGCCCCTGGATGATGTCAGGGCCGAATTCGCGGACAGTCCCGAATAGCCTGCCCAGACAAAGGGGAGAAAGCCAGCCTCTTTTCTGACCCATCTCCCTGACTTCCACTCCCTCATCGCGGATGAGACCCGCAAGGACTCCCCCGGACATGAGACTGACCACCATGAGACGGAAAGACCTCCGGTCGTGGTACCGGGCCGACCAGAGGAGCATCATCTCGGCTCCCCCCGTTTCCAGGCCGCTGATCAGGTGAAAAACCGCGATGCGGTCATCCTTTTCCATGGGTAAAAATTGGACCGGCCCCTTCCGCACCCCGCCTCCCTGGCGGTTCCGCCTGGATGACTCCTGAAAGATCCGGAAATCAAGGCTGATCCCGGGAAGGCCTCCCTATGAAGTTTTTTCATAGTATAGACGCCAAAACTGACTTTTCCAATAAAAAAATTTCCAGAAAAAGAGAGAAAAAAGGGACCTGCCGGGAAAAATGCCTTTCAACGGCAAACGGTCGAAGAGTGGGAAATCATCCCCCTTAAAAAGGCCCCGGCTTTTCTTCAGGAGATTTTTCGGATCCAGAAGGATCCTGGTTCCCGGTTCGGCAGCTGTTCCGCGAGAACTGGGCAAACGGACAGGAGTTCGTCACTGTGATGACGCAAAAGAAAATTCAGAGCCGCCATTATTTCAAAATCGTTGTTTAAACTCAGAAAAGCCTCAAGGAGGTATTGTTCGTTCCAGAACCTCACGTCTTTAAGGATCCAGCCTTCAAGGTAGTCCCGGGGGGTAAAAACATCATGGATATGGACCAGTACGCCAGGATTCAGGACCGGAAGGACCTGCAGATACAGGTAAAGGACATCGTTCTGCGGTTTCGTGATATGGGAGGAATCAATGAAAAGAATATCGTTTTTCTCCAGGGACCTGAAAAACCCCGTATCCATATTCTGGACAATTTCCCTGTGAAGGGAGATATCCAGATCCTCAAGCCATCTGTTTTCGAAGGGTTCAATACAGATTATCTCTCCGGAATGGGATCCGTCTTCCCGGCGGTTGGCCTCAAGGGCTTTCAGGGTCATCAGAGTGGAAAATCCGCCCCCGACTTCAATTAACCTGCGCGGCTTGAAATGCCTGACCATGTTGTAAAGAAACTCCGCGTCCCCCGAAAGAAAAGCGGGGTTGTTGTAATAAAATCCCCCGGCGGGGTCCGGACCCCTCGGGATCCCGAGCAGTTCGTCGCGAAACTCGAAGCACTTTAGAAGTTCAAGCTGCCCCTGGATGTTCAGTTCGATCCCGGGCAGGCATCGGTCCTCCCGAAGAGGATATTTTAGATCCGTCTTTTTGAAAAAAGGATCATAATAATGGTTGCTTGCCGGCATGATGCCCACTTTCCACAGGATGTTCCTGCACAGGTTCAACCTGGCAACCCCGAATCTTCGTATCAATTTGAAAAAAAGGGCTCCGACAAATACCAGGGGTGCCGCAAGGACATCCAGGATCGGTGAGACACCGAGGACCAGGCTTTTCAACCTCTCCTTCATCAGCTTACTCCGGACATTTTTTACGGATCAGCGCCCGAACAGGAGAACCTGGGAGGTTTGCGGCGGATTCTCTTGCGTTGACCCGCCGCTTCATCTTCCCTTATACTTCAGTACACATTTGCCCGCGCAGAGGTGACGAGGTTTTTCCCGTCATCTCGGAAAAATTGTGGAAGAGTCCGAAATACTAACACTTTCCATACGATAGCAGAAAATTTCAACATTTTTTTACTTTAACGGGATCCCTGGCTCAAGGCCGCGTTCCCTCGGCAGCGGCGGAGGCACAGGGATTTTACCGGACCAGGGTCGCACGGTGAATTGATGGCTTTTCTACCTGCCAGCCGAAGACTCACCCGCCAGTTGCGGGAATTCATCTCATCTCCTGATTTCGATCCGGATAAAGCACCGGAAGAAGATCCCGCCTGGCCGAAAATCACTGTCATCACGCCTTCCTTTAACCAGGCCTCCTTTCTTGAAAGGGCCATCGTCTCCATTCACAACCAGGGTTATCCGAATCTGGAGCATATCCTCATTGACGGGGGCTCTACGGACGGCAGTCTTGAAATCCTGGACCGGTATGAAAAACGCTTTTTTTACTGGCAAAGCCGTCCCGACAAAGGTCAGAGCGACGCGATCAATATCGGGGCCAGTCACGCCACGGGCCGATACATGATGTGGATCAACTCAGACGACATGCTTTTACCAGGTTCCCTGAAAAAATTTGCCCGGGTTTTCGGAAAAGACCCCGATACCGATCTCGCATTTGGAAACCAGGTCGAGGTGGACGAATCAGACCGGGTCATAAAGAGACTGTTTACCATCGATTTCGACATCCGTGATTTCCTGTACGAGATCAATATCATCGTACATCAGCAGTCAGCGCTGTGGCGCACGGATCTTTTCCGGAAGATTGGGGGACTCAAGCTGTTCCGATACGCCATGGATTACGACATGACCTATCGGATGTACCGGGCGGGAGCGCGTTTTCGCCGCATTCCGGATTTCCTGTCCGCCTTCCGCGTTCACCCCGCCGGGTTGACCGGTTCCGGACAGGTCGCCCGATACCGGAATGATGAGGTGGATAAAGCTTTTCATGAATACCTGGGGAGAAACAGGAACCTTTTCGACCGTACGGCGATGAAATACTGGTACAAGGCCAGGCGGTTTCTTTCCGAACCCAGATGCTTCCCGGCGGCAGTGGAACATCGCACCTGGCAGTGGACCGGCGGCAGGAAAAAGAAAAAAGAGGTTCTTTAAGGAACATCCTTATCCCGATCCGGGACAGAAAACGGGAAGAGATCATCGGGCACCTTGTTCCTTAACCCCTGTTTCTTTGTCAAACATCCGACCTTCCCGGCTATTTCAGGATCATTTCCTCGTAATCGCTCTGGGGCTGGTATCCTGCGGCCCTTTTCTTGGCCTTCTCCAGTGACAACTCCGCATCCGCCGCCGCCCCGGGGTCAAGCATGGAAAGGAAGCTAACTTTCTTCCGGTGGGCTCCCAGGTAATTCGGTTCTTCCATCAAAGCCTGATCAATGAGCTCCAGGGCCCGGGATTCCCAGCCGAGTTTCCAGAAAATATCCGCCTGGCTCACCAGGATGAGAGCGTTGTGCGGCTCCAATTCCCTCGCCCGATCAAGGAGTTCCACCGCCGCCGAGAGGGCATGCTCCGCCGCGCCCGGGCGCTTTTTTGCCAGGTCCTCGAATAAAGCAGCCTGCAGCCTGAGAGGCCTGGTGTCCAGACGGTTAAGATCCGCTGACCTGAGGATGCTTCCCTGGGCTCTTTCAAAATCTTCACGCATGCCGATCTGCCTGGCCAGCATCGTGTGCACATGGGAAAGGTCAAGGGCAACCCCGGGGGAGACCGGGTTTAGCCGAAGAGACGCGGCCAAAGACCTTTCGGCTTCCCCAAGATCGGAAACCATCAATTTTTTTCCTTCATTCCAGAAGGTCCGGGAGGCGACATCCAAAGTCAGCCAGACCGCCGAGCCGGCGAGGCACAGCCCGACGGTTACTGCGAGGATGACACCTTTGCCCTGTTCAATGCGGAATTTTCCTTTTTCCTCCGGACCAAGGTGCGCAAGCCACCAGGCGGCCAGGGCCATCAGGGCAAAGACCTCCGTGATGTCGTGAAACAGGGCCTGGAAAAGAAGTGCTCCCATTGCAAGAGCGGGTCCCGTCCTTCCTTCCCTCCAGGCCCGGACCATCAGGCGAAGGGTCAGGAACAGAAAGAGTCCTGTCGCAATGACACCGATGGCTCCACCCTCGGCCCAGCTCCGAAGATAATCGTTGTGGGGCTTTCTGGCGATTCTCCCGAATCGGACCGGAAGGTCCTCGACAGGGAAGGCGTATTCCGGACTATACCCGCCAAAGAGGTTCGGCCCTACACCGGCAAGGGGGTGGTCCGCCCCCATTTCCAGCGCCGCTTTCCAGATCTCGATCCTGGAAAAGGCGTGGGGATCAACCTTGTATTCCTGGGTCACGCGGTGCCGGAGGGTGCTTGGGGCCAGCAGGACAAAAACGATCATCGCCCCTGAAGCCCATCGGATCCAACCCCTGCCCCTCGAGGCCGTGAGGATCAGGATCAGGACGGTCCCGATGGCGGCGGAACGGGATCCAATCAAGAGGAGAGAGCCGGCGCAGAAAAATACCGCCGCGGCCGGAACGAACACCCGTTCCCTCCTCCTGCTTCCATCAACCGCCCACCCGGCGAGATAGGCAAGACATGACAGGATCACGGTGGCGAGGTAATTCCGGTTGAGAAATGGACCTCCCGGCGCCCTCGAACCGAAAATGAAGCCTTCGGCAAGAATCCAGGAAACCAGGACGCCAGCCCAGACGAGAACGACCCCCTTTGCCGGGATCCCCCCCGGCCGGCTGACAAGAAGATGGAAAAAAACAAGGCAAACCGTTATCTGGGCCAGAAAAAGCAGGCTGCCGTAGGGAACAGGCGACCACGCCAGATGGTACAGGGAAAGAAAAAATATGATAAGGAAAGGGACCCATATTGGAGACCGCCAAAGGGAAAAGCGGCGGGTGATTATTATTTTTCTCCCTTCCCCGAGGAAAACAAGGAAAACCAGGAAAGAAAAAACCCCCATCAGCCAGGGTGCCCACCCCCAGCTGGTCAGGGGTATCATGACGGCAGCCGCGAGGAGGAGAACCCCTGGACCCGACTCCGCGTATTCCCTCTCGGCCAGCAGTCCTTTCATCTCATCCACCCTCTCTGCCAATATCTTCCTGTTTTCCTTCAAGTGGAAAACGTCAAAGAAAAGACCCCGCCTGGGTGGGGGTCATTCCCGGTTATCGAGCCTCCATGGGTTCACCCGTCGGCTGGGATTCGGATCCTTCAAGGATCTTTTGGGCGATTCGCCTCACTTCCCCGTCGAAAACAGCGCATCTTCCGGCTTCCTCGAGGAACCGGACAGTGGCTGAAAAATCGCCTGCCCCATGGTACGCCTGGGCCAGGTCAAGGAGGAGCCGCGGGGACGTGGGATACCTTTCAAGGGCTATTTCCAGATATGGAATAGACCCCTCCCAGTCACCTTCCGACAGCGCCATGCGGCCGAGTTCCCAGGAGGGATAGGGACTGGATTTCAGCTTCCGGGAAGCCCGGACAAAAAGGGCTTGGGCTTTTTCCCTCTGTCCCATTGCGAGGCGCGCTCTTCCCTCCTCGAGAAGGAGGCGGCCCTGGAAAGGAAGCAGCCGGCCCGCTTCCCGATACAGTCCGGCGGCTTCTTCGTACTGACCGTCCTGAACAGCCCGGTTCCCTTTAAAGGCAGTGAATTCTCCCTGCAAATAAATGAGAGCAGGCAAGACCAGGGCCAGCGCCATTCCCGCAAGGGACCAGCGCACCCCTTTCCCGAACCAGGCCGCCTCCCTTCCCGGATCCCCTCCTTCCCGCGACGCCAAGGCAAGGGATCCGGCCAGGGCCACCCATCCGAACAGGGAAATCTCCGGAACGAAAAAATCCATATCCACCAGGCTGTGCAGGAGAAAGGAAACGCCGCCGAAAAGAAGTCCGACATAACCTCCGCGCACCAGGCGCCACCCCTTTTCCCTGACAGGACCGAGAGCGATCTTCACCCACAGGAAGAGGAAAAAGACCAGGATCGTGATCCCCGGGAGACCCCAGGCGATCCATGACCTTATGAGGAAGTTGTGGGGATCCGCAGCCGGCCTTATCCCCGCCGCGACGTAACCCATCATGGCACCCGGGATGGATCCGGCTCCCCAGCCAAGGAACGGTTTTTCAGCGGCCATGAGGAAGCCGGCCTTCATATAGCCAATCCTTTGGAGGATGGAGTTGTCCGGTCCCGGCCACAGCGAGAACCCCCTCACCATTACCAGGCCGGCGACCATGATGACACCGATGATCCCGATCCAGACAATATCCCGGCGGCGGATCCCTTTTCGAACCAGGAAAACAAGGCCAGCCGCAACCGCAGCCACAAGGCTGCCCCCCATGGATCCCGTGAGCAATAGAACCCCGAACTGGACGATAGTCAACAGGGAGAAGAATAGACGCCGGCCATGGTCACCCGTCGTGATGGCCAGGTCCAGTGTTATGGAAATGAAAATGGCCAGGAACCCGGCAAGCATGTTGGAATTGAGAAAACCGGCAAAGACGCGCCCTTTGGAGATAACAGCAATGAGACTTGCAACCTGGCGTCCGCCCGCCTCCATCTCCTCGAGGAATCCCCGCAAATGGGCCATCCCGAAAAAGTGCTGGTACAGGGCGCGTACGAGAACGGGCAGAAGAAGAAAAGAAAGAATGAAAACCCCGAACCGATCCCCCTCCTTCAGATCGCGGGTGATGAAAAAAACGAGGGTAAAGACGATAACATCAAGGAGCAGGGTCAGGCTGACCGTCACCCCCCTGCCTGGATCGGAGGACCAGAAAATGCTTAAAAAACTCCAGCCGCATAGGAGCCAGGGTAACAGGAGAACCCGGTCCAGGTCTTTTCCTGATGGAATGCTCACCATGCGGGGGGCCAGCAGGATAAGGGCAAGCCCGATAAGGGCGGGAAGGAGCAAGAACCCCTGCATGAATGGATAGGCGGCCCCGGAAAAATGGGGCCTTAGAAGGATCAACCCGGCAAGGAGATAAGCCGGAAGCAGGAAAGGCTTTTTCAAAGGGGTCTCCCTCAAAAAAGGGAAACGGCGGTTAAACCCGCCGTTTCCCGACCTCTTCAGCTTGTACGAAACACATCAACCGTTCCGATTAGTCCCAAGGATAGTTGCTGGGGGAGATACCTGACGGCCTCCCGATGATCGTATCATTGGAGCGGTCCGTAGCGGTGACCGTGATTGTAAAGGTCGTGCCGTTGGTGCCGGCATAGGCGAAGGACGTCCATTTGGCATCCGTCATGTTTGCCGGCAGGTTGGCCTCCGGCATGTTATTCAGGAACCAGTCATAGTCATGCGACTCGGAAGGATACCTGTTCCAGGGGTTGTCGGCCGCATAAGACGCGAGCACCGAGCGGAGAACGTCCACGTTTGCCTTGGCGGTGCCGAAGATGGCCTTGTCCTTCAGGTCAAGGAAGTTGGGGATGGCAATGGCCGCCAGGATGCCGATGATCGCGACGACGATCATAAGCTCGATCAGTGTAAAACCTTTTTGATTCCTCATTCTCATTTTGCTTATCATTTTTTTCCTCCCTTTCCAGCGGGTTTAATTGGTCGTTTAGGTTTCACCCGTAAGAAAGCAAGGGATGTGCCAATAATGAAAAAAGGTCCAACTTAAAAAAAACACTCTATCTTGTTGAAATTTAAATTGAATTTTTTTGGCGCAAAAAACAGGGGATAAAATGGAAGTGCCAATGTGACGAAATTCGTCATCCACCTGCCTTTTTATGACTCCTCTTCAGCCATGCCGTATTTCTTGAGCCGATAACGGAAGGACCGGAAGGTGACCCCCAGGATCCTGGCGGCCTTGGTGCGGTTCCCCTCGGACCTTTTCAGCGCCTCCTCGATGAGGCTTTTCTCATAGGCATCCACCAGGGCATCCAGAGTTTCCTTGCCTTCCATGGCCCGATCAGGGGCCGGAGGGGAGGCGGGGCTTCGCAGCACTGCTTCGGGAAGGAGGTCGGCATTCAGGGTGTCGCCTTCCGCCAATGCCACCGCGCGTTCAACGATATTTTCCAGTTCCCGGACATTTCCCGGATAGGAGTAATTCATGAGGCTTCTCATGGCATCCGCGGAAACCCTCTGAAGGGTTCTTCCCTGCCGCTTTCCAAGCTTGCCGAAAAAATGTTCCACCAGGTGGGGGATGTCCTCCCTGCGCTCCCGCAACGGGGGGATGTTGATGTGGATGACGTTCAGGCGGTAATAGAGGTCCTCCCGAAACCGCCCGGACTTCACTTCCTGGGCGAGGTCGCGGTTGGTCGCCGCGATGATCCTCAGGTTAACCTTTACCGGGGCTGATCCCCCCACCGGAACGACTTCCCTCTCCTGGAGAGCGCGAAGGAGTTTGACTTGAAGGGCAGAACTGGTCTCCGAGATCTCGTCTAAGAAGAGCGTGCCCCCCTCGGCTGTCTCGAAAAGGCCACGCCTGTCGGAATCCGCTCCCGTAAAAGCCCCTTTTTTGTGGCCGAACAGTTCGCTCTCCAAAAGGGTCTCCACAAGGGCCCCGCAGTTGACGGAGACGAAAGGTCCCTTCCTCCCCCCCCCGTGAAAATGAAGGGCTCTCGCGATCAGTTCCTTGCCCGTTCCGCTCTCCCCGCTTATCACGACCGTGCTGTCCATGGGACCGACTCTTCGAATGATCTCGAAGACCTTTTTCATCCCCTCGCTTTTTCCCACAACGTTCTCGAAACTGAACTGGTCTTTCAAGAGCCGGTGGAGCTCGACGTTCTCCTCGGCCAGCTGCCTGCGCTCCACGGCCGCGGAAATACGGGCCTTGATCTCCTCGATCCGGAAGGGCTTGGTGATGTAATCCACCGCGCCGAGCTTCATGGCCTGGACGGCGGAATCCGGGGATCCGTAGGCAGTGATCATGATGACCGGAAGGCTGGGAAAATTCTCGGAGATCTTTCTCAGCAGATCCAGACCCGTCAATCCGGGCATGTTGATGTCGGAGATCACGAGATCGAAGGTCGGGGTTTTTTCCATAATGGACAGGGCATCGGAAACGGAGCCGCAGCTTTTGGTGTCGTACCCCTCTCTCCCCAAGAAAATCTCCAGCATCTCCCGCATGGAACGCTCGTCGTCAACGATCAGGATGCGTCCTTTGGTTCTACCCTTCACCGGGTCCTCCAGGGAGCGAGACGGATGTTGATAACGGTGCCTTTTCCCGCTTCGGAATGAACATCTATGGTGCCTTTGTGAATCTGCACCAACTGGTAGACAATGGCAAGTCCCAGTCCTGTTCCCTTCTCCTTGGTCGTGCGAAAAGGCTCAAAGATCTCCGGCAGGATCTTTTCGGGGATCCCGTCCCCGTCATCGGCAACGGAAAGGACCGAAAAACCCTTCTCCAGAGTGTGTTCCTTCGTAAGGGAAATGCAGATCTGGCCCCGGTCTCGCAGGGCCTCCATTGAGTTTCGGACGAGGTTCATGATGACCTGCCGGATCTGGGACACATCCACCGAGAGGACCGCCTTTTCTTGAGGCAGACGGGTGACGATTTTGATCTTCGTTCCCGCCAGGGATGGTTCCAGGAGCTTGACCGTCTCCAAGATAACGTCCCTGAGATCCACATCCTGGAAGCGGGGATCGGGGGGGCGGGCGTAGTCGAGGAAGTTGCTTACCAGTTCATTGAGCCTTTCGGTCTCCGTAAGAACGATGTTCATCAGATGAAGATTATCTTCCCTGAGGGCCAGGCCGTCTTTGAGAATCTGGATGGAACCGCTCATGGAGGCCAGCGGATTGCGAAGCTCATGGGCCATGCTTGCCGCCATTCTCCCGATGGCAGAGAGTTTCTCCGAGGTCCTCAGCCTTGTTTCCATGTCCCGCAATTCAGTAAGATCCTGAAAAATGACGACGTGGCCCCTCTCGGGTTCCTTGAGAGGAGAGATGGAGAGTCCCAGAACCCGCTCCCGCCCCTTTTCATCTGAAAAATGCCCTTCCCATCGATTGAGGCCCCCTTCGGGCGCTTTCTCCAGAAGATCCTTGATCGGCAGACCCCTGAAAACCTCCGAAGGGGGATGTCCATGAGAACCATTGTTTTGAAGGGAAAGCATCCTTCGGGCTGCGGTGTTTATGGATCGCACCTTCCCCTGGTCGTCGAGCACCGCGATACCGCTGGTGATGCTTTCAAAAACCACGTCGCTCAAGGTGCGGAGCTTCTCGAGATCTTCCGTGCGCTCGGTCAGTTCCTCGCTGGCGTAGCGGTACCGTTGACTGATCTGGTGGCCCAGAAAGGCCACGGCGAAAAAAGCGACGATGTGCAGGAAAATCCTGCCCAGGATATCCCAGGGATTGGCCAGCCGGAGGTCCAACGTTCCAAGGAGCCACGGGGGCATCAAAAGGTCGAAATACTGGAGATCGACCACCAAACCAAAAAGAATGGAGGCAACCGATGCAGTCCAGTATCCACCTCCCTTTAAAGCAAGGGCGGCCCACAGGATAGAGAACAGAAAAAGGAAGGCGAAAGGACTGCTGTAGCCGCCGGTGAACAAGACAATGAGCGTGTAAAGGAGAAGGTCGGCCCCCACCTGGAGAACAGCGAATCTGTTTAGGTCTTTTACCTGGTTAAAAATCGTTGCGAACAGAATGGTCAGGAGATAGACCGAAATGACAAGGAGGTAGATGGTGAAAAGGGGAGCGTAAAAAAGGACCTGGCTCCCCTTGAGCTGGATCAGAACGGCTGCGCCGAGGAGGATACTGACCGTCGCAACCCTGAAGACCATGAGGATCTTCAGGAGCAGGCGCAGTTCCTGGGGGTGTCCGGGGCGGGGGAAATCCTCCCTCGGGGACATTGGTCAGGGCTATCCCAGGGTGGCCATCTTGAAGATCGGCAGATACAATGCGATGACCACGAAACCGATCGCTCCTCCCAGAAATACCATCAGCATGGGTTCCAGGAGGGAGGTCAGAGCCGCCACGGCCGTGTCAACCTCCTCCTCATAAAAATCGGCGATCTTGCTCAGCATGGCGTCCAGGGCGCCCGTCGCTTCCCCGACGCTGATCATCTGCACAACCATCGGTGGGAAAACCCCTGTTTCCTGAAGGGGTTCCGCGATGGTTTTCCCCTCGCTGATGCTTTCACGGGTCGTGAAAACAGCATCCTCTACAACCTTGTTTCCGGCTGTCTTCCCGCAGATCTCGAGGGCATCGAGAAGGGGAACACCGGAACTGAGCATGGTCCCGAGGGTACGGGTGAACTTGGCGACCGAGACCTTCCGGATGAGCGGCCCGAAGACGGGCGTCCGCAGGAAAAACCCGTCCATGCGACGGCGCCCTCCCGGGGTGGCATAGTACCTCCGGAGGAGAAAAAAGAGTACGACCAGGACGCCTACCACGATCAGCATTTTGTAACTGGCCATGAAATGGCTCATGTTTATTATGATCTGGGTCATTCCCGGAAGCTCCCCGCCCATTCCAGAGAACATATCAGCGAATTTCGGGATGACGAATACCATGAGCATAGCAACAACGAGGACGGCAACCGAAAGAATCGCGATCGGGTAAACCATGGCGGACTTGACTTGCTTCTTTAAAGCCATGGCCTTTTCCATGTATGCGGAAAGCCTTGCAAGGATCGTATCGAGGATACCGCCTACCTCCCCTGCGGCAACCATGTTGACGTACAGTTCATCAAAGATTTTTGGATGTTTTGCCAACGCTTCCGCGTAGGCAGCTCCACTTTCCACGTCGCCCCGTATCGTGTCTATGGTCTTACCGAATGCCTTGTTGTCGGCCTGTCCGCCCAGGATCTCGAGACATTGAACCAGTGGAAGCCCCGCATCGATCATGGTGGCAAACTGACGGGTGAAGACAACGATATCCTTTTCCTTTACCCTCTCGGAAAAACCCGGGATAACGATCTTTATTTCCCTGGGTTTCGCCTTGACTTTGGTCGGATTCAAGCCCTGCCTCCGAAGGGCCGCGAAAACGGCCTCGGGATTGGCAGCCTCCTGGGTCCCTTTCTTTAAATCTCCGCTGCTGGTCCTGGCTTCCCAATTGAATTCAGGCATGGGTTTCCTCCCAGTGTGCCATCAGGTCCGCATTCCCTCTTTCCAGGTTCGCGGACAGATTTTCCTTCGTCAGCCAAGCTTCACCCCCGCCTGGGTCAGCATCTGTTTCATCTCCTCCGGGTTCATAGTCCTTCCCAGAACCTCCTCTACAGGGATCTTCCCCTTGAGGTACAGGTCCAACAGGGACTGGTTCATGGTCTGCATTCCGAATTTTGTCTGTCCGACCTGCATGCTGGAATAGATCTGATGGACCTTGTCCTCGCGGATAAGGTTCCTGATAGCCGCGTTGGGGATCATGATCTCAAGGGCCAGGCACCGTCCCCCTCCCTTCATGGGGATAAGGGTCTGGGAAAGAACCCCTTCCAGAACGAAGGAAAGCTGGGCACGCACCTGCGGCTGCTGATAAGGGGGGAAGACGTCGAGGATCCTGTTGATGGTCTGGACGCAGTTGTTGGTGTGAAGGGTGCCGAAAACGAGGTGTCCTGTCTCCGCCACCGTCAGGGCAGCCTCAATGGTCTCGAGATCCCGCATCTCCCCGATAAGGACAATGTCGGGATCCTGGCGAAGGATGGATTTTAACGCCCTTTTAAAACCGCTGGTGTCGGCTCCCACTTCCCTCTGGTTCACCACACAGCTTTTGTGAGGGTGCAGAAACTCGATGGGATCCTCGATGGTGATAATATGCTCATGCCTGGAGGTGTTGATCCGATCTATCATCCCGGCCAGGGTAGTGGATTTGCCGCTCCCTGTCGGTCCTGTCACCAGGATGAGCCCCTTGGGCCGCTTGGTCAGACTTTCGACAACTTTGGGGAGACCCAGCTGCTCGAAGGTAAGAATTTCGAAAGGGATGGTCCGGATGGCAACCCCGACAGCCCCTCTGGTCTGGAAAATGTTGGCCCGGAACCGGGAAAGACATTTCACCCCGAAGGAAAAATCCAGTTCCTTTTCCTCTTCGAAGATGTGCTTCTGGGCGTCCGTCAGGAGGCTGTAGGCAATCCTCTTGGTCTCTGGGGGGGTAAGGGTCGGAAGGCTTAGAGGCCTAAGGGTCCCGTCGATCCGCATCTGGGGAGGCGTCCCGGGAGTGATGTGGAGATCGCTGGCCGTGTTTTCCACCATGAACTTGAGGAGTTGGTGAATGCCCGGCTGTTTCTGTGCCTCACTTCCGGGCTGTGGCGCGCTGTCTTTCGACTCGTCCATGGACTTTTCTCTCCGAGAAAAAGGTTGAAAACCGCTCCTGGAAATCGGGAGCCCGTCTAATCTCCGAAAGTTACCCGGAGGACCTCTTCGATGGTGGTCACCCCCTCTTTGATCTTTTCAAGACCGCTCATGCGGAGAGATCTCATCCCACTCTTGATAGCGGCCTCCTTGATCTCGAAAGTGGTTCCGCCCTGAAGAACGATCTCCTTGACCTCATCGTTGATGACCATCACCTCGTAAAGGGCAACCCTGCCTTTAAACCCTGTCCCCCCGCAGGTGGAGCATCCCTCCCCTTTGTAGCAGGTCAGCTGGGAAGCTTCCTCCTGGGAAAACCCCACATCAATCAGGGCTTTTTCAGGGATCTCGATGGCCTGTTTGCACCCCTCGCAAACCCTCCGGGCCAGCCTCTGGGCCACAACCATGATAACGGACGAAGCGACCAGAAATGGCTCAACCCCCATGTTAAGCAGCCGGTTGATTGTGGAAGGGGCGTCGTTGGTGTGCAGGGTGGAGAGCACCAGGTGACCCGTCAAAGCGGCCTTGATCCCGATCTCGGCCGTCTCGTAGTCCCTGATCTCCCCCACAAGGATGATATCGGGGTCCTGCCGCAGGAAGGACCGAAGGGCCGCCGCGAAATTCAGGCCGATCTCGTCGTGCATCTGAACCTGATTGATCCCCATCAGGTTAAATTCCACGGGATCTTCGGCCGTCATGATGTTGACGTCATCCTTGTTGAGCTCCGCAAGGGCAGAATACAACGTGGTTGTCTTTCCGCTCCCTGTGGGACCCGTCACGAGGACCATCCCGTACGGCTTATGAATGGCGGTCTTGAAATCGGCCAGGGCCCTTTCCTCGAACCCGAGTTTGGTCATGTCCAGCTGCAGATTGGATTTGTCCAGGAGGCGAAGCACGATCTTTTCCCCGAAGAGGGTCGGCAACACCGAGACCCGGAAATCAACTTCCGCCCGGCGCCCGAGTTTCATCTTGATGCGTCCGTCCTGGGGCAGACGCCTTTCCGCGATATCAAGTTTGGACATGATCTTGATGCGGGAGATCACGGCATTGCGGATCTTAAGAGGAAGGTTCATCATGGTCTTGCAGACACCGTCGAGCCGATACCGGACCCTCATCACCTTCTCGTAGGGCTCAATATGGATGTCACTGACCTTCATCTTGAAGGCCCTGATAAGGATCCCGTTGACAAGCTTGACGATGGGCGCATCCACCTCCATGCTCAGGGCGTCATCGTTCGAATCCTCGACCACCTCGATGTCTTCCACGGCACCCTGGACGAGGGTATCGAATTCATCCACGTCCATGACGGAGCCGGCCTGCATCTCTCCTTCGAATCCTCCGTTATCCAGGTCCCCGAGGTCATAATCCGTCGCGTCGATAGCCGCCTTCCCCGTCCCGAAGCCGCCGCTTTCGTAGTACTTCACGATGGCATCTTCGATGGAGGTTTCCGAAGCCACCACAGGCTCAACGTTGTAGCCGGTCATGAATTTGATGTCATCGAGGGCGAATACGTTGGTGGGATCGGCCATGGCCAGGGTCAGGGTCCCGCCTGTTCGGCTGATGGGAACCATCTGGTATTTCTTGGCCGTTTTTCCGGGGATCAGCTTGAGGACTTCCGGGCCGACCTCGAACTCGCCGAGGTTGATGGATGGCACACCGTATTGCTTGCTGAGGAAGGAAACGATCTCGGTCTCTTCAAGGATATTAAGCTTGGCCAGGTTATATCCCAGCCTTCCCCCCGACTTGCTCTGCTCCTCGAGGGCCTGCTTGAGCTGGTCCTCTGTGATGATTTTGGCTTTGACAAGCATCTCGCCCAATCGCGCTGCTGCCATGTTTCTTAACCCCCTGGAGAGAGAACCCTTTTGTTAAATTTTCCAATATAGGCTATTGGGAGCCGTCAATTTTGTCAAGCTCTGTTAAAAACCTGAAAACCCCTCCCTCCCATATTCTAGGGAGCCCTCTTGTTAAAAGGAACCTTTTCCTCGAGATCCTCCAGGAACCCGCTCAGCTCCCTGCCGAGTTCGGGCTCCTTTTTCAGGAGGTCGGCCACATGGCGGCGTGCCTCGAATTGGCGGCCGGCCATGTGATAAGCCAAAACAAGGCCCTTGTGCGCATCCTCCCTTTCCGTTTCGGGTAGACCAAGGGCCATCCTGTAAACCTCGACCGCCTCGACGGCTCTTACTTGTCCCAGAAGGACGCGCCCCAGGCCCAGGTAGCCGTGGCACTTTTCAGGCTCCAGTTCCACGGCCCTCAAATAGGTCTTTTCCGCCTCAGCCAGCAATTTAAGGCTTTCAAGGGAACGCCCCAAACCGATGAGGGTTCGAAGCTCCCCGGGATCCGCGGCGAGGGACTCCCGATAGGCGGAAACGCTCTCTTCGAACCTTCCCAGGCGATACAGGAGCTCACCTTTTTGCTGATGGGGTTTTCCATCACGGGTGTCGAGCCGGGCAGCCCTGCTGTAGGAATCCAGGGCCTCCTCTGTCTTTCCGAGCAGTTCCAGGGCCGTGCCCTTGTTTGACCAGATACGGCTTTTTTGGCTGGCCACATCAACAGCCCCTTCAAGAACATCCAAAGCCCGTTCATGCTCCCCGAGACGGATGAAAGCGGAAGAAAGGTTCAAGATCGCGTCAACATAGGCCGGGTTTCGGCGGATGGCCTCCTGGAAGGCTTCCGCTCCGCGAGGAAGATCCCCTGCCTCGACATAGGCGTTGCCAAGGTTGAAATACATGTTCGGAATAGTCACGGTGTTTTGCCTTATGGCCTGCTCGAAAAGGGTCACCTCATCCTTCCACCGTGCAGAATGAAGGACGCTCCCGATAGTGAGTAGGGCAACGAGAAAGCCCACCAGGATCCGGAATGCCGTCGCTCTCAATGGCGCGTACAGCAGTCCAATACCCAGGGCATAGCCAACGGCCCCGGCCCATCCGACAGAGGGCAGGTAGCAGAACCTCTCCGCCCTGATGGACAGCCCCAGATGAAAGACACCGGATACCGGTGCCAGAAAAAGAAGCGTCCAGGCCAGGGCCACAATTCCCATCCGACGATGTTTTCTGGCCGAAAAATACAGGCAAAAAGCCACAAAACCAGCGGAGACCAGGAAGGTAAAAAGGGTCAGAACCGCCGGCACCGGCGGGTAATAGACCTTCAGGGGCCATGGAAAAAAAAGAAGACGGGAATAGACAGCCAGGTTTTTCACCACCCGCCAGATCGCAGTGGAAAAACCAACTTCGGAAACGAGGACAGGCAGAGCGCGGAATGATCCGGCCTCCCCGTTGAGCACGATACTTGAAACCATGACAGCGAGGCCCGCTACGATGGCCATTCCGACGACCCAGATGAGATCCGGGTGGATAGCCTTCGAAGGTTTTTCCATAAAGGTCCTGCGATCCACCAGCACCCAGACTAGCGCCAGCACGGGGAGAAGAAAGGAAACCTCCTTGGCGAGGCAGGCAAGGAAAAAGGAAGCGAGGCCAAGGATCCATGGTGTCCAGGCGAAGGATTCATCCTGGCGTGAGCGCCGCCAGAGAAGTACCGTAAGAAGGATGAAAAAGGCCGCCAGCAGGTCGGTCCGCCCGGAAACCCATGCCACGGACTCGGAATGGACCGGGTGGACCGCGAAAAGAAGGCCCCCCAGGAATGCTCCCGCCCCCGGCCCCAGGACTGACCGGAAAAGGAAAAAAACCAAAAGACTGTTGAGAATATGAAGAATAACGTTGAAGCCGTGAAAGAGAAAGGGATCCGGCTGGCCGAAGGGATCGTTCACCCAAAAGCTGATGAGGGAAACCGGCCTGTAATATTCCCTGCCTGCAGTTTCCTCCTCGTCAACCGGGAAAAAAGGAACCCCGGCAAGAGCCAAAGGACCCTTTTCCTCGACGACACTCCGGGCATAATCTACGAGATCTCTGTCATCCCAGACAAAATCGTGAGTCAAGGTCCCCGCAAAGGAGACAAGGGCCATCAGGGAAATGACCAGCGGCCCCAGGAAACCCTGAAGGCCGGTAAATCCGGACGAGGAAAACCCTGCCGGCCTTTTAAACACATTCACCTCCAAAAAAAGGAAAGGTCTCCAATTTTCCTTATTCCTCCCTGGGCAAGATCAGGTCTTCAGGGGTTTTGCTCCGGCACTGCCTCCTTCCCCGTGGAATTCTCGCCCAGTATTTCACCGATCAATTCCGCCAGGCCGGGGTTCCTGGTCTCCAGCATACGATGGTGGTTCTCCGCCGCGGCCCTGTCCCCTTTGCTCAGGAGAGCGACCACCAGCCCCGCATTCATCTGTAGGTTGTCGGGATACAAACGAAGCCCATCCTCGAGCGTCCGGATGGACCGTTCCAATTCCCCGTCAGCCATGTAGGCCACCCCGAGGTTGATCATTGCGGGGGCGAAACCCGGCCTAGAGCGGAGAACGGCCCGGTAGGACCGGGCGGCGTCCCGGAACCGCCCGAGTTCCAGGAAGGAATTGCCCATGTTGAAAAAAGCTTCGTAACCCCGCGGGTCAACCCGGATTGCACTCTGGAACTCGGTTACCGCGTCAAGGTGGCGCCCCTGTTCCGCCAGGACAGTCCCGAGATTATAATACCCTTGCGGGGAAAGAGGAGAAACCCTCTTATGCTCCTTAAAGAGCGAAATCTCGTCTTTCCACACCCTGTTCTGATGGATGGTCCCAATGGCCATGATAGCCACGACGAGACAGAGGCCTCCGGCAAGGATGCCTCGCTTTCCCGGCCAGGTCCCCGCGAAGGTCCCTGCCATAAGGCAAAACCCCACCGAAGGCAGGTAGAGAAAACGTTCCGCAAGAAGAGCCCCCCCTCTCTGGTCGGGCATGAGGGCGGGAAGAAGAAAAATAAGGATCCAGATCGCCGCGAAAAGTGCCTGTTTTTTTTGACCCCGCCTTGCAATGAAGAAAAACAGCGCTGCCAGCCCCGGTACAGCCAGGAGGGTGACCCAGGTTACAGCCAGTTCGTGGGGGGAATAATAAACTCGCAGGGGCCAGGGCAAAATCAGAAGGCGTCCGTACATCAGGAGGATCTGCCAAAGGTATGTTATTGCCGACGAGGGGGCGGCAGGAGAAACCGCCACCACATCGGACTGGATCAAACCCATACCCGGTCCGAAAAGGGAGAGCCTGACCGCCCCGATGGGTACCAGGACGGCCATCCAGCCCAGGATCCAGAAGCGGTTTCGGCGCCACCATCCCTCCCCCTCTTCAGAGTCTCCCGGTCGGAGAAGGACATCGGAGAACAGGAGGACGCCGGGCAGAAGATAGGCGACCTCCTTTGAGAGACAGGCAAAAAGGAAGGTTCCCAGGCTCAGCAGCTTTTCCAGGGTCAGCCTGGTCGCCTCACCGCCCCTTACCCGCTTCCAGAAAATCACGGAAAGAAGAACGAAAAAAGCCGCCAGAAGGTCGGTCCTGCCCGACACGAAAGCCACGGACTCCGTATGGACCGGATGGACTGCAAAAACAGCAGCTCCGGCGAAGGCGGCGAAGGTCCTTCCGAAGATCCGGATCAGGAGAAACACCAGGATGGTGTTCAGAACGTGCAGCAGGATGTTCACCAGGTGGTACTGGTACCGGAAAATGCGGACGTAGAAGGAATCCAACCAGAGGCTCCACATTGAGACCGGCCGGTAATAACCGGACACATAGCCCTCTTCCTCATGGGTCGCAAAGGGGGATGTGAAAAGCGCCGGGAAACCTTCCCGCCCGGTGATGGAATCGACGTAACCGAGCACCCCCTTGTCATCCCACACCAGCTCATGGGTCAAGGTGCCCGCGTATACCGAGAATGCAAGACAGGAAACAAGGAATATGAGGAGGAAAACCCGGGACTTTTCACTCCCGGTTTTCCCCGCCCCGTCCCGACACCTGGTGTTCTTCGACAGCACTTGTTGTCCTGCTCCTGTCTGCTTACAAAAAATCCTTATTTTAGAGCTCTTTTTCTTTCAACGCCCCGGGGTTCAAGGGGAGGATACCCCGAGGGCCCGCCGCACCTTTCCGGCCAGGACCGGGTCTTTCATCTCCAGTTCCCTGAGGTAGCCCGGGACCTTCTGATCCATCCCCGAGACTTCCAATGCGCGGATCAGCCCTACCCACGCCCCGATCGAGGAAGGGTCGGAAGCAAGGGCGGCCCGGAAGGCATGAACGGCCTGGAAAGGCTGACCCTCTTTCATCAGGATTTCGCCAAGCCTCAGGGCGGCCATGGTATTCCGGGGAGAGATCTCGATGGCTCTAAAAAAAGCTCCCTTCGCCTCCCCCGCCTTACCCAGGAAAAGCAGGGACTCCCCCATGCCCTGGAAGGCTTCGGAGAGGTCTGGCTCCCTTTCAGAGGCGGCTGTGAAAAGTTCCAGGGCCTTTTCGTACCTCCCTTCCCTGGCGGCCAGGACTCCCAGGCCGACGAGGGGTTTCCCCGACATCCCGCTGTCATCAAGTGCTTTTTCGTAGGATTTTGCCGCCTCCTCAAACCGGCCAAGCTTCGCAAGAACGTTTCCCCGGTTAAGGGAAGCCTCCCAGTCATCGGGATCTTTTTCGAGCACAGCATCAAAACTGGCCAGAGCTTCCTGGTGCCTTCCAATGGATTCGAAGAGATTTCCCCTGTTAAAAGCCGCCATGGTTTCCCCGGGAGCCAGGGCCTGGGCCTTGTTATATGCTGTCAGGGCGTCTTCGTGGCGGCCTTTCCGGGCAAGGGCAACACCCAGGTTAACGTAACCGTCAGCATAAGAGGGATTGGTCTCGACAACCCTGGAAAAAAGGGTGACCTCGTTTTTCCAGTTGCGGGCGTGGGCAGCCGCGGCGACCATCAGAAGCACTGCGACAGCTGCTGCCATGCCCCGGAATAACCTTCGCGCAGGAAGCGGGGATGGCAGGGAGGCTACCAGGCCTCCAACCATCAGGCATATCCCGACCGACGGGATATAGGCATACCTTTCGGCTGCGAGAGATTGCCCAAGATTGAAAATCCCGAGAACCGGGAAGATGAATAGCGACCACCAGGCGGTTCCACGGACGGCGCAGTCCCGATTCCTTTTTAAAACCAGGGCAAGGAGGACCAGGAAAAGGACCGCCCCCAGAAAGGTGCCCCACTCGAAATCAAGATCCCCTGAGAACCAGTGAAAGCGTTCGGGAAAGGGATTAACCGCCATCCCCATGTTAACCATAAGGAGTTTCAGGATCCTTACAACGGAGAAATCGGGCAAAACTGCACCGGCCCTCAAACCGGATGCTGCCCCGGGGTGGGATTCCACGGCAAAAACCGCGAACCTGGCCAGAAAAGCCGCACCGGCGGCTAAAAAAACAGGAATAATGCCGATAATCCCGTTTCTCCAGGAATTCCTTCCCCGAAGTATCAAGAGGAAAAGAAGGAGGAGAGGAAACATGAAGGCCGTTTCCTTGGTCAGACAGGCAAGGAAAAAAAAGACAGGGGCCAGGATGCGGACGGGCCACCAGACTTCCCGCGACGATCCTTCGGGGACCGCGTAAACCAGAGCCGCCGGCAGAAGGAGCGTGAGAGCCAGCAGGTCCATCCGGCTGGACACGACGGCCACGACTTCTGCATGGACAGGATGTACGGCGAAAAGGAGTGCTCCCGCCAATGCACCAGGGCCGTTTCCAATGATCCTGCGCAATACCAGAAGGACGAGGACCCCGTTAAGGGCATGCAAAAAAATGTTGACCAGGTGGGAGAACCACGGGGCGCCTCCGGTAACAATGACATCAAAAAGGAGGCTGGCCATCATCACCGGACGGTAATAACGAGCACTCTGCTGTACCTTGACGTGAAAACTGGAAGTGAAAAGACGGCCGGGTTCTCCCTCCGAAAGGGCATTTTCCACCTGCCGGATCAGGGCCAGGTCGTCCCAGACGAAGTCAAAAACCACCGTCCCCGCGAAGGTCAGAAATCCCGCCAGAAAAACGACGGCGGCCAGGACACTGACGGCGCCCCGATTACCTGTCAGGCCATGTCTCGGGAAAGTCCCGGGCATTAAATATAAACCTTTCCTTTACAGGTCCTCAATTTCGGGGACCGTTGCTTCCCCCCCATGCCGATACCAGGCCCTGCCAACTGGCCTTTCATTTTCCCGTACCCTGAAACCGGTGACGACCGGGAATAAATGGCGGCATTCCCCGCCCGGGAGACCCTTTCACCCGGAACGGGAAAAAACCTTCCTGTTCATGGCCTGCCTCATGGCTTCAAGGGGAGCCTCGCGTCCAAACCAGATGGAAAAGGTGCGGGCCGCCTGCCTTAGAAGCATCTCCTTGCCATCCACGGCCTGGTAACCGAGATCCAGAGCTTTCCTGACAAAAGGGGTGTTTTCGGGCCCGTAGACAAGATCGAAAAGAAAGCAGGCCCGGGGAAAGAGGCTCGGTTCGGCGGGAAGGGGATCTCCCGGTTTCAGGCCCAGGGAAGTTGCCTGGACGCACAGGACCGCACCCTCCGCGGCGGTTTGGATGTCTTCCGGCCCGAACCCCAAGGCATCGGACTTTAGATCCGGAAAAAAACCCTTAATGGAAAGAAGAAGATTCCGGGCGTTTTCCATATTCCGGTTTGCGACAAGGATCCTGGAAGGTCCTCTCCGCGCCAGGGATGCCAGTATGGCTCTTGCCGCCCCACCCGCACCGAGGACAAGTATTTTTTCACCCCGGACATCCGGGGCGCCGAGGGCATCAAGGCTGTCTGCGAAACCTCCCAAATCGGTATTAAAACCGGTTTGCCGATCCTCAACGGAGACAACGGTATTAACAGCGCCTGTGAGCCGGGCGGACTCATCCAGGACGTTCATCAGGGAAATGACGCTGGTCTTGTGAGGCACCGTGACATTGAGTCCCCTCACCCCTCCCTGGATGAGTTCGGAGAGCCCCGACGCAAGGCGCTGAGGAGGGAGGGGAAACAGGTCGTAGGATGCAAGGATCCCCATGGCCTCGAAGGCGGCTTCAAAGATGGCTGGGGAAAGGGAGTGGGACACCGGGTAGCCGATGAGCCCGTAGCGATCACCTCCGGTCTTGGCGCTCAACGGGGCACCCCCTTTACCGCCTCGGAAGTGAAAAGCCTTCCGGTCTCCTCAACATCCAGGGCGATCTGGCGCGAGAGAGCCTCCCCGTCGGTAAAAGCCTTCAGGGAACGAAGGCGGCGAAGAAAGACAAGGGTCACGGTTTCCCCATAAAGATCCCCTTCCCATCCGATGAGGTGGGCTTCCAGCCCGGAGGCTCCCCTGGGAAAGGTGGGAGACTTCCCGATGTTGATCGCCGCCGGTCCGACCCTATCCGAGTGGACATATGCTCCGCGGTAAATCCCTTCCCCCGGGATAAGGACCGGCCCGGCGTCAAGGTTTACAGTGGGAAAACCAAGGTCCTTTCCCATACCTCGTCCCCGGGATACGGTCCCCCTGACAAAATGAGGCCGCCCCAGCAGCTCGGCAGCCACAGCCACGTCCCCCGAGAAAAGAAGATCCCGAACCCTGGTACTGCTGACCGGCATTCCTCCTGCCACCACCGGATCCACGGCTATCACCTTGAAATGCAGGTCCCGGCCAAGGTCACCGAGAAGAGTCATATTCCCTTCCCGCCCCCTACCGAACCGCCACTCGACGCCGGCGACGATCCCGGCAGCATCGATGGAGCCCAAAAGGATCTCTTTCATGAATGATTCCGGAGACATGGAAGCCAGGGCAGGATCGAAATCAAGAACGTAGGCGGTTTGGAAACCGAAGGACTCCGCGATCTTCAGGCGATCCTCAGGGAGCATGACAGGCATGGGGGCCTTGACGGGACGCAAGGTCCGGAGGGGGTGACCCGAAAAAGTCAGGAGGGCAGTGGAAAACCCGAGATCAGAAGCCCCGGAAATCGTTTCCTCGAAAACTTTCTGGTGCCCGAGATGAACACCGTCGAAGTTACCCACGGCCAGAAGGGGTTTCGGATCCCGGGGAGGGAAGGGTCCTTTACCTTTGAGGATTTTCACGCGCTTTTCTCCACCCGCCGGATATTGCCGGTAACGTTTCAGACAGGATTGGGATAGAGGATTCGACCGGCCATGGAAATGAAGGGTAACCGCTAACTCGGTTCCAGTAAAGAGGAAGAAGAGGGGAAGAGGGAATTGCGCGTATGCGTTGTGGGTGGGTTCGTGCGTACGCGCTTGGGTGATTGCGTGTTCAGCCGGGAGGGTCAAGGGTCAAAGGTAATGGGTAAGGG
>Ga0272443_10001102_pt1 | contig 42563 bp, 71 predicted proteins | sample SSMAcet12_FD_193581 | JGI IMG/M metagenome (GOLD analysis project Ga0272443, IMG submission 193581) | Marine sediment archaeal communities from Little Sippewissett salt marsh, Falmouth, MA, United States - SSM-Acet-12 | ecosystem: Environmental > Aquatic > Marine > Wetlands > Sediment ...
ACCTGTCTCATGCTCAAGGGTATCAGGATTAGAATCATTGAACCAGGAACCCCTGCTAATGTTAATCCATGAACCAAGACCATCAAAGTTCGTATAGTTAAAATAATCAGACAAAGACCTTGATTCATCAGTATCATACGGTGGCACACTATACACATATGAATGATTTCCAATTTCTATTGTATCTGAATCTGAATCATTGAACCAGGCATTCCATGAATGATTAAAATAAGTAAGATTATCATCAGATACATTATAGTAAAAAGATTGATTCATTGATTCATCCGGGTCATACGCTGAACTATTGATATTGAAAGCATCTAACCCTAAAGCAGTCTCAAGAGTATCCACAGTGCTATCATTAAACCAGGAACCCCAAGTAACATTCAACCAGGAACCATACCCATCGAAATCAGTGAAATTACGATATGAATCATTAGCCATGGTCTCCACAGCATCATACACAAAATAATCAGAAACTAACCAATTACCTGTCTCAACACTATCAGGATTCGTATCATTAAAATATGATGTATAAGTAAATGCTAACCATGACCCATCGCCATCAAAATCAGTGAAATTAAAATTACTGCCATCACTTAATGTCTCATCCTGGTCTCCACCACCTAAAGTATAATTATGATGAAGTGAATAATTCTTATCGAAGAAATAAATAAAGTATCCCTTATATGGTTCCATATATTTTCCATTGCTCATGTTGTCATAACTCTGACTGGTACTGTTCCACCAGAACAAACCATTAAAATGAGTGCCATTAGCAATAGAATGATTCCAACTATGAAAGGTTCCTGCCGATTCATTATACAAACTGAAATTTGACCAGAATACACTGACATTATACCAAGATGGAACACTTACCATCTCCCAACAATCCAAAGAGAAATCCGGTATCAAATCTGATATCTTTGGATTAGGTGGAATACCATCAGGTGGTGGACATACCTCAGTATTGAAATAATATGTCCTATTTTCATAACTTTTAGAATCATAATCCCCTCCACCTAAAGTAGCATTAAACCTATGATAATATGTCCTGTTATAATATTTGAACTGTTTCACATGAAATGATTCTTGAACTGTTGCCACTGATGAGGATGATTCATTGAACGTATCATATAATGTATAATTGACACCATCATCAGAGATATAATAACTAACATTCAAATACATTTCACAACCATATGTTGCACCACTTATCCAAAGAGATACCTCTGGATTTGTTGGAACACAGTCACTATTTTGATATGGATAAATCTCTACAAAACTTGGTGTACTTTGAAATGCATAAATAAAATGCAACTCATATATTCTTGGAACACCACCGAACTGCTCAAAGTTCGCTGTCACATTTAATGATTCATCATAATCATACGGTTCATCAAAATAAAATTCACTCCATGTATCCTTTTCAAACCATACATCATTATAATCATCGCCATCTATACTTAAATCCAATGATAGATTATATGTTCCACCTCTTGTCCATTCTTCACCATAAACCGTAATACCAATAAGGGTATATTCACTGGTTGCACCACCCCAATGTGGAAAAACAATATAATTATCAGTTGCTTTTGCGAAACAATCCGTAGTGATTGAATCATCTCTTGTATCATTCAAACTACTTCCACCATACTCGATAAACCATTCATCTGCTTCAAGTATCAATCCAGGTACAACATCATCTTGAACACAACCAGATTGCACTCCAAAAGCCATAAAGACAAACAACAGCATTCCAATAAAGAGTCCGTAGACTAATATCTCATTACTTTTTCGTTTCATTTTACAATCCCTCTAATCTATTGTGGTCTGAACACAGCAAGATACATCAAGTAAATCCCAATTAAAAAAAATGGAACACACCATAATGTCTGCAATGATAACATCGGATTTGGTGGCACAACAGTCGTATAAACAAACTGAACCGTTTCAACTGCACCATTAGTTGTAATGGTCATACCAGACTGATATTGCAATCCATCAAGATAAATGAAAACACCAAGCAGTAAAAACCAAAGACCACTCATGAATCCAAAAACAATACCTCTCTTTTCAATTGTACTGATTGCAAGAAAAATGACCCAAATCGCAATCCAAATTCCAAGAATTATCTCATTCACTAAACCACCTTACATAATAATATAATTGAATAGTAGAATGATTGATATAGTTTTTTATTTAACTATAACTGCTTATTTTTCTGATAATTTAAAACCAATCCTTCTCTTTTTCCAGTTCCAACCTTCTTTCATTCCCTTCCGAGCATTAACACAAGCATAACCATGACCAAATTCTTTGTTTTCCCTATGAGTCCTCAATAATGTTATATTGATTTTATCAAACATAATACAACCATTTCTTATCAATCTTAATTACCTTTTTTTTATTGAACAGCATACCATGACTATCATCATTCAAAATGATAATCCTTGAACCGACCTTTTTGGTTTTACCATGCCTATCAACCTTATAGATGACACGTTTAATCTTTTTCATCAATGACACCAAGATTATTTCTTTTTAACCTTGGTAGATTTTTTCTTATTTTTATTGATTTTCTTTTTATTGATTTTCTTTTTCTTTGTCTTTGTCTTTTTTTTTGTTGATGATTTCTGTGAACTTAAACTAAAATCATACTGATTCTTATTAGGTAGACCCATATCGAACATGCTACCAGGTTTACCCTGCCCATATTCAAATATGCCACCTGAAGAGTTCTTCTTACCAAAATCAAAGAAATCAGAAGACCTTTCATTCATATCAATAACTGAATTATTAGTAGAAAATGCACCCTCACGTTCATCAAGTGAATTACTCATTCTCTCACCAATATTCTTCAAACCAGTGCCAACATCCCTTAACGGTTGCGTAATCACTCCAACAGTTTCCTTCCTGATATTCCAGATATCCCTTCTTGCTTCAGATTTTGCTTTACGAATCGCCAGTTTATCCTCAAGTATCTGTTTCTTCTGACTAACCTGCTCTTTTTTCTTTTTCAATTTATCAAGTGTTTCCTGTTGCTTAAAATTACGAGTTATCTCCTTAGAGATAGAAGGTTCAACCTCCTGAATAATCTGCTTATCTATATTGTTCTCATTAGGGTCATATATCTTACCATTCTTTTTAAGAACAACATTCCCCTCATTATCAGTAAGAGGATTCCCCTGCTCATCTCTGACTTGAATATGCTCTTTTTTTGTCAAACGGTCAAATATACTACCCATTAGATTTCACACCTTTTGATTATCTCTTCAGGATTTTTCTATTCCCTCTGAACACCGTTGATTTACCCTTGTATCTCACATACCAAACACCTTTCTTTTGAGATACATAGAAACCAAGACCATACTGGTTACTTGCCTGATTCATACGAGTCTTTGTAGTATTAGTGAACCAACCACCAGTATCAAGAACAATTTGAGATTTACTTGCTTTAACAACCTCCGTTCCATGATACACAACAGAAAGTGTACCATTAGGAGATATCCTTACAGAAGTCTTATGACTTCCAACTCTACCTTGTTGTGCCATTAATATTCCTCCAATATTCCTTTAATACATTTATAAGCATGAACACCTATTCCCAATCAGTTGACCTCATATTCATAAGACCAGGATTCTTTTTTTCCATTAAACCTGATTTTTTCTTCTGAGGTCTCTTCTTACTTGATTTTCTTTTACCCATAGACAAATAACTCCTAAAATTTAAATAAATCATCAACGCCAATTATATCAAAGCGATTTGGATGTTTTTTCCATTTCTTAACTCCTTTTTCATTAGTTGGTTTAAATGTTCTTTTTGCCTGTTTGCTCATATCCATTTCAATTGCTCTTGGTTTTCTACGTTCATTTATCATGTTTAATTCTGTAAGGAGTACATCTTTACTCATGTTCATATGCTTCTCAGAAGGATTGTTATCTAAACTTACACCATACATCGATTTAAGTTTATTTTTAACAGATGAAGAACGATTTCCAAAATCCCTTGTGTCTTCACCAATTGCTTTCCAATCAAAACGCTGATAATCAATACCCATTTTATCAAGTTTCTTTGCAATATTTTTAGATTCTACACCTGTTAAACCTGTATGTCTGCTTATTATTTTTCTACCATGGTCATATTTCATTTTTTTTACCATTGGTTTCATTTCCTTTTCCATATATTACCAAGACTACTATAATCCCTGTAAGATACTTTGAAATGTCTTGAATCATAATACGGTTTATTCCCTGTGATATTAATATAAATCATCTCAGAACGTCTCTTAGCGTTCCTCTGAATAGTCAATGCCTGTTTATAAGTATTACAACCAATAATAAGTTTATTGGTCTTACCTTTTGCATGACCCCAACCAGACATAAATTTATCAGTCATGGTCACATAATATTTTTTCTTAGGAATATTAGCCATTTTTAGTCTCCAATGTTTTTTAGATGTCATTACCAATGGATTTAGATATATTGGAATTAATCGCAGGTTTATCACAACGAACCTTATCGGTTTTAACCTTACCTGTTTTAATTCCTGACTTCTTAGAACCTTTCCTTTTCAACAATTATCACCAATAATGCTAATAGCATTCATTGTTTATAACTATTTTTTCTCACGTTTCTTAGTGATAACATCATATGTCTTGAAACGACCACGTTTGGTTCCAGGAATATAATTCACTTTAGTAACAACCCTATTTTTAGAGGTACTTTTTCTTTTTGCTGATTCTGAAGAAACTGCCCTCACATGTTTTCTTGCCATTGATACTGTAATAAAAGTACAAACTATATAAAATGTAACATCACTATTTTTTATGCTTACACCATAAGCACTTAATTTTATCAACAACAAAATGACGGTCAACAGGTAATAACTCCCTCCAAAAAATAATCAAGAAAAAAAACACAATACAAAACACTGGTGCAACAAAAACGGCAGAAGACCATTCAACAGCAACCATCTCATCCTTCCCATCATCCATGACCCACAATTGTTTATCAGGATATTTTATATCAGACTCAAAAACTGGTTCACAATACAACACAAAAAAAGAATAAAAAAAAACTATGAGACAAATAACACATATATATTTATCAAACTTACTTGGTCTCATAATTTCAATTTATGAATAATCAACTCTTTTCCATCATCCTCAAGAATCTCACCAGAAAACTTCCTGGTATAAGTCTTCCTGATTTCACCTTCAAAAGCATCAATGTAACCCTGATGAGTAAATGCTTCCTGCACATATCCTTTTTCATCTCTGAATGAAAACAATTTCTTAATCTTTCTAACCTTTTTACTGACATCTGCCATCGGGTTCTTAATAGCACCCTGAGTCTCAATGAACACATCTGAAATAAATAATTCAAGCACAACACATTGATTTCCATGATAATCAGAATGGTCAACCTTAAAATCAAGGACTTCATCAATCTGCTCACTGGTAAATGTGTTCTGAGAACGAACCATCTGGAAAATCATATCTGCCTGACCAGAAAGTTTCCCCAACCAATTAATCCCAATAGACTCATCCATTTTCTTTAATAACTTAGTAGCCCGGAACAATGTATGATATTTGAAATAAGCCACATCTGCTTTCAGATATTCGACAGCAATCGGTGTCAAATCAAAAAGATACCAACGTATCCTCATTCTGTCCAACACCCATGAAACACATTATATTTCTCTTTTCTGAAAGTAGAAATCCATTCATTGATTTTTTCCTTCGATGTTTCCTGTAAACCCTGAAGCATAGTAGAAAATGCAGGTTCAAAACCAAAATTCTCAACATAATAAATAATGATTGATTCATCATTATTACTAAATTGAATAGTGATAAGACCATCAATTTTCACGTTTTTCATATCAGGACTATACTGAGCATTCTGACCAATGAAAACAGGATTCTCTTTAAGATTCACTTCCTCACCAAACCTAAGAAGTTCATCAATACTATCCATCTTTAATTTCATAATCATAGGTCATCACCCGGTTGTTGCGTATCTTTCTGTTCATCATTCTTTTTATTTTCCTGTTCCATCAACAGTTTTGCCTGTTTGTTAATCACTCCAAATTCGATTGCAACCGTATCGCCTGGTGACTCAGTTGGCAGACCAAGCATCCTTGCAGTTGCTTCACCAGTGATACTCAAGGTCACATCTTTCTCAGTTTCATCCTTTGGTTTATATACAAAGGTTTCTTTTTCACCCTTACCAAATACATTTGTATCCGTTGTTTTTTTAAGATAAAACATTCTTGTTTTTCCTTTACTCATATCTATTTCCTCCTATTATTTATTATTTTATTCATCAATATTTGTAAGATTCAAATGATGACATGCATTCCTAAGATTATCAATGAATAACCAAATAAGTTTCTCATATCTTGGTTTCATAAAATCCATAGGTTCATCTTTCACCCATAACCAATCCTTAAAGTTTTTCTTTAACATTTCATGGTCTTCAATTTTAGGTATCAACTCACCAAATAAACCCCTGCATAGACTAATCAATTCATAATGAGAATCCCTATCAGGTGTTCCTTCCATATATGATTTAGTTAACTGCTTCTCATAATAACCAATTGCTCTAAGATAACTTCGTAAATGCTCTGCATACGATTCACCACTTGCCTGTTCCATTGAAATATCATCAGACATTACTTAGTTAACTCCTTTAAAAACACAATCAATTTAAGATAGAACAGTACGATAAACAAGCATAAAGTTGAAAAACCAAACATCATACCAAATGAAAGAAATGCGAATAAAGGGTCAAATTTCAAGCCAAAAAAAATAAAAATACCAAAGAAAATATTTGAAGTAGCATACCCAATAATGAACAAATATTCAAGTCCTTTAATTTTTTTATTTAACACAGGTATTGAAAAATTCTCCCAATCGCTTAATTCCATCATATCCACCATAATATCTTACTTAATATCGTTCCAGTTGTATTAACTGGTGGTTGCAATTCAGCAAGTCTATTCCCTAATGTCTGAATCTGCCCTCTTAAAGCAGGAATCGTTTTGTTCATTTCCTCAACCCATGTATAAAGTTGAAATGTTATAATCATAGTCACAAAAGCAATCCCTAAGATAATGATAAATAAAATAGTCTGACTTTTTTTGAACATTGCATTCTTTCTAATCTGATTCTCAATATAACCAGTTATGAATGCACCTGCCTCCTGTGGATTTGTAGAAGTGTCCTCTTCATTGAAAGTAATGACCTGCATTGATTCAACATCGATGAATACACAAGGAATATTAGCAGGTAATGTCTTAATATCCTCTGCCGAAATCTGTGAATGCAACACATTATTATTTTCTTTATCCTTGTAATAAATACCTTCTTGTTTCAGCATCCAGAACCTACCATCTTGGATAATTACATCCTCATCGAAATCCTTAATCCTGGTAGCAATCTTTTGACCACCTCTATGAACCAGATGGACAATACCAAAGTTCCTTCCCCTCAACCTTCTCATTATCTTACATCTCATATAAGGGTCAAGGAACAACCATCCGACAATAAGACCAAGAGGAAGAAAACACATCATGCCGAACAACCAAATCAAGATGATAAAAGCAGGATTGATATCATTTGCCATCTGTGAAAAAAAGATAATACCGATGATACCAATAGCGACAAGATATAAGGAAATCTTATTCCAGTCCTTTCCTCTCTCCTGGACAATAACATCACTTTTTATATTTCCTGGAACTGGTACTTTCTTATTCTTTTTCATTGCCCTTTCTTTTTTTGTTAGTTTCTTCACTGGTTCTTGTTCCTTTACTGTTTGTTGCTGTTGAACCACTGGTTGGTCATCCACTTCAAAATTAACTATCTCCTCAACAACACCATTACTTTTTCCAATTGCTTCATCAATCTTATGATTAATATCAACATGTGATTCCTTATTTTGATTTATCATTGCTTTTCTTTCTTTATTACTAACTTCAAAAATTCCTGACATTAGAACATGCCACCTCCATCATCATCATCACCTTGGTCAAAAACATAATCGGCAGTTGTTTTCTTTTTCTTAGATTTTTTTCTTAGGAAACTAAAACCAGGTCTCGAAGTTGATTTAGGTTGCATGAATGCCTGGAAAAATCTTTCTTTTCCACCCATGTTAGATGTCATCCTTAGTTCCCCTTTGAACTTCCTCCAAAGGACATTGAAAACTGGAATCCACATCTCATCATTCTGTGCCATACCACAACAATTTACCAACAGACCATAATCAATCTGATATAAACGAAGAGTCTTTTCATTATCTATATCACCTAAAACAATCTGAGGGTCATCAGTCACCTTCCACCCTTGAGTAGCAACATCCTTTGTTTGCGAACTAATCAAAGCATACTGATGCCCATAAGGATTATCCGGTGAATATGATAACTTCTGAGTCTCCTGAGTATATTCACCAAAACCTGATTGCTTATCAGTCTTTACATTAAATCTTTCGTTTAATTCCTCAAGTAAAGTTTTACTATCAACGTCACCCATTGTATTATCAAACAATGAAAAAATGATTTATATAAATTATGATACTAATAAAAAAAAAGGAAAGGAGAGAGAGGAAAATGTGTGTCCTCTTATCTTTAGAATCCTCGAGCAACCATAACAAGTGCTAACAATGCGAGAAATGTTGGTACAACACTGAGAACAGTGTTTGCAATTCCAGTTATGTTAGAACTGTTAAGGACTTCTTGGATAGTTGGTATAGCAACTGCTGAAATAACAATAATCACAATAACTATTGATATTACGAAATCAACAGGATTTACTGCACCAGAGAATCCTTCATTCTTTACAAACATCTTTCATTCACCTCCGTAATCTTAAATGATAATAGTTGAATAAAATGTCAAACTATATAAACCGTAACATATGAAAAACTTTTAAAATTGGTCTAAAATTCTAATTTTTACAAGTTACAATCTTATCAATACTATCAACCTTTCTTTCCGATAAAAGTGGATGTTCCTCTTCATCCTTTAACAGTAACACACAATAATTATCACGTTTAACCCAACCAAGTTTTTGAAAATCCTTCAGGAGATATTTAGCATCAACCTGCTTCAAACGAAACTTTCTACTAATCTCATCAAGCATCCTATCTACTTGAACCGGTGAAAATCCTATATCGTTCAACAGATATAATCCTATCTTTTTTCTTAACTCTGACTTCTTTGCAATACGAATATTCATGACTAAAGAATAATAAGACTTTATTGGGATGTTATTGAATAAATATTTTTCTTTTAATCTTGAATACACCATATGATGTATAGGATAAATCGTTATCTCCGATACCATTTTATCAAACCAAGTCCAATAACAATACCTGCAAGAATAGCAAAAATCAATCGCAACTGTGGAATAAATTCAAACACTCCAAAACCAAGAGGAATCATAGCGACAACCATGACCTCGAATGGCAGAAGCAACAGCATCATAAGCATGATAAAGAATAAAAAAATAACTGCACCAATCAATAAAGGATTACCTAATAGTTCATTTCCAAGATATTCAAATGATTCGATAATAGAATCGAAAATAGCGACAATGAAAAATGCTTTCATCTAATCTCTCCCTGAAACAAAAGTAATCATTACCAATAACAACAGTACATTATACACAGCAAGTAAAATGAAATTCAAAGGAAATGCTAACCCTTCACCATTTGCAAAATCAACTATTGGGAAGAAAAATATGTTAGCAACCATACTAATCAACAATGCAGGAATCGCAAAAGAAAGCACTGTTGCACCCATCTGACCAGTACCACTAAATCCAATTAAAATCGCCACAATCACAGATGTTGCAATTGCACCAACACCAAGAGATGATTTCATATAATCAACCATGTTTGCAAGAAAATCACCTGCATCAATATTCCATTCCTCATAATGAAACTCACCATCAGAATCAAATGCTTCATCAAATTCTAACCAACTAATTGCAGGTGAAGTATATCCAAAAAGAAACATTCCTATGATAAAACCAAGCATAATCAAAGCAAATACAGCAACACTACCATCGACATCTTTTATCATCTATTAGACCCCCGACTCATCAAAAACATCAAGAAACCATAAACAAGCCATGTCGCAACATAAATAATCCAGATACTTACACCACTGAATACCATATCAGGTTTCAAAGCAAAAAATATTCCCATGATTATCAAACCTGCAATACCCACCTTTGAACCTGCACCAAATTTATATAAGAACCCCATTGCAAGAATACTGATAGTGACAGATATTACCAGATATATCAGTTTTGGAATATCTGAAACAGTTTCCTGTAAGTTATTCCAATAAATATAATACATCCTGCAACCGTCTTCAATACCAAATGTATATTCACTGAAATTTACTTTTTTAAATGTGCAAACCACACTATATTTTCCAGTGCTGTTAGTGAATGTGTAACTTATACTTCCACCAGATGATGTCGTAAGATTATTTGAATATAATAAAGACCAGTTAAAATATGTTGCATTATATTCATATACTCCCATGCTGAAATATTCAATCTTATTATCAGTCGATGTGATGTTGAACCATACAGTGAAACTATTATTGAAATAATATTGAGTTGGTTCAATAGACCAGATTATGTTATCAAATAACTTCTCACTATCCGGCATAGAACCCTCATCAAGTTCCATCCTGAATGTTTTATAAATGTCCTCTGTGTAAATGATATCTGGTGGTTCCCATTCATCATACACAGTGGTATAATATGTCTTCGTTATTTTTACCTTATAAAGTGTTCCCGGTATCAACCAACAATCTATCTGACCATCAGCATCGCTTAGTTCAATCAGCACTGGTTCATATTGTGCAGAAGTATTTATGTATCTTGATATTGTAATCTTTGCACCTTCTAATGCTTCATTATATTCATTCTTTACATCAATGACATAATGAGAAGCATATGATTCAGTTGACCAACAATAATAGTTCACTTTTAACTTGGTGCTGTTCTCATCCATCGCAGATGGATTCACTGTCAAATAATTACCAGTAACCGTATAAAGAGTATCATCAACCTCAACCCATCCACCATAAATTGATGCATTCCATACATACACACCAACTATACGTTTTGGTTCACAATTCAATGTGACAGTCTCATCAGTCAGATAATCATCAATATCCTCTGTTGTTGTCTGTAATATATCCTCTGTTGTTGGTGGAATATAATCACCACCACTTGGGTCTCCACCACCACTCTCATCTGGTGGCAGATAAAAGTTTATTGCATACCAGTAATTATCATATAAATCCCAAACCTGAGTCTGAGTCTTATATCCATCCTTTGAAATCTGAATATGGATATTCTGTCCATTTGGTACATCATCAACACTTATCCTAAATGGATTATTACCTGATGTATTATAATATGTTTCAGTTCCCTGTTCATTGGTTATAAACACTGTGTAATTCTCAATGTGAATCGTTGGATTTGTTTCTTTAAACACATTTAATTCAAGTCCACCCCATCTAAGATATGTAATGATACTGTAAACATCATCCCCATTTATTTCTACATAACTCCAACCAGAAACAAAATTCAAATCATTTACACCACTAATATATGATACGTTACTTGTACCATTGTAAAATGTATCATCATGATTCGGGTCATTCTGATAACCAGTTAGATTCATCGAAAGAACGGTACTGGTTGCACCTTGTCCGATATCCCAATCAATATCTAAGGTAGTACCAGTCAATGTTCCTGTAAGGTTCTGTGGTGGTTCTGGTAACGTATAATTCGTTGCTGATGCATAACCACTACTTACATCAATAAAATAACCCCATGCCCTGTAAAAATAAATCGATGCAGGAGTCAAACCTGTATCCTGATATGCACTTGCTGACCCATTATATATCTGAGTTCCATCATCTACATCTGCCGGATAACTTCCTGTTTTTCTCACAATTATCGTATCATGAGTTGGGTCTGATTTAATCCAAGATAAATTCATAACAGTATGATTATGAGCATATACAACAAATGCTGATGGTTGACCTGCTTCTGCCGATGTTGATGCATTAAATGTTGCATTAGTCTCTGAATATAATCCTGAATCTGGATTAAATGAATATGCTGAGAAATTATACATTGTATCTTGAACTAATCCTCCAATGGTATCAATTGTTGGTGTTGGTATGTTTGTTTTATTAGCACATTCATATCCATTGAATCTACTTGGATATCCTGACTGCCCTGATATGTTTCTATAAATCACTGTATTGGTTGCATTAGTTCCACCATACCATTGAACATCAATAGTAGTTAAACCACTCCCAACATCAGTAATTGAAACTGGTTGCTGTGGATTCGTATACGCATCATCAAGAACATTCCCACCAAAACCGGTAGTATCATTCCATACATAAGCACGATAATAATAATGAGTTCCATAATCAAGACCAGTATGATTGTATGATACACTTGATGTATTCACTAAAAAGATGCCTGTTGCTTTACTTCCAGGTATATTATCTTTTGCATACACAATATAAAGACTGTCCACACCTTCTGTTTCATCCCATGTAATATTTATAACACTTGTATTATAATTTGATGCTGTAAAATTATCAACAGCACCAGATAATGTAATGAAAGTCCGATGATTCCCATATACCGTTCCATTCTCATTATTTGAAACAGTTCTTAAATGATATAATGTACCTGGTTCAAGATTCAACATAACAACATCCGTTGAATAATTAACAACAACATAAACCTGAGTGCAAATCCCATTCTCATTATGCTCACCAGTTAAACTAACACCTGCCTGAATATCAGCAATACTTGACCAATTCCATGTTTCCTTTGTATACGGATTTGTTTCATATTTAGTATTAATATCATACCAATTCTCGGTACCAGGTGTCATAATTGTTCCAAAAAAAGTATCACTATCAGTTCTCAATAATGTCTTATAAAATCTATGATTACCTGTTGAACCATATACTAATGCATGTACTGTCACATTATGAATCGCATATGAATCATTATAACTATCTATATCAATTGAATATAAATCATTAGCATATGGATGACCAGTCCATGTCGAAGGTACCTCATATACGATAGTGACCATGCCATCCTGAGTTGCATCATCAACTAACAAATAATGTGCTGTGCTAACTGGTTCCTCATATGCAATACCAGTTATATCACCTGCACCATCTGGTCTTAAAGTCATGGCATATGTTCCAGATGTTGTATTGAAATCTCCTGTACTATTCATTTGCTGTGTTTGGGTCAGATTACCATATGATAATGTAGTTCCATATTCAAACCAAACAGTGCAATTCATCCCACCTGTATCGTTAAGATATCCTCTTAATATTGCATTTGTTATATTCACATTAGTCGCATTAAAAGTCCAAACATCTGATGCTGATGCTTCCGAATAAAAAGTGAATGTTTCATTATCATAATAAACACTATCTGAAACATTAACAAAAATAACGTATAAATTATTTCCAGATGAAAAACTAATCGATGTATTGATGGTTCCATTATATGTTGTTCCACTACTATTCCCAATATCAGGACTTGTTTCAATAGTCCAATTCATCTCATCACCTGATGGGTCATAAATATAACAACTAAAATCTTCGATTGATTCAGAGATATTCGTTGAACCATCAATAATAGAAGCATTGTTTTTAACAACAACTGGTGAAGAACCATTATCCCACATAAGCCAAGAAGGACAATAAGGTGTATAGATATAATATTCAGTATAGACAGTAATACCCCAAGTACCATCTTTATCAACATGATAGTCATAAAGACCGTCATCAACATCAACAGTAATACCCCAAGTACCATAGTCTGATATTGAATATTTATAAGAAAAATTATTAGTTAATGGGTAATAATCACCTGAAATATTACTCCCATCAGTAAAAGGCACATCTGTATCACCAATCTTATCTCCATCGTAATCAACACCATCATAATCAATCCAATAATTACCACCAATATTTGTTCCACCGAGAATGTTGATACCACTTGTTTTAGATATATTCCAACTTATATTCTCAACACCAGAATTAATCACTAATAAATCATCAACATAATCTCCAAAATAATTATTATATATAGTAGAATTATCGGTGTTAACTAATTGTATATTAACATCATTTCCCATCAAGGTATTATTTTTTAGTATGATATTCTTTGTATTTCCAGTTTCCTGAAAACCTGCAAGATAAATACCTGAACTTGTCGAAGGATAAAATACATGATTTTTAATCTCATTATCTGCAATCAAACAATCCCTGCATGTAACCAGTTGAATACCGTCATCATAATTACTAAAAACTGTGCAATTATGTATGCTTAAATTATGAGAATTATTTGCATTAATACCATCACCTTTACCAGAAGAAATATTACAATTATTTATAGTTACATTTTCTGATTTGATATCAATGACACCAATGTACCCAAGGTCTGAAAAATCAACATCAACAGCATTCGTAATATTCAACTGAGAAATGAGTACATTATCAGCACTAATGTTCAATGTAATATTATAATCAGATGAACAAACTATAAATGTATTTTCTGTTCCATTTCCAATTATAGAAATCGATTTTGTAACATTCAAAGATTCATCATAAATACCATCAAAAACATGGATTATTCCACTTTCTGAAATATTTAACAATGCTTCATTTACAGTTGCAACATGATTACTATCATACCATCCACCAATGGCATTATCATCAACATAAACATTATAATTTTCAGTTAGAACATCAACAGTAATACCCCAAGTACCATTATCCTCTACCTGATAATTTTCAGTTAGAACATCAACAGTAATACCCCAAGTACCATTATCAACAATCACATATGCACCTGAAGCAATATTTGAAATAAATAATAATATTAAAAAACAATTAATTAACCACTTCAGTTAGACACCACCTTTACCTTTGCCCTATAATCAAAATACAATGAACCTTTCTCAGAAACATCAGTTGAAAGATTGAACCATATATCTGAATGTGTTTCATTTGCAATAATATTTGTAAATCCACCATCTCTTGCAACCCTTATATTAAATTCCTCAAAAGATACAATCTGTTCACTTGTATCAATCTGTGGTATATCCCTTGGTTCTGGTAGTGATATATTTCCCCAAACTGAATCATACATCGATATATCTGAATTATTTTCCAAACCACAAATATCATCAAATGTAAAATTACCTGATGGTTCTTCAGGTGGTTCCTCTCCAACCGGACTCCAAGGATATTCTAAGTCAAATGTATATTCAACTGCATCAATGAAATTATTACCAGTATGATTATATGATTTTATTGTAACTTCTGTTGAACCTTCTGTAAAATATAAATATCTCGAATGTGGATAATGTATATCATTATCTGATTCATAACATGATATACTACAAATCAATAAGCAGGTTGTACCATAATGTGATTCTATCCAGTCCTGTGATTCTGTTATAGCATCATGAGAATGACCACATGCATATAATGAAATTGGTTTTCCTTGTCCATTCCAATAATTCATAATGTCTGTAATTGGACTACCGGTGCAATATGATGATGATTCACTGCCTGAAAACCAACTTGACGTTTGTTTCTGATGCATAAAAATAAACACACTTAAATTATTATCATATGCATCCTCAACTTTACTTTCAACCCAATCATGTTGAGTTGAAGAAATCACACCATTTCCAGACTGACTTCCATCGGCAGTATCCTCATCTGCCATACATATAAAACGAACACCACCACCAGAGGTATTTCCCATATCATAGTAATACCACTCACCACCTTCACCTTGAGGTCTTGGCAATCCCATTTCTTCTTGATATACGCAATCCGTATCCTCTTCATCAAAAAATCTGCCATCATGATTCCCAATAGTAAAATTCTTTGCATAAGTAACAGTAAGATTTGACCATGCTGTACCAAATCTCCTCCATCCTTCAGGTTCACCTGGATACCCATTAGAGTAATCAAACCAGGAAATCATATCACCAACTATCCATGCATAATCCACATTCATCGCATTTGTATCATTCACTGCATCATGAGCATTACCATATTGATAATAACCAGTCCAACTAATACCATACCAAGGAGTACCAACAGCACCAGATGGGTCATTCCTATCCATATGCCAATCTACCGATAACCAAAGAATTGTAGTCTCATCATCAGATTTAACTGTATCAATATAATTGTAACTAATAGTCATTGAAAACACTAATAATAATACGATAAAGTATGCACATTTTTTCATTATTTTCTCCTTTAAATATATCTACCTGCATTCCATGTCATTGCAGTATTTGAATGAGTCACATTTGTTATTCCCAATGGGATATCGACTCTAACATGCCACCAAATAGAACAATTATTCTGAATCTCATAATATCCGTCACTATCACCATCGGCAGTAAATGGATTAGTACCAATCATGTAATTATTTGCATCCCATGTTGTTTTATTGATTATAATTGTATTTCCACCATCTGAACATTGCAACCAATTAGCACCCCAACCAGAATCATCGTCATCAAACTGAATAAATATATCATTGCCATCAATCTGAGTATTATTCACATCTGAAACATTAATCCTTATTTCTTCATAATAAAAATCTCCAGAAATTGTCACATTAATCTCACCAGTCTGATAAACACTACCAGATGAATTTGCATATTGAGTAGTGTCTTTCAAACCTTGGACTGTGAACTGAACATCATTCATTATCAAAGTTGAAGAAAATGATGATTCCTTTTCACCACTCATGGAAGCAACAGAAGTTGGATTTACAGTTGAATTATATGATGCACGAATCCAAGTATCATTCCTGACAATATTAGAAATTCTAATTTCATCAATCAACCCATCCCAACCAAGACCATAACCATCATCACCAATAAAAAATGATTCATCAGAAATATCATAAAGATATCCATCTGGTTCTGATGGTGGTGTAACCGAAAGATATCCTTGAGTTGATGGTATTGCACCATTTTCCCATAAAATAGGATTAATATCAGGATTAGTGGAACCTGATTGAGTATAAGCAAAATAATACCAATTGTCTTCACTTACAGTTACATTAGTCTCTTTTTTACAATAATGTGTTGTATCACCATTCCTGAAATATATTCCATAATATACATCTGGTGTATTATCAACAAACACGATAAATCGATTACTTAACCCATAATAAAATCCCATTATTGTATTATCAGAACCGGAATCCTCATCAAGATTGACTACGCATTCAATAGTACCAACAGTATTGCTTAAAAACGAACATGCATCACCAAAAGTCAACCAATCAGAATCAACATCATTAAAATCTATTGCTACACCGTATCTACCTGATTGTTCATAAGCAGGTGTACCACTATCACCAGTAGCATCATTATTATTTGAAGTTGAATCATCTATTTCACTACTGCTTCCACCATCTAAATGCTGAACCATCTCATAATTATTATCCCATGTACTTTCTGGATAGTTTTCACCACCATCTGTAATATTAGAATCACTATAATACAATATAATAACAGTATCAATTGTATTATCTATTCTTGGAACCTTAACCCATGCAACCAGTTCACCGGTAGAATAATCATATTTTTCAAGTTCCCAATTAAGTTCTGTTGTATTATCAGAATCATAAAAAGAAAAACTTGTTTCGTTTAAACCTGCTACCCAACTTGCACTATAAACCTTAATCGGAAAATCAACACAATCATCATCAAAATAGTCTGAATCAATAGTGATGCTTCTATAATTCACAAAACTTGAAGGTACTGATGCTTCCACTTCTATGTCAGATGTAAACAACATTACTGAAAACATAGCGAATAACATTATTATTAATACTGGTATTGTTTTTACTTTTGCCTCTTTATCATTATATATTTTCCTTAATTTCTTATTCATTTAATCACACCTTCTCTCTATTTGGTACAACATACCACAATGCACCATATAATATAAACAAGAAAATAATCATAGGTGATAATGTAATCAATGTTGCAGTACCCTCATCCATCTGTGGAACTGCCTCATCAATAACTGTTTTTAACACTGGATAAATCTTAGCAAATGCAATAATGGTTATTACTGTCATGAACAATGCAAACAATGTATATTGTGCATGATACTTCTCAGAGACTTTTTTCCAAAATCCAATCTTAATGAACATCTATTTCCACCATCCAAATATTCCTTTTCCTTTTTTAGTATTTTTATTTTTCATCAACTCAACTGTTGGAATCCTCCAACCTGTTTTCTCACCAAGTTTCCAAATCTCTTCCGTTGGTGCAGGATGAGTCGCTTTTCCAAAACTAACTTGTGACTCCTGAACTTTAAATGGGTCAGCAAGAACTGATTTCACTAACACCGGTTCCATCTTTGATTTACCATTTCCCAAAGAAAAATCCTTTTTCTTTTTCTTTTTCTTATCTTGCATTCCACCTGTTCCAAACACAAATGGAATCACTGGTGGAACAGGTTTTATCTTTGATGTTTGGTGTGGTACTATTGGTACTGGTATTGCAGTTCCAGTAAAACCAGTAAATGTTATGTCTTCCATCTGCATTTGCTTCATATTCTGAGATTGACTTGAACCTACCTTCTGAGCAATATCTATCCCCTGTTCCATATCAAAATCCATATCAAAATCCATTCCAATATCTAATGCTCTTTCAGTATCCGGTGACTTCTTTCTATCCCTACCAATTAGATTTAGACCACCAGTTAATTTACCACCAATAACTCCTTTTGACCCCGAACCAACATCTACCTTTGGTAAAGATACTTTACTTCCACTATCCCTTCCACCAGACTTTTTCCCACCGATAATTATTGACCCTGATGGTTTCACCCCAATATCAATACCTTTAGGTGTAATAGAAATATTATCAAATGTCATGACCGACTCCAATGACATATCACCAAACGATACCTGTTGCTTACCAATTGACAATGGTTCTAATATCTTACCACCATCTTGCTTCACATCCATTTTAAGACCACCGACACTTGCACCTGCACCTGCACCAGATGGTGATGTGATACCTCCTGTTTTTCCAACAGATTTTGAGATAAGTCCAGTAACACCCATATCTCCATGCTGTATTATCTTTCCAGATTCCAACAATAAAGATGATGTCTGACCACCTTTATCAGATGTCATAAAACCAAAACCTGAACCACCAGAGTCATCCAATGATGATAAAAAGTTATTACTTCCTGATTTTTGATAAGCAAAAATATCACCTTTCTGAACGACATTTCCTTCCAACCAATTCCCTTTGTACTTTCCTATATGTGCAAATTTAAAATGCTTTGGTGATATAATCTTAGGACTCATATCTGTCTTAGGTAATGATTTTGATATAAGATTTTTAGTGAAACTAATTCCAGACTCCTTATCAGAAATCATCATAGATGAAGTAATCTGCTCTGGTTGAACCGTTAAATCATTAACTGGTTTCCCCCATTCTTCTACCCATGTCTTTCCTTTAGATATTGTTGGTTCATAACCAGTTTTACCGAAACCATAAGAACCTTTTAATCCTGCAAGTAATTCTGATTCACCAGAAACATCAAAGAATGAAACCTTGCCTTGCTCACCTGTTTTAATCGCTGAACCTTTCCATTTGAAACCTTTTAATGATGATTTCATTGTACCAATGTTTATTGTCTTTCCACCCCATGTCTCAATTTGTAAAAATGGTTGCTTTCCAGGTATTTCAATTGTGCCTCTACCTTCAGCAAAAGACCAATGACCAGAAGGGTCAGAATCAGCAACACCAGATAATTTTACTGGTATCTTTTTATTCTGAAACGTCATCTTACCCTCCCCAACCATCAATGTCTTTTCAACTACATTTCCTTCCTTTGTCTTGAATGGCAATGATTTAGTCTCCATCTTTATTTCCAATGGTTTACTTGTTACATCCATCTCACCATAAATTGTTGAATCACCTTTCATTTTATAACTCGGATATCTTGATTTAAATAAATCCTGACCTTTTTTAAACGAACCGAAAGCAAGACCAAATGTAAATGCAGTCTCAGCAAGTCTTCCTGGTAATTTCTCAGGTTCCTCAACATAAGTCTTACCAAGATGTAATGCCGTTGCACCAACCCCAACAGCACCAACAGTATAACCACCAACTTTCATACCATAATCAATTCCATGAGTTCCAATCTTAGAAAGCAATGATGCTTTTCCTGCTTCAGTTGTAGCCAATAAACCAGACCCACCAGTTGAAACACCTTGAGTGAGATAACCTGCACCAAGAGTAACAGTCGGTAAAATAACACCTTGAACCATTGCAGGTGATGACCCGATTTTAATAGCATAATCAACACCACCTTTATCCAATGACTCTTTCATCCCGAGACTGAACTGTGCAAGTTCCTCCCTTCTTGAAATCCCTACTTTTTTGTCACCAGTTCCCCATTCCCAAAGACCAGAAGCAACTGTTTTAATCGCCAAAGGACTTTCAATAAAAGATGCAGATGCTAATGCAATCGGTTCTAAATCACCAAACAATGATGAATGTACCTTTGTTGCAGATGGAAAACTAAAATTATATCCATCATCAGATAAATCAATCTCATATCCCACATTCTTATAACCAGTAACTAAATCCTTAGTCCTCTCCAACTGAGTCAATTGCATCTCATACTTTGGTATTTCATCCTTCATTGCAACTGTGTTTTCAGCAAGATTCAACTGCCCTTTTAAATATGGCAGTAATGATTCCTTTGTTGCTTCTTTATCAATGACACCATCAAAATCAATGTCTACATCAGAATCAAAACTGAACATTGTTCCAGGTTTTGTATTTTCAACTAATTCAATTGACTCCTTAATCTTAGGAATCTGTAACTCTGCAAAATCAACATTTTCTTTCATCAATGATATTGAATCAGATGTTGTTTTAATACTTGTATCAATATCGCTGAAAACTGTTGCATAATCCTTATCCTTTGGTATGTATCCAAACTTCTTAAAATATGGTGATGGTTCAGCATACACTTTTTGCCCTGAAATCGGGTCACTACCAATCAACACTTTAGGAGAAGGTTTGCTATACCAGGTAGTTTTTTTGTGTGATTTTGGTTCCCTTGAAACAAACAAATCACCTGGTTTTAAATCACCAGTCATTGCAGTCCAAGGTTGCTCATTAACGGCAGATTCAGTATATGGTTTTGGAATGTACCCCATATCATCCGGTGTTCCTGTTCCATGTGTATATGCAACAGTATCAAGAAACGTATTATCTTTAATCCCTGGAACATTTGGTATTGGTGATGGTGTACCTAAATCATATACAGTATTAGATGGTCTTGGTGGCACTATAAATCCTGGTTGTGGTTCTTCAATTTCAGTTGGTGAATCAATGAATCTTACATTAGATTCTAATATCTCATCATCTTGTATGACCTCTTGCTTTGGTCTTGATGGTACAGGTAATGCAATCTCTTCTACAACCTCTTCTGCCGGTGTTCCTTCATATGGTTTTCCACTACCTGTCGGTGAACGGTTCGAAGAACCACCTTTACTTTTCTTTGATGGTGGTGGTGTTGGTGTAGCGACTTTCCTGATTGCATCTGCAACTGGAAGGTCAGATGATTTCCACCAATCACTCATCTAATTGCATCCCCCTTTTTAAAAGCAAGAAATATGTTATAAACACTTCCTGCCTTACCATTTCTAATAGTTTTATGTGAAAAAGTATATTGTACTGTTTTATATTTTTTATAATATTTCACTAATGCATTTTGTAATTGATTCTCATTTAAAAAAAATCTACTTATCTCTTTCATTTTACCACCCACCAATTTTTAACCCGGGTCATGGTACTCCCACATTTAGGACAATGCTTTGGTGCCTTGTGCGATTTCCTCTTTATGGTAGTCCATCGATTCCTACACTTATCACAATAACATCTTGACCTGAATCTCATAAATAATACCTTCTTGAAGTATCTCATGCATTCTCATGCAATCTAATGAACATTGATTAAATGTCAAACTATAAAAAATGTAACATTTAATAAAACTGTAAGGTACTTAAAATAATCCAATATATGTTTATAAATAATACAAGAAACTTTAACTTTAAACATTGAAGTCTAATTTTCAGCGATTCATATTACCAACAGCACTAATACAATAACAATGCCACCTGTGATTGTTAATGTTATTAATTTCCAATCAATAAATTGTTGTTTATTCATATTAATTCCATACCTTTTCTTCATAACATTCTGTACATCTGCTTTTTAAATAAGTATTTTCAATAATAATATTGAAAGTATCATTACCACAATTACATTTAAAACGATTCATAGAATCTTTCCTTTTTTAATTGATTTAATAATCATCTTTACCTTTTTCTTTGATATTGGTGGCATCAATCCTATCCCATCATATTGTAATTTATTCATACAATTGCCTTCTCGTTGAATTCTTCTAATGTTATTTTTCCTTCTTAAACAAATAATTTTCTAAATCCTTAACACTTTGAGATAAAATAAATCCAAGAAAAAACACTAATGCGAATATAAATGCGAAACCTGAAACACCTTTATAATATTCAGGAACCACAAACCAAATTGAAATCAAACCAATCATATATAATCCAAATCTTATTAAATTTCTATACATTTTATTCATTGTTTTTCCTCCTAAAATCTTTCAATAAATTCATAATTTTATAAATACTTTTTTAATAATGAAAATCAATATATTTATTAAATTAAATGGAAAGTAATTTTTTATATCAATCCCATTAAAATCTGTAACTCTATTCATATAATTACTCCTTAATATATTCAATAATGAATTGAGCAATATCAAAATGTTTTAAATCAATTGGTAAACCATCAATTGCATAAACTACTTTCAATCCTCTTTTTTTCTCAAATTCCATTATTGCATTTTCAATTGTTGAACGATTTAATTTTTTCATTTCAATACACTCCATTCATAGAAACATCGCCACGTTTTTAGTTCCTGCACCACAAACATACTTTGATTGCAATGGAATAAAACCCATTCTCTTTATATCACCAGAAACGATATTACGATTAACATTACCAAGTCCACGTTCTTTATTCTTCAACATAATGTAATCAATACATCTTTCAAATTGTTCATTTGTTAAACAAGAAATATCTACCTTGTAAACTTCTTTATTTTCCTTCTTCCCTTCAAGTTTTGCTATTTGTGATAATATACTTTTTGAGGGTATCCTGCCTTCTGGAAAAATAGTTCCTAATTCTTTTTTTCCTTCATCTGATAAATTAACCCATGTATCTATTTCCATTTTTTATCTACCTCCATTTAAATTGAACTAAATTCATAATTTATACACCAAATTGTATAACATACTTCCAATCATAATATCAACAAATAATGTAAAAAATAAAACAAGTATTAATTTTTCATAACCCAAATTATATTCAAATATTGGACTAATAAATGTCAAGGTCAATAATGCAACAATTCCAAATATATTAAATAACATTCCTTTATCTTTTACTTCATTCATATTATCAATCCACACGATGAACATTCAAAATGTTTTATCTCACCATTCTTGTATCTTACTGCTTTAAGAAATTTCCCACACCTTTTACAATTGCCAATATGATTCATATTTCTCACCTATTCAATTGAATTTTATTCATAGTTTTTCCAACCCCAATCTATTCATTACATCATGTTTTTTAAGCATGGATAACAACTCACTCCAAAAAGGAGAAACATCACCATTCCTTTTCCCAATGAATCTTTGAAGGACAATATCCTCATTATATACTTCTAACAATGCTTTTACAAAATCGTTAGTTTTCCAACTAATGTTTTTTCTATCCAATAGATTAACCTTATAATTTATAAGATGCCAAAAACCAGTAACTTCCTTATTCATAGGAACATAATCATCATCCAATAAAAATAAATCAATCAATTTAAAATCATATTTATCCTTATTTTTATCAACCTGCTCTGAAGCAGGTGAATATCTATTTACTTTCTCATCATCATTTTTAAATTTCTCATATAAATCAGTTTTCGGTAGTGTCTGCACAATTGCAAATTGCGACCAATCAGTATCCAAACTATTAGCAAAATCAATAGTATGCTTAATCTGCCCAACAGTCTCATCAGGAAAACCAATCATATAATTACCATGCAAGAAAATATCTGGTAATCGTTCCCTAAACAAATCAACAGCAAATCTTATATTCTTCAAACTCCCTGCTTTCCTCATCTTTCTTCTCAATGATTTATCAGGTGTCTCAATTCCAAAAGCCATATGAATAAAACCTGCTTTTACCACAGCATCAACTACCTCCTCATCAATATTAATCGCCAATGATGCATTATTAATTGAAAAAGTTAAATCATAATTCCTATCAGCAATTCTATGAAACAATTCAATCGTTATCTCTTTATTTGCCAATAAATCATCATCTAACCAATCAATATGTCTTATACCTTTTTCCAGATATAAATAATCTAATTCATCTAATGTCTTCTCAATATCAATAGAACGCACACCATCACCCATCATCATCCTCACACTACAAAAACAACAATTACCCCTGCAACCCCTATTATGTTGTAGATTCGATATCTTTCTATCTTTTGCCAATACTCTTAGACTATGACCAAAATCACCATACTTGTTATAATCATCAAAGTTTATCTTTCTGAATTGATTCACAATTGACGGTGGATTCACCACTACACCATCTGATTTTATTTTACCATATCTTAATAAATTAGATATTTTATCCTCACCTTCATTTATTACAACAATATCTGCTAAATCATTATCATAATAGAAATCCTCCATAGCAGTTGCCTGAACACCACCAACAACAACAACCTTATCTCTTTCCTTTAATAATCTGCAAACTTCATAATATATATTCTCAGAACTTGAAAACATGCAACCAATCATGTAATATGCATATGAATCAGGAATCATATCAACTAATGATTTCAAATCCTGCTTCTTGCAATTATGAGCATTCTTAATAGACATCAGATTCAAATCATAAATATCTGAATGCCAACCAATAACTCTATCAACTGCTTCAGCAATATATAACAAACCAAGTGGAATAATAGTATGATACTTCTTTTTAATATCGATATACTTTGGGTTTACCAAAGGTGGATTAATAATAACTACTTTATTCATTGTCTCTCACCAAACATCCTTTTTAACTTCTATAAGATGTAAATACCTTAAAGGATTCAACTCATTAGGAAAATATCCTTTATGGGGAGAATAATTAGATTTGAATAAACGATTAAATTTTCGCCATCTCTCAATAACACTGTCATCTTTTCCCTTATTTATTATTTTATTAGTATATTCTGGAACATCGACCCCTATAAAATCACAAGTTTTTTTAACAAAAAGTTCATGATTTTCCTTTAACTCCTTGAAATCTAAAATCAATACATCATTAAATAAAAGTTTCAGATAATCAACATAATTACTATCCATCAAAAAATCTTTATCAAAAACTTCATCATACCATCTATCAAAAGAATAGGCACCAAAACATGATTTAACATACTCCCTATATAAAGATTTTATCCATCCTTTCTTTTCCCTTGAAACAAAAATTATCCTTGCTTTAGGAAACATATTAGCAAACCTTGAAATAACGGTATATCTATCAGCAACCTTAAAAGAAGAATTAGGTCTCCCTGAAATCTGCTCATTAGAAATAATATTTATTCTATCATCTGAAAGCAGGGAATCCCAATGAAATCTTTCTTCACCAAATTCCCCAAAAACCTTACAAACATCTTTTAACTTAGGATAAATTATTGTCTGTAAAAAGGTAGACCCGGTTTTAGGTAGCCCAATATGAATGATAATCTCCTTACATCTTATCTCTTTTTCTTTCATTTATTCACCCTCTTAGATTCATAGATGTCACACCCATTCTCATCTTCCCATTCAAACCAACCATTCTCTTGCATTTCCTCCATGCCACCAACATTAGACTCAATTAACTCACCAAGATACAAATCATATTCAGCAAGAATATCTAATACCTCCCTGCCTTCCTTTGGTGAATCTACTTCTTTATAAAATACTTCTGATGGTAGATTTGACATCCACCAAACCCTAAGTTTCTTTTCCTCACTCATTTTTTACCACTCCTTTAATTGCTTCAATATGCTCACAGTGTTTACAATAATACCCAATCTTTTTCCAAGTCTTCTTATCTTTGCTGTAATCCTGAATCGATGCACTGTTCATCTTAGGATGATAATCACCACGTTTCCCATGAACAATACAACATGGACATCTTTTACCTTTAATCTCAGACATTTTTACCATCACCTTTCCTTAAACGAAACGTCATCAACACCCAAAGCACCAACATAACAATAGGGATATTAGCAACCATATGATACATAAAATGACTTGCAATATTATCGATAAATGTTGGGATATACCATCCAACAAACAAAACAAGTCCAAGTATAAATAAATCAATAACAGGTGGTATCTTTTCAACCCTTACAATCCTCATTCTATATCAAACTCCTTAACATCAATCACTATATCATACTCAAAATAATCATCATAGGTAATGACCACTTTTACATCCTCATACTCTTTAAACATGGAATAGTATTCCATAGCAGTATTCCTATCCTCAGAGTTCCTATCATCAACAACTATATCAGACCCATCTGAAAAAGAAATAATAACACTATCAAACTCTGTTGAAAAAAAAGATGCAGGTTCATATCTGATATACTCAACTGTTACCACTTTAGTAATCCTTGAATGTAGACTATTAAATGAACCATGAGTAGTCACAGTAAAATTCACTACTCTTCCTTTAAGACCAAATATCCAGTCATAATACTCAACATTTTTATAATTCCTATAAAAACTCTCATTGTTCACTGTAATATGAAGCACATCATCATATGCCACATCCTCAAGGATACCCTCAGTCATATATTTATCATTTGGAAAAACAAACACAATTAAGTAAATAAGTATTACAATTGTTATCGAACTACCAACAACAACCTTCTTAAACTCATTCATCTGATTTCCTCCCAACAGTTCCTTTCCTTGAATGAAGTTCCTTTTTAATCTCACGCAACTCATCAGACCGGTTCTTAATAAGTTCCTCGATAGTCCGAGTGTTCATCACCAACTGACGAATCTTACGTTCCCTCCAACCAATCATCATCTGCAACTCATATAATGAACAATGCTTTAATTCTTTCTCATTCATCCAAATCGCCTCCATTCAAACCAATCACCAATTTCATAATTATAATAATCATTGATATCTACATCTCCCTCACGAATAACACCATCTGATTCAATAATGAAACTATAATATGTATCACCTCGAGATGTGCTGAACTTAGACTTATCAATTATAACTCCTTCATAAGATTCTGTAAATGCCGGTGCTACAACAAACCATATAAATACTCCAACTAAAAAACTGATTATCATTGCCACCAATACAAATTTAATTAGGTCTCTTATTGGGTCTCTCACTGTTTCGCCTCCTCTTTGATGTCATAATACCCTCCCTCAGTTGTTTCTACCTTAAAACCCTGTTTCCGTAAATATATAGCAATATTCTTTCGTATCCCCTCTGCAATATCTTTCCCATCAAATGAAAGTTTAAAACCATATTTCTTTTTAGGATGCTGAAGCAACCTGCCAACAACAGCACATGAATCATATTCCTTTTCATCATCACTCAACTCAACCAAATCACCCATAACCAATCTAATAAAAGGTTTATTATCAATATACACCAGTTCAATCTTATACGGTTGAAAAGGTTGCACATAATAATTAATAACGGCAGACAACGGCAAATCCATCGTTCTCATAATCCCCTCTCCTTCATGCATCCATTATAACACCAACCTTCTTCATCAACAGAATGATAACCACAGAAAGGACATTTAGTAAGACCTGAACCTGGTGCATCAACAATAGTGTTTTGTAAATCATCTAAATCTTTTGGGTCATAATGATGATTTCCTTCTATCATTTTAGTCATCCTCCTCATCACCAATGCTGTTCACATATTCCTTCAATGCATCCTGATAAATTTTTCGTTCCTCTGCCTCACGTTCATTAAGTTCATTATACCTGCTTCTGCTAAAATGTTCCTCAATTGCTTTACTACACATCTCAGCAAGTAACCTTGGTTCAACAGCATCAAGTTCAACAACATCCCCACCAGACCAACCATTAGTCCTGGTGTCATTCCTCTTAGGTGGAACACCTGGAAGACCAAGTTCCTGAATCTGCTTTTGATTCAATGCACAATGAATCAATGTAACATCAACACCCATACGATTAAGATTATCCTCAAGACTTCGAGGAATATCAGCACCAGAAGGGTCATAATCACCAAAATAAAGAATTACAACCTCTTTTCCTTTATCAATAGCATCCTCAAATCGATGTCTTGCTTTGTTGATAAAAGTGATAGATGGATATCCCTTACATGGTGCAAGTGCAACATTCATCCTTCTGCAAGGTCTCTCAAACACACCCTGCAATGCTTTTTTCTCAATCCATACCTCAACAAATTTATCCTGATTAGACCAACGGTCAAGAAAATACGCAGTCATCCATGATTCAATCGCACTTTTCCCATTCTCAATCTCATTATCAACATCTTTTTCCTCTGCCTCTGTACTACCATACATTGACCTTTCCCGGTCAACAAAGGATTGCATACTAACAATACCATCCCAACGTGCCTTGGTCATGGCACCCACTACCCGTTTATAATGATTCAAATCATTAATCATACCAATAGAAACCAAACGATAATGAAGTTGACGAACCGTCATACCTTCCGGGTAATTAGAAATAATATCCTGAGCATGTTCAATAATCCACTGACGAGTATAAATATCATCAACCATCTTTAGATACCCCCTTCTGAAACATCCTGCTTACTATAATGACAGAATTTTGAAAGATTAAGATGAGCATGTTTTCTCTCTATTTCCTCAAGAAGACCTTTCAGATATCCATCCTCATTAAAATTAAAACGATATGGTTCAAAATCAATAGATTCCCAATTCCAAGTCTCACTATTGTTTTCAATGATATACTGCATGTAAAAATGACCATGAATACAAATAATAGGAGTGCGATGATTTCTGTTCGTACATCTATTGAACTTCCCTGTTTTTTCAGTGCAATACTGTTTTATATTAGGGAAATATTTTTGAATTTCCCCCCATAGATATTTCACTATTTTCTTCTCAAGTTCATCTCTTTGTTCTGTGGTAAGAATACCACCAGAGATGCCCTGCCACCGAAGCAGTAAGGCACCCTTATGATAATCAAAATCATCATTAATATCAATATTATCAATAGTTATTTTCATTCTATTCAACCTCCTCCTTTCCATACGTTTCACCACATTTCTCACAGAGATAAAACTGCCCATCATCATCGCTACATTTTATAAGGTCTGAATTGCACTCTGGACATTTATCACCAATAAGTGATTTCTCAAGTTCATTCAGTTTTTCCCAAACATCCATCACACTATGTTCTATGTCTTTATCCTTTTTCATTACTTTCTCAAGTTTACCGGATAAGGACATAAAATAGGTTCTTAGAGACAAATATTTATCCATTGCTTCATAATTTATCATTTAATATTCACCCCATGATGGTTCATCACCAGTAAGTATTTTCTTGATTTCCTTATAGAAAAGTCCTGCTTCCTTTTTTGAGATTTTATTTCCTGTCATTCGACAATCACCAATTATAGTATATATCACATGAGGTATATATACTTTATGTAAATTCATATTAAAAAAGTGGTTCCTGGATGACCAGGGGATAGAAGTGGTGAAAGTCAAATGCCTCAAAGAACATTAAAAACAAACCCCTATTCCTGGTCAATCCAATAATAGCATATCTAATTCATTGTTTTTATAAATTATGATTACAAAACATTTAATAATCAAAAAACTATACATATGAACAACTGAAGGGAGTGGTTAACTATTTTTTTGGTTCTGATACCATTCCTTTCTTCCCTCCCACAAATTACCTAACCATCATTTTCAGGTATCTTTTCAACAATCTGCTCTTCCTCTGGAACCTTATTAACCTTAATCTCAGCAAGTCTCTTAATATGCCTTGCTTGAGACTCAGTAACATCAAATTCAATACGAACAGAATCCTTATCAAAAATAACATTCTCTGGTTTACTTCTCTTAGACAAATACAAAGGTTCCTCCTTATTTTCAATCAATACTGAAATAATCTCCTGCATGGTCATCCTGTTCTTATCTATTTTACCCTCACGCATCTTTTCAGACCTTTCCTGCATCTGCTCAACTATCTTATCCTTGAACAACTTACTATGAATCTCATACCTATCCTCTACCTCTGAAGGTGGTCTGCTCATATTAATTGCCTTTAAGATAACCTTTTCACCAACAGCACCCTCTCTCCTATTATGAAACCTTGGATACACATAATAAGTCTTACCAGACCGTTTATTATATTTTACATCAAACAACCGACATATCGCCTGTTTATTCGTCAACCTATTCATCTCATAGAAACCATGAAATAATTTCCTTGCCTGAGAATCAATATAATGCACATCCTGAGTCACAAAGTACACAATCGGTCTATACCTTCCAAATACCTGCAAAGTGTACCCAATTGACTTATTTGAGATATCATACCAATCCCTTGCAGGAATCCCTACCCCTGCCTCATCCCAAATAATAGCACCACCAACAATATTCTTTTTCTTGACAGACTGCAATGCCCTCATAAAATCATTAGGAAAATATACTACCCTGTCCTCAAGATTATCCTCAAATGTTTTATCCAATGAAGTTGCCATAGATAGACTTGTCAGACTTTTACCAGTCCTATGCTTACCAGTGAACATCCCAAGAAAATTAAACTTATAACGATGCACTCTAAGATAAATATGACGGAAATACAAAATAGCAAGAAGTCTCGGGTCAATCTGGTTATAATAATTCAAATCATTATTTGTAGACAATTTTGGTACTGTCATTACGTTTACCACCTCTGATAATCACGATTGCATCATCATCAGTTATATCAAGTTCACCAGTGGTCTCAATCTGCACAATAGGACTTCCCATAAGAATACGATGATTCTGCTCATGAACCTCTAATGAATACTCATATTTTATGTTCTGTTTCTTAATTTCCTTGTCTTTCTCAGTATACCTCTCTACAACGCTAATCTTTTTTAGTTCCTCTTCCATCTTCTCATATAATGCTTTTGTTTCTTTTATCTGCTCGGGTGTAGACCATCTCTCTAATCGAATAGATAAGTCCTTAACTATCTTGGCAAAAGAATATTTATCATTATCATTGAAGGATGTGCTATTCAAAGAAATACATTGATGCAACAACTCAACACTCTTATGCTTAATCGTTTCATCAGGAGAGGAGTACCCACCTTGATACCTTTCCTGATTCTGATTAGAATCCTGATTCAACTTTCCTACACCACACTTTTTACTTTTTTGTGAGAGAGATGGCGTATATACTTTATATATATTATTAAACAACAAAACTATGTCAAAAAAACATACATGGTTATACCTGTTACACTCCTGTTCCCTGTTGGGTAAAACTTACACCTTTTCCCCAAACCTTTTAATAGGTGTCAAGGTATTCCATTCTTCTCTGGTCTGTGCCAGGAACCAATGGGGAATTGGGTGAAGGAATTACCAGGAGAGATGTGATTTCCTGATGAAGCAGGGGAGTAAGGTGAGGAACTCCCTTCCTTCCAATTAGCCATCTGATGTAAAGAGGAAATGCAATGCCAAAATATAAATGTGAAATCGATTACATCATAAGGGAAACTGATTTTAAAAGAATCTTTAACCAAGCATCAACCTATCATGACAAAACCATGATTACCTTACTATGGATAACGGCAGGGAGACCAGTGGAGATTCGAGCATTAACAAAGAACGATATTTTTATTGATTATCAAAAAGGTATTTTGGTAGTCACTATCGAAACAAAGAAACTTGGTAAACCTGGTTCTTTTGTTGTCCGAAAACGTAGATTGAAAATCCGAGTTGATATAAACAGACCATACATCCAAGTCATTGATAAACATCTTAAAAGACTAAAGGACAATGACACACCAGTTATCAATTATCTTAAAAACACTTTTTTGAATAAGGTCAAAAAATTATGCTATGATGCTCTTGGTAAAGACCTCTGCTCATATAATTTTCGTCATAGTAGAATGACTATTCTTGCTGAGAATGGTATGACAGAGGATGAACTGATGAGGTTCAAAGGTGCCAGGACTAAGAAATCAGTTGCACCCTATGTCCATGCAAGAGATATTGTATATGATGTTCTAATTGATGCATAACCCCTTTTTCAGGATAATACTTAAAAATAATTTTTTCATATATTTCAATAGTGAATTATTATGAATGAAAATATTGAAATAAAAATTGATGTCGATGGAATAAAACTAAATGCCACAGTACCAGTTAAAAATATTGATTTCATTATTTATATCCTCAATGATATTGATTCAGTATATAATACTCCTGATAATCCCCTCAATGAAAAATACATCCAATCAGATGTTGACTTGAATGATGTTGAAATGGATATCACAGATAAAACAAAAAATGCTGTCAAAGCACCTAATCACACATCATTGTTCCTTAACTGGTTAGAGGATAAAGAAAAATTCAACATCAAGGAATTTTCAGATACATATCCTGATATCGGAAGAGACCAGATTGAAAAAATAATCAGTCATCAAATAATACTCGGGAAACTATCACAAAGACCAAAAGGTATTTTTGTTGTTGTGAAATAATGGTTTTTGAACAGATGATTGATGAAATCAAAACGCAAATGCATGATACAAATAAAAATCCAGATGGTCTCCCTGAAATAGCGAAGGGATTCCTTTCTCGTTCCCTTGTACCAATTTATGTTTTTTTATGTGGATACCAATACATATACAATGAGGAATCAGAAAAGAAATCATTAAAAATCCTCAAAGAATGTAATATTGATATCATATGATATTCTCAATCTATGATGTAATATTCAAAGCAGTAGACCAAGTATACAATCAAAATAATTTCTATGGGTTCTTCAAATCAACATTTGACAGAAAACTACAACGAATAAGAGAACAGGTACCACCTGATAATAAATCCATTTCACTTTTTTTGAAATTTTTTGAAACATTACAATATAAAAAAAATATAAATAGATACTACCTTCAACTTACAACCCTCCGAGTAAGAACACATATGGTGAAATAAAAATGAAACACTATCAAAGTATAATAGCAGTATTAATCCTTCTCTTTATAATAAAATCAGTATCATTCATGCAGGAAGCAGATAATGTATCATTAACAGATGGCGACATCGAACATTATTTACTACTTGCAGAATCTTATACTAAAAATGTTACCATGAGTGGAAGAACATATCAGTATCCACCCTTATTTCCCCTGTTGCTCATCCCTGCCTCATACATGGACACAGTAACCTATATTATTATATTAAATATCATACTATCAGTCCTTTCATTCTTTCCCTTGTATCTCATCTCAATAAGACACACCACATTTAACAAATCAGTAATCATAGCATTCTTTGTTGTTTTGATAAATATTGTATTCTCAATAAAAAGTTTTGGATTTCCTATCATCCTATCAAGTCTACTATTTGCCTGGTTCATCTATTTCTTCCAGGACATACGGATAATACGAAATAATCTGTATTATAGCAGTATCATCTATGCCCTGATGATTATGTCCAAACTTGTGTTCATATACATGCTTCCATTCATCATTATATCAATTCTTTTATTCCGAGATGATAAAATAAAATCACTCATACGAATGAGTATCATACCTGGAACCATGGTATGTGCCTATCTGCTATTTAATGGACTACAACATGGATTTACCACTCGAGGTATGATAGGTGGATACATCACTATCCTAACTAATGATTTCCTTGCAATCGACATAGGAACCATTATACCTAAGATACAAAGCATATTCACAACACTTGAACCAAATACTATGATGACCTATTATAGTGTGTTCTTTGTTGTCCTTGCGATGATATGGGGAAAATATAAACGAGATGAATATGTAATTTTTTCACTAAAAGAAATAGATTTCTTAATCCTTCTTTCATTCAACTACCTGGTATTCTTCTGGTTCCCATCCATGACCTATTCCTATACCTATCTTAATTGGAGATACATCTCATATTTCACACCGGTCTACCTGGTATTTGCATTCATACCATTGATTGATGTGTTCGAGTCAGTATTCAATGAAATACTCCGAATATTAAGAAAATTGCAAATGAAATCTGAATAGCAGGAACAAAAGGATATTTAATCCTAAGATACTGCTTCCAATTTTTAATCTCATTATATCTTGATTTATGAAATACCATTACCACAGTGTAAACAATCCATACTGGAATAAGAATCATATAGAACAAATTCAAGTTATCAACAGTTCCAATAATTCCTGCTATCCCTGCAAACACAAGAAAATCACCAAACCCGAAACCAAAAAATACTGGTATTCCCCACAGACAAACAGTAAATATAATGATGAATGCTATCTCATTCAAGGTCATGACCTGATACCAATTAATCATAAAGAACAACATACCTGCAATCAAAAAAATTATTGTCATCTTTGTATTAATCCTCATAGTCCTCCAATCCTGAAGACTTAAACTGGTGAGGATAACCATCATTATAAATAAAATCATTGAAGAAAAAATGTCCATACTATCACACATACCAATATTAATACAATCATCAATACTCCCAATTCCTCAATTTCCATTACTATCTCCTGCTCTTAGTAAAACCACATTTAGGACAGACCAATTTATTTGATTCTGAAATATATTTCATCGTTGTTCTGCATTTTCTACATGTACTTCCATATTTAGCAGTTTTTAATGCATGATGGTTCATTTACTTCACCTCACTGAAATGATGATACCACATCATATCATCAGGTTTATATTTTTCAATTTTTTTCCACATCAGCATAAAACCAGTGCTACTATAACAACCCTCAGTCCTAAATAACCACCGGCAGATAAACCACATAGGCAGTTCAACAATAAAATCCAACACATATGTTTTATTATCAACCTTGAATGTGTCACCTTCTTTTCCTTTTTTAGTATGACGAATAGTAGAAGTCTTCTTGCCCTCTTTTAAACGGTTCGTATTCCACTCATTAAAACCTATTTTTCTTTCCATATATTAATTCCTCACCAACTTTTTTTCTTCTTAGATACTGAATAACAGCATAAATATGTGAACAACTTATATTGATTACATTAATATTCTTTTGATTTGTTGCATGTTGACAATTACAATCCCTCTCAAAGATATTTACCATGTATGTTGTTTTATTGTATCCTTCAATCGGAAGCACTTTAAAAACACCATTTTTTACTTCCTCTACACAATCATTCTCAAGGAACTTCAATGCCTTTTCTTTCTGTGTTTTCTTTAATATCCTGGTAACTGCATCATAATAATTCACACAATCCTCAGTGAAATATCCTTTCATTGTTCCACTTCCTTATTCAAAAAATCATTATACTTCATTATCTTAATTTTTTTAACTTCAGTGCATCCACAACATGGACAACTATTTTCCCACTTTAAAAATGCCATCTCATGAAAGATATGTTCACATGTCTTACATTGATACATTACACCCAACTGCCTATTTCTTATTTTTCTTTTTTAGATTATTCTTTATATCAAGAGGAGAAGGATGCTGTTCATTATATGCATCAACATAATTAAAGAAATTCCTTCTTGCTCTCTCTATTCTTCTTATTGAATTTTCCAACGACATCTGTTTTACCTCCTATTATAATCATATATTTTGAATTGAACTCCCTGAATCTTAAACCAAAAGGGTCATCTATCTCAATGTATCCACAATTCTCACATACCATATTGTTACCACTATCAACCGGTGATATAACCAACTCATGAATCATCTCCTTTCCACAGACTGGACATGACTTCATTCAAACAACACCTCTTTTCTTTGCATCATCAATCCAAAAAAATAATAAGATTGAAATAGCACCAGTGCTAAAAGAAAGCACATAATTCAACACATGGAACACATCTCTAAGAATAAATACAAAGAAAAGTGATTCTGCACCTAATATAGCGATAAATATCCAACTATACATTTTCAACTTATTTCCCTCATTCAACATATGAATCCCCTGAACCATCTAATAATCTTTTCTACACAATATTCCAAAAGATGACTCTTCTCAACTGCTTTTGATTCATACATCCTTTTAACCTGCTCTTCTAATGTTTGATACTTAAATTCTTCCTGGTTCATTTTGTTCCCTCCATTTTTTCCTCCATCTTGATACTTTTGCACCCTTCTGCTTACGGTAACATTCCCTGCACCTTCTCACACCATAACATTCTTTCCCACATTCAGAACAATATCTTTTCTTTGCCATCTCTATCAATCCTTGTCTTATATGATTTCTTAGTTGCATTCTTACCGTTAACCTGAACTAACCATCCCTCTTTTTCCAATTTTCTACAAATCCTTCCAATGGTATAACTATCAATACTTCCAATCTGTAACTTACTTGCATTGAATATGATGTCATGACCTTTGTTAAAGACTTTCCCCTTTAAATGATTCAATATAATGCTCTTAGCAAACTCCCGGTTCAATATCAATCACCCCTTATTCTCTTAATATATTTTGAAATATTTTCAGAAATAATAGTTCTTACAAACTGAGATTCATTAGGAAATTCATCAGGATATGCATCACATACCTTTTTTATCTGCTCTGATAAAACATCAGAGATTCTTACACTAATACGTCTCCTCATTATCTTAACCTCCATATCTTCTTAGTATACCAAACTCCACCGAATGGAATAGCATATTGAAGTGATACTATATCCTTATCAATATAAATCCGTTTCAAACCAAACCACCCATATCTGAACTCACCAAAATTAAGAAATCTATGTTTTTTTCTAATCTTTGCAATAAAATACTCATCTGACATCTCTTAACCACTCACCATCTGCTCATATCATATATGCTCTCTTCAAATTCAGATATGCCTGAACATCCCGGTCAAGAATCGTAGTCCTCTTATCAGACTTAGCAATAGACTCCATATCTTTCACAGCATGTTCAAACCATGCTTCAATAAAACCTTTGAAATCATCAACAGCATTTTTAGACACATTAAACGATGTCATATCCTTCATTAATGCCTTAACATTAATCACATTATTATTTGCCATGAGTACCCCTTAAATACATCTACAAACAATATTTTCCACTCAATATACATCCATTCACCATATCCTTTCTAACGATTATGTTTTTCCCTCTTTCCATAATGTGAATTTACTGTTCTTAACTTCTTTTGAGAATGATATGCACCAGATAATCGATTCTCAATCAAAACCTTTGTAGAATCACATTCAGGTAATCTATGCCAAAGCAAATCAGCATAACAAAAAACCTTTTTTGTATCACCTTCCAAACCTGCCTCAATAACCTTTGAAATGATAGAACCATGTTCCATACAATCACCATAAATAAAAAAAAAATGAGGATGAACTAATCCTCAGTTTTCCTCTGAAGTTCTTTCAATGGCACTGTCAATAATTTGTTCCCAAGTTTTTCCATCTCAATCTGATTCTCATAATTCATTTCAGACTGAGCAACGGCAGTCACCGAGTTCATAAGACCCCAACGGTCAAACCCTTCCTTTGAGAACTGTTTTAACAAGGATTCTGCTTTATCCTTACCCAAACCATAATTCTTGACAACATTATTCACAACGATAATAGGTTCCTCCACTTCCTCTGAAGCAACATCGTTTATTTTATCAACCCATTTATGAAAAATCTCCGGGTTAAATGTCTGAACAATCATGTCATTAACTTTTGACCAAAGTGTTTTATCCTGCAAACGTAATGTATCATCAGACCAATTAACTTCACCAACACCATGTTTTCTACCAAGATGGATTTTACGAAATGATTCATCAGCAATCATACCATTAGTACATTTCAACACAACCATAAAAGGACTGACAGAGAAAGCACCATGACCAAGTTCACTGTTACGAATCACAATACCACCCCGGACACCATCACCCTCTTTCTTTTCTTTATTAGGAAAAATAGTATCCACAAGTTTTTCACTGGTTGCTTTTACATATAACCTGGTCTCAGTGATATCAGAACGGTCAACACCAATTTGCATATCTTTATCCTTATTCAAATGATTGAACCGATTCAAACTATTCATTAAGATATCATGGTTATCAATAATCCTATAACCATTACTCAATAATGCTCGAGCATTCCCATCAAGAGTCCTAATCATTGATTTATCTTTTTCTTTGATTAACTCATTGATGTTCTTCACCAGTAATTCAGGATGACTCTCTTTTAACCGGTCATAAAAATTCTTTGGTATCTTTGTTTTATCAGCAAACTGACCATGACAATAATTAGTAATATCATACTCACCATGATTACCTACCTCTACCTTTATTTTATCAGTGCCAACATCATATGTTGTTTTTATCTGCTCAGATGGAATAACAAAATCTTTCTTACGTTGTTTCTGCCTTTCAAGTTCTTTTGCAATATCTAATAAATTACTCATTTCGAACCCTTCCTCTTAAAAATTTTTCTTTCTTATCTTTTTCAAGAAACGCTTCAAAGGATGCACATTTATTACAAAGCATTTTATCATATGCTTTTTTAAATCCTTTTGGATAACCAATGGTCATTACGATTCCTAAAAATGGTTTCTTCTGCTTCTCTTCTACAACATCACAATTTGGATGTTCACATTCATACATTATAACTACTTTTTTTGTCATTTGACTTCACCTTTGTCTGACAAGTGTATGACAAACATAGTATTTAATAGTTTCCAAAACAAAAGATTAAAGTATGATAAATAAATAATATAATTATATAAAAGAGGTGAGATGAAGGGAAAGAAACCGATAGAACCCCTTCACCCACTGCTTACTATTGAGAATGGTATTTTAACATTATCATGAATATTAATAAAACAATTATTTTTAATATCCTCCCAATAAACATCACCATCGATAATAACCTTTTTTAATTTAGACTTCATTGAATATATCCCTCTGCATTCAATTGTTCATCATCATTCTTTAAATAATCAATGATTTTTCTTTGGTTCTTAGATAACACAAATACTGTATCAGAAAGACTATCTAAAAGGTTTCTGTTTTCAAAAACCATGTCTTCGATATATTTAATCTTATTAGTTGATTCAAGATAATTAATAACATCACGCTTATCCTTAGACTCGAACTCAACAATCTCATGTGGTTTACTCTTATCAATCCACACCTCACCAACACTAAAAGTACCACATCTATCAACTGCATCAATCAACTCAGGTTCCTTAACCACTGTTGCATAATCAGGTGATTGCGACATCACAGGATTTGAAACAACAATATTAAACTGTTTTTTCAACCAAGTACAGGACTTAAAAGCATACTCATACAATACCATCTCAATATTATCAAGTTCATCCTTATGTATCAAAAATCTTGGAAGTATAGTAACAAGAGTGTCATGGTCAGTTCCATGAAACCAACGAAATGTTACAACACCAAAATCCTTGAATGGATGACTATATTGAGATACTTTTACATTGTTAAAATCATACTCACTATCCCATTTTCCTTTAGTCGGCAGACAACGAATATTTGATTTAAAAGAACACTTTTGTATTTGGATGATATTACGTCTATGACGATGCCTTGGAAACTTTTCATTTTCTGTTTTTACAGCATTTTTATTATAATTAATTCTTGTTTTTATATAAAATTTTATTTTTTCATTATGATTGATACATCTCACCATATTCTTTTTTTCAAGTCTCCTTATAATCTTTGAGATATATCCTTTCGATAACTTTGTACTTTTACTGATTTCTTTAGCACATAAACCCTCAATCAGATGCCGGTAAACGATTTCTTCATTGTTCATTGGAACCACATGATTTTTACGTTATATGGTACAGTAGTTTCCCTGACAGTTTCCTAAGTTTCCAAGATTTCACCCTAATTTCCAGAAGTGTAACGTGGGTATAAAACAATAGGAAACTATCACCCTAATTTCCAGAAGTGTAACGTGGGTATAAAACAATAGGAAACTATCATTTGACTTCACCATTTCGGTTATCAACGATTAATTATTTATTTGTATCGGAATATTTCAACCGTTTTTTTCTTGTAGTGACAACCATTCCGATAAACAAGGTGAAGGATGGTATTAATGTTAATATCGCACCATCAAATCTTGACCCTTGATATATTTTTGAACCTGTTCTATTTCCAGTTGCATTATACCAATAATCCTCTCTCTCCTGAGTTGTCTCTAAAGTATCTGTTGTGCTATCATTAAACCAGGATTCATATGAAACATTGAACCAGGAACCATACCCATCATAATTACTGAAGTTCCTGAATCCATTTGTGAACATCGATTCATCATTATCAACATCGTAAGCAGAATCATTGATATTGAAAGCATCTAACCCTAAAGCAGTCTCAATAGTATCCACAGTGCTATCATTAAACCAGGAACCCCAAGTAACATTCAACCAGGAACCATACCCATCGAAATCAGTGAAATTCCTTGAACCAGAATCATACATCGATTCATCATTATCAACAGTATAATTGACAAAGAAAGCATCTAACCCTAAAGCAGTCTCAAGAGTATCCACAGTGCTATCATTAAACCAGGAACCCCAATTAATGCTCACCCATGAACCATTACCATCGAAATCAGTGAAATTCCTTGAACCAGAATCATACATCGATTCATTATTATCAACATCATAAGCAGAATCATTGACATCATATCCAAAAATACCTGTCTCATGCTCGAGGGTATCAGGATTAGAATCATTGAACCAGGAACCCCTGCTAATGTTAATCCATGAACCAAGACCATCAAAGTTCGTATAGTTAAAATAATCAGACAAAGACCTTGATTCATCCGGGTCATACGCTGAACTATTGATATTGAAAGCATCTAACCCTAAAGCAGTCTCAAGAGTATCCACAGTGCTATCATTAAACCAGGAACCCCAATTAATGCTCACCCATGAACCATTACCATCGAAATCAGTGAAATTCCTTGAACCAGAATCATACATCGATTCATCATTATCAAAAGCAGGTACTTCATAAATATAAGAATTATTTCCAATTTCTATTGTATCTGAATCTGAATCATTGAACCAGACATTCCATGAATGATTAAAATAAGTAAGATTATCATCAGATACATTATAGTAAAAAGATTGATTCATTGATTGATTAGTTGGACATACTAAATCTGTATCTATCAACTCTGAACATGTCGGGTCTTTAGCACCCAAACACCATTCTATCATATCATCTGAGATAGTACCTGTCACATGAAATCTCATAGTGAAATTTAAATAATCAACACAATCATAATCATCTAAATCAGTATAATTGAATGTTTCACCACCATTCCAACTGTAAACATAATCCGTTACAACCATTGACATATACTCACTATAACTATCACCATCCCATAACAAATTTGCTGATATATCACTATAAACATTACTTACATGACCAGATGGGTCATCAGATAATGATGCATCCTCACTTACCCAATATCTATTTGCAAAATAGGTGTCTTCATTGTTAATGTAAATCCAATATCCTCTGTTGTTTTCCAAATAAGTAACATTATCCCATGTATTTGTTGTTTCATTATAGTCAAATATACCATTATATACCCATCCATTTGCGACACCCCAATCCCAAGAATGGTCTTCAGTCTCATTAATTAATCGACACCAAAATGTTGTTGTTCCTCCATCCTCACCACTGAATGCTGATATCATCCTCCATCTACTTGCATTGGTTAATCCTTCAATCTGTGGATATTTTATCTCAGTGTCATACTCACTAATTTCAAGAATGGTTTCCAATTCATCAGGATTTGTATCATTAAACCAGGATTCATATGAAACATTGAACCATGAACCATACCCATTGTAATCAGTGAAGTTCATGTATGAAGAATCATACATCGATTCATCATTATCAACATCATAAGCAGAATCATTGACATCATATCCAAAAATACCTGTCTCATGCTCAAGGGTATCAGGATTAGAATCATTGAACCAGGAACCCCTGCTAATGTTAATCCATGAACCAAGACCATCAAAGTTCGTATAGTTAAAATAATCAGACAAAGACCTTGATTAATCAGTATC
>Ga0272443_10001103_pt1 | contig 42491 bp, 47 predicted proteins | sample SSMAcet12_FD_193581 | JGI IMG/M metagenome (GOLD analysis project Ga0272443, IMG submission 193581) | Marine sediment archaeal communities from Little Sippewissett salt marsh, Falmouth, MA, United States - SSM-Acet-12 | ecosystem: Environmental > Aquatic > Marine > Wetlands > Sediment ...
TCTTTGAGGTTTTTGAGTTACAGTGAGATTCTATAAACTTTTTGTTTGTAGATTTCAAAAGTTTATAGCTAAAAGCTCTTTGAGGTTTTTGAGTTACAGTGAGATTCTATAAAACTTTTGGTCTTTTGGGATATAAATTTTATGAACTTTCTTTAGCTTCTTCTACTTCATATTTCTGTTTATCCTCTTCAGTTGCTTTTCTTTTTTCTAATTTATCTTCAAAAGCCACAATCTTTCCCGCACAATTAAAACATCCCCCGACTTCGCAGCGATTCCAATCTTCTTTAGTTAAGTAAAGATCTTGCGTTCTAGATTTTCCGCTTGAGTCATCAACTCCTCTTATTCTTATAATGAAGTCTTCATCATCTCTATAGAACATTGGAATAAACATCGTGGTGGTGTATGTATTATTTCCAGTACTATGGACTTGAGTAATTGGAAGTAACATAACTCCCCTTCTTTCAGGCTCATGAACTTTTTCATATATCTCCCCCCTTGTTAGTGGTTCTTGTCCACATCCTGCTAAGAGTAAGCCTGCTCCAAGCAATGTTGTCAATAATGTTTTTTTCATAAAATTTTCTTATTTGGAAAGTTCTTAAAACTTTCTGTGATAAACTATTTATACTCCTCTTCTTTTTTTCTGTGAATGGAACTCACAATTATCCAATTTCTTATATTAGGAATTGTCCAAGGAATTACTGAATGGTTGCCTATTAGTTCTTCTGGGATGTTGTCCTTAATTCTTGCAAATTTTTATGGAGTAACAAATCCAGGAGTATTAGTTACAACTTCTTTGTTTTTTCATCTAGGAACTTTTTTTGCAGCTTTAATTTATTTAAGAAAAGAAGTCTACAGAATGTTTCATTCTTTATTTCATTACAAAACCTCAAAAATTGAAGACAAAAAAGTTTTAAATTTTATAATCTTTACCACAATTATCTCAGGAGTTTTAGGATTTTTAATTATCAAGCTCTTATTTTCTCTTGATTTTTTAGATTTAACAGGAAAAACAATTTCTTTTGCAATTGGAATTATGCTTTTGTTCACAGGAATTATTCAAATAAGCAAAAAATCTCCAGGTTTGAAAAAAGCAAAAGATTTGAAGCACAAAGATAGCTGGGTTTTAGGTTTAGCTCAAGCAGCTTCGGTAATTCCAGGAATTTCAAGATCAGGAATCACTATTTCAGCACTTTTATTAAAAAAGTTTGATGATACAAGTGCATTAAAACTTTCATTTCTTATGAGTCTTCCAATTGTTTTGATTGGAAACATAATACTCAATTTAGAAGATTTAATTTTTACTCCAAATGCTTTATTTGGATTATTAGCAAGTTTTATTTTTGGACTTCTCACAATTTCATTTTTAATGAAGCTTTCAAAGAAAATCAACTTTGCATGGTTTGTAATTGTCTTTGCAATTTTGATGATGGCGAGCATATTGGTGTAAGAGTAACTTTAATATGAATGACTTGTATTAATGTGGGAGGAGTGTTTTGATTTAAGCTCCACCCCTAGAATCCAATTCTCTTCCAACCTCTTCAGCTGTTTTGCCTTTATACGCTTTATACATCCAAGAATCCATATTGGGATAATAAGCATTAACTTCATCTAACCATTTTTCTTTAAACTTATCATAGGGCATAGGATTTGTTCCCTCTACTTCAACTATATCCCCATGCTTTAAACTAAAAAGATTTTTTAAACAATCAAAATCTTCAGCAATAAATTCTAATTTATATGTAAATGGACAAGGTTTAAATCTTCCTAAATGTTTTCCCCTATATGAGATATGCGTTGACATATTAAAAATAATTAATTAAGGCTTATAAGAATTATTGTTATTGATTCTCACTCAAACCTTTCCTGTTTCTTATTCTTCTAATGATATCTGCTTGCATTCCTACAGGAACTTTTTCAAATTCTTGTTCCAATAATGATGAACTTCCTCTTCCCTCTGTTGCAGATCTTAAATCATTACTCCAACCAATCATTTCTGCTACAGGAAGTTTTGCTTTCATTTGGGCAGTTGAACCTTCTTGATCAACATTGAGCATTTGCCCACGCTTCCCTCCAACAAGTTTAGTAACTGTTCCTAAGAATTTATCTGGCATCTCAATAACATGAACTTGTAATGGTTCAAATAATGCAGGACTTGCTTTTTGCATAGCTCCTTTAACAGCTTCTCTAACAGCAGGATAGACTTGTGCAGGACCTCGATGAATAGCATCTTCATGAAGCTTAATATCCATTAAAGAAACTTTCATTTTCATGCATGGTTCTCTTGCTAAAGGTCCTTGATCCATGACCATTTCAAAAGCATCTAAAACCATTTCAATAACTTCTCCAATGTGAACTTCTCCACGAGTTTCATCGACAAATAAATTTCCTTTGTAGATATCTTTAACATTTCTAGCATCATCTCCAGACCATCCAAGATCTTGAAATAATTTTACTAATTCAACATTTTTCTTTTTTACTCTTCCTTCACTAAGATCCCCGCTTCTGATTGCCTCATAAATTTCATCTTCTAAGGGCTCAACCTTAATGAAAAATCCATTGTGCTTGTTTGGGCTTCTTCCTTCCACAACATCAGATTCTTTAGAAACTGTTTCTCTATAAACAATAATTGGAGGAGAGGTTTTAACTTCTAAACCTTTTTCTGTTTTAATTCTATTTTCTATAATTTCTAAATGAAGTTCTCCCATTCCAGACATTAAACTTTCACCTGTTTGTTCATTAATCTCTATTTTAATAGAAGGATCTTCCTTAGCAACTTGCTTTAATACTTCTACTAATTTTGGTAGATCAGCCGCCTTAGTGGCTTCAATAGATTTTGTAACAACTGGATCAAATAAATGTTTAATTGCTTCAAAAGGTTCTATCATAGATTTACTTACTGTTTCTCCAGACATAACATCTTTAAGACCCACAACCCCAACAATATTGCCTGCAGTTACCTCATCAACAATAATTCTTTGAGCACCTTTATATACAGAAACTTGTTGAATTCTAACATTCCTTTTAGCAAGAGCCATATGAACTTCATCCCCTTGTTTTAGGGTTCCTGAAAATAATCTTCCTGCAGCAACCTCTCCAGCATGTTTATCAACTACAATCTTAATTGGAACAAAAGCAACTTCTCCTTGAGGATCACAAGCCATTAAATCTTTTCCTTCTTTAGATTCAATATCTCCATGCCAGATTTTTGGAATTCTATATTTTTGCGCATCAACAGGGTTAGGATGATGTTTAACAGTCATAGCCAATACAACTTCGTGTAATGGAGCTTTTTTTGCTAACGCCTTATAATTATCATTTTCATAGGCATCAATAACTTCTTTGAAAGTTATTCCTTTTGCTTTCATATATGGAAAACTTAATGCCCAATTATGAAATGCAGACCCAAAAGCAACTGTTCCTTCACCAACCCCCACTTTCCATTTTTCTTTATATCCCTCTGGGGCAATGTGTTCAATTAATTCATTAACATGGTCAATAATTTTAATAAATCTATTTTGCATTTCTTCAGGAGTTAATTTAACTTCTTTGATTAATCGATCTACTTTATTAATAAACAAAGTTGGTTTAACTAATTCTTTTAGTGCTTGCCTAACAACAGTTTCTGTTTGAGGCATAACTCCTTCAACCGCACAAGATAAAATAATACATCCATCAACAGCCCTCATAGCTCTTGTAACATCTCCTCCAAAGTCAACATGTCCCGGAGTATCAATTAAATTAATTAAATAATCATTCCCTTCAACATTGTGAATCATAGATACAGAAGCAGAATCAATAGTAATCCCTCTTGAGGCTTCATCATCATGAAAATCTAAAGCCCTTTGTTTTCCTGCAGTTTCTTCTGAAAGCATTCCAGCTCCAGCCAAAAGATTATCTGAGAAAGTTGTTTTACCATGATCAATATGTGCAGCAATTGCGATGTTTCTAATTTTATCTTGCTGTTTCATTAATTTTGATATATCTTTTTCTGAACTCATTTTAAATTAACTTCTTAAAAAGAAGAGTTAATATTATTTAATTGGAGAATTGCTTTAAAAGTTCTTCGGTTTTGTTTTTTGAAAGACTTTTAGCTAAAGTTTGCTATAAACTTTTGCCTTTAAAACTTTTACTTCGAGCTTCCAAAATTAGTGAGGCATAGAAGTTCTTCGGTTTTTCCTATGGGAAATTTATGTCTGTAATATTTAAATATTTTCTTCTTAAAGATCTTCTGAAGTGAAGCATTTCTATTATATGTCTGCCTCTCCCAGTTCTTAATTCTTCATATTCTACTTCAACTTCTTCCCCTAGATGATTCCTTAATTCTTCGATATCATATTTTGGGTTATGGGATTCTTCCTCATTTTTCCAATCTCTTTTATATAATCTCACCCCCCCAACAATAATTTTAAAATCATCTAAATGGCCATACAATCTTGTTAATATTCTAAGAATTACAGGCAACCTCTTTACTTTTTGAAGTTTTCCTGTTAAGGTCGGCATTTTATTAAATTTATTATTTAAGAATCACCTCATGGGTTGATTAATTATCGTGCAGAGTCGGCTTGTTTCTCCGCTTCATTCTTTTTCTTCATAGCAAAACTTTCCATGTTCCCTTCAGCAGCCATCATAATTTCTTCTGCTAAAGCTTGAACAATATTTTTCTTTTTATTGAAAGCTTTATCTCCTGCTCCATGAACAATATGTTTCAAAGCAAGATTAATTCTTCGTAAAGGAGAAACATCAACTGCTTGGGGATATCTGGCTCCACCATATTCAATAACAGTGATTTCATCTCTTGGAGCAGAATTTTCAAGGGCATTAATTAAAACTTGAACAGGATTTTTTTGTGTTTTCTTTTCAATTAATTTAAATGCATCTAAAATAATTTTCATGTTTTGAGTATATTTCCCAGTAACATGTCCTAAAATAAGTCGATGTTTCTTTCCTCTATGTCCCGCAACAGAAAGTTTATTCATGAGTCTTTCAACAATATTAACTTTTGTTTGTCCCAACTTAGATACATTTCTTCCATAACTTTTTAGAATAAGTTTTGGCTCTAAATTTATTGCACATGCCAATCCAGGATCTGTTACTTTAACTTCTGCTAAATCATATAAGTCAAATATTTTAAAGTTTTGAATTTGTTTGGTTTCTGTCATTATCTTCTACCTCCAAATATTTTAGCAACATAATTTCTAATTATCGTAGGAGTCCATACATTTCCTCTTGGAGTAATTTCTACTATTGGGGCTTTGCTTTCAATAGGTTTAGCAGACGATTCACGTTGGACAAACAGACCTGTTCCACCCTCTTCTATACTTAAATAATTTTCATCGTGAGCCCATTCACAAAGACTTAACTCTCGTCCCGATGCTCCATATCTGTTAGGTTGATATGGGGGTAAATACTGATCCTCAATAACTTGTCCACCATCTACTCCCATTATCTTCTACCCTTCCGGCTGACTACTCTTAGGCAGTCGCAGGAATATTTATTTATCATCATCTACGTCCCTTCTCGATCTTTCCTTTAGCCAATCTTGCTAGAGGCTGATCATTTACTTGGATAACCATAAATCTAACTCCAGGAATATCCCCCTTACTTCTCCCTTGTTTACCCCCAATTCTTTGAATCATAACTTCATCGTGTTCATCAATAAATTTTTGAGCTAAATTTCCAGGAATAAAAGCAGTAACTTGTTTTCCATTTTTCTTAAGCTGAACTCTGCAACATTTTCTCATTGCTGAGTTTGGCTGCTTTGCTTCTTTTTGAACTTTTTGAAGAACAATTCCTTTTGCTTGATTGGCCCCCTCGAGAGGATCAGATTTAGCATAAAGATTCAAAGTTTTCACTTTATATTTACGATCTTTCCATCTGAACTTTACTCGATCTTTCTTTTTCTTTAGTGCGCTTTTTAATCCCATGTTAATAAATATTGTTACTAAAAATAGTTTTTAAAGGTTTCCTAAGTAATTTTAATTAATTCTAAATTCTTTTCCAAAGAAATCCTTAATAATCTTCTGCATCTCTAACAATCTTCTCTTATTTCTTCCAATTAAAGCAGCTTTGCTCTGAGTACTTGCCGCCAAAACAATTTCATTATCTTTAACTTCAACATCTTTAAAAGTTACAGGCTCAACAATTGATTGAATAAATGTTTTAACATCTTCAATGCCATTTGGGGAGGCAATTACTTTAATTTTTTTATTAAGAATTCGATTTAGTTTTTTAGTATTTTTTCCATCTTCCCCAATTGATTTTGAAACCAATCCGCGTGGAACACAAAAAAAGATAATTTCATTATATTTAAAACAGAATCTTGTACTAACTCTAGTTGTTTGAGAAAAAAGATTCAAATACATCATATGTTTCATATCAATAGTTCCAGCCATCTTATAATTCCTCAAGAGAGAATGTGTTTATAAAGTTTCTGTTAAAAATTTATTTATTAACCTTTTCAACAACTTCGGATTTAGCAGTTTTCAAATCTTTATCTTTCTTTTTCAAAGGACCAATAACTTTAACTAAAAGTCCGGGCAACCCAGTTCCAATTGGTACTGGTTGATTCAAGATTATGTTTTCAATAACACTTGATAATCGATCTTTATTTCCTTTCATTGAAGCATTTACAAATTGTTTATCTGGGATTTCAAAAGTTGCTCTGGCTAAAATAGATTCTTTTTGAGCTATAATACCGATTCTTGTAACCCCCTTAACAGTTCCAGTACTAGTCATAGCATCAGACACAAGTTTAAGATGTCTATCATCGATATCTAGTCCTTGTGGTTTAATAACTGCTTGGATCTCGTCGATAATTAATTGTCTCGCTACTTCAATTCCAAAAACAGAGGTAACTTCATGAAGATCGTTTGAAATAGTTTTATTTTCATTAACTTCTTTTAATGCAATTATTTTCTTTAAATTTGTTCCAAGAGTAACAATAATATAATTACTATCTCTCTTCACAATCAAAATTTGTTGTACTCCTTTAACTCCAGAAATAATTGTGTCCTTAAGTTTTTCTTTAAGTTGATAAATTTCTTTAAAAGAATATTCTGTAGCGTTTAAAATAATTGAATCTCCTTTTTCTTTTGCCGAAAATCCCAATTCATTAAGTCTTTCAACAGCAGTTTTAATAGAAATATGGGTTCTTCTCAACCCAGCTTTGTCTATTTTGATTTCTATTCTTTTATTTCCAAAGTCCAAATCAATTTCATCAACAATTTCTTTAATAGTAACTTCCTTAATTTTTTCTGCAAAAATTTTTGCATCTTTTTCATTGTTAAATTCTTTATTCAAGAAAATTTCCATTTTTGGGGAACTAGGTTTTTTTCTTGCATCAAAAATCTCTATTAATCTTGGAAGACCTTGAGTGACCTGCATTTCAGAAACACCAGCAAAGTGGAAAGTTCTTAAAACCATCTGTGTTGAGGGTTCTCCAAAGGATTGGGCAGTAATAATTCCTATTGCTTCTCCAGGTTCTAGTTCTTTCTTAAGATGAAGTTTAGAAACATCCAATCCATCTTCTCCATATTGATATTGTATAATATTATTATTACTATCCCGGATAGTCCCATCATATTCTTTTCTTAAATCTTGAAGAGCATTTGCTAATCTTCTATATAAATAACCAGATTTAGGAGTTCTCAAAGCAGTATCCATAAGTGTAGATCTTCCAGTTATTGCCCCAAAAAAGAATTCATCAGGCCTTAATCCTTTAATATATGGGCTAGAAATAAATCCCCTTGATTTTGGGGATAAATCCCCTTTGTCAAAGAAAGAAAGTGTTCTTCCAGTATATCCAATATCAATTCTTTTAGCTTCTAAGTCCTGTTGTCCAACACAACAAGCCATCTGGGTAATATTAAGAATATTTCCTCCCCCCCCAGATCTAATCATGTGGGTTACTGGATTTGTTTCAGGAAAGTCTCTCTTAACAATCTCCCCAATTTTTGTTCTTGTTTCATTTAATGTTTTAAGGATATTAATTTCTCTGGTTTCTTCAATTGTTTTTCCCGGAATAATCTCAAGAGTTCCTTTTTCACAATTTTCAATTATTTCTTTTGTTTTTTTCTTTGCTTTTTCAATAATTGATTCTGATTCTTCAACGATTTTATCTTCTACATCCAAATCTTCTAAAGAAATAGTGATCCCTCGATCATTTAGATAGTTTTTACCCAAATTAAAAGCTTTTTTAATTGTTTCAAACGTTTCCAATCTCCCAAAATCTCTATCTAACTCTCTGATCAAATCTCCATCTTCTTGTCCAAAAAGAGTTTTGTCAATTATTCCTTTTGAAATTTCTCCATCTTTGATTGTAATAGAATTGTTTTTAAAATTGAGCTTTGGAAGAATTTTGGAGAAAAGTTCTAATCCAGAAATTGTTTTTTTATTAACTTGATCATTTATTTGAGAATGATATAAAAGTTGGTTTGCTTCTTCCTTTGAAAACTCTTTTAATCCTAATAAATAATTTCCAGTAATAGAATCAACAATACATCCTACTTGGTTTGTGTTATTTTTTGGAGAAATTAAGTTTTGTTTTACATCAAGTAAAACTTTTGCTTCTGCTTTTGCCTCTTCTGTTTGGGGGGAGTGTATATTCATTTCATCTCCATCAAAATCAGCATTATAAGGGTCTGCAACAGCGGGATGTAATCTAAAAGTTCTGCCCGGAAGTACTCTCACATAATGAGCCATAAGACTTCCTCTATGTAGACTTGGATGTCTGTTAAATAAAACAATATCTCCGTCTTGAAGATGTCTCTCAACCCTATATCCCGGGGTAATCTCAGAAATTATTTCTTCTTTAAGTTCGTCAGTAATTTTTTTTCTTTTCCCATCAGGCCTAATAACATAATTTGCACCAGGATATTCATGCCCTTTTTCAATTAATCTTTTCATTTTATCCATATTTAGATCAGTGACAGTTTCTGCAACAGTAACCACTCTCGCAATTTCAAAAGGAATACCAACTTCATTAATTTCTATAGAAGGATCTGGAGAAATAACTGTTCTTCCAGAATAATTAACTCTCTTCCCAGCCAAGTTCTTTCTAATTCTTCCTTCTTTTCCTTTAATTCTTTCAGTAATTGTTTTAAGAGGTTGTCCTGATCTATGTCTCGCAGGAGGAATTCTTGCAACAGTATTATCAAAGAAGGTTGTAATATGAAATTGTAATAAATCCCAAAGATCCTCAATAATAACTTCAGGAGCTCCAGCATTTAGGTTTTCCCACAATCTTTGATTCGCCCTAATAATATCAGATAGTTTATGGGTTAAATCATCTTCACTCCTTTCTCCTGATTCTAAAATAATACTTGGTCTTATAGTTACAGGAGGAACTAAAAGAGAAGTTAATACTGCCCACTCAGGCCTACAGGTTCGCGGATCTATTCCAATCTTTTTTAATTCTTCATCAGGAATATTACTTAAAATTTCTCTAACTTCTGTGGGGAAAAGTCTAGTTTTGCCTTTGAAAAAACTTGTTGGTTTGTCTAATTTAACTTTTTCATTTGCAGATTGACAATGAGGGCATTTTTTTGAATCTTTTGCCTTTTTAATTCTCATACTTGGAGGATATTTTTCTAAATCAGCGTCGTTTAACATTAATTTATTACATGTTTGACAAAAACATCTTAAACCTAATTCAATTAAAGGAACATACTTCAGATGAATAACTGGTCTTGCCAAATCAATGCTTCCTGGATGGCCTAAACATTCTTTTATTCTTCCCCCACAAGTTCTACATCTTACTCCAGGATCAATTGCCCCAAGCCTTAAATCCATTAATCCCCCATCAACAGGATATCCATCAATGTCATAAAGTTCTGGCGTGACTATCTTTGCAAAAGATAGTTTCTTAATCTGCTCTGGATTAAGCAAACTAAACTTAATTTCTCCGATTTTTTTACTAATTGCTTTTTTCATTTTATTCTTCTACTGTTGGACCAAACATTTGATACTCGTAGCTTGTTCTGGTGTTAAGAGATTCTATAGCTGCTTGTTGAGGATCTGTTTTTGAAAGCTGATAAGTTTTTTCTCTTGTCATTAGCACAGCTCCCTCTACTAAAAGATCTCTGTTAACTTCGTCCCTTGTTATTCTTCGCATTTTATTTCTCCTGGTGCCCATCTTTGGAATCTTAAGCTTTCCACAGTTCTTCCCTGATACATTGGGCAACTTTCATAATTTGTATAATCTTCTTCTGGACAAGTTATACAATCTTCTTGTCCTAGAAATGGACATATTTTTACAACTTTCATTTTAGTTGGTTTTCTATTGTCAGTTACTTGAATAACCTTCCCTTTTAACAACCCCCTTCCTGTGTACATTATTATTTGTTCTTTCATTTTATTGATTACCCCCAACCCAGTATTCACATTCTTGATAGGCAGTTTTACCAGTTGAGCATACCTCTCTCCATTGAGTTATATTCTCTCTTCCCCGGCACACTAAACTTAATTCACATTCTTGAACTTCTTTTTTTTCTGGAAGAAGCCTTTTAATTGCGTATATTAAATTTACCATTGTCATTTTATTCGTATTTGTTTTTTAATTCAAAGTTTGTATGAATATGTAATCCTTGTAATTCTTCTAATAATAGCTTAAATGCATATGAAACTTCTACTGGTTCAATATGCTCACTATTACAGATAGGGCAAACAACTTTTTTCTTTATATTATCATCTATAGCAATTGTTCCACATTTTGTACAAATAGGCAGAATAACTGTATCAGAGCTATATCTTTCTTTTAATAATAAAGAAGCTCCATGTGCAACAAGAACTTGCTGTTCCATCTCCCCAAGTCTTAATGCCCCCCCTTTAGATCTTCCTTCAACAGGCTGTCTTGTAAGCAATGCCACTTTTCCTGAAGATCTTCCATGAAGTTTGTTCCCAACCATATATTTTAGCTTTAGATAATATAGATTTCCAATAAAAATCTTAGATTCCATTCTTTTTCCAGTAATCCCATTGTACATTGTTTCTTTCCCATCAAATCTAAATCCTAATTCTCTTAATTGTTCTTCTAATTCTTTTTTACTTTCCCCTGAAAAAGAAGTTCCATCAACAACCTTTCCTCTTAAACAACTAACTTTTCCAGCCAATAATTCTAATAAATAGCCTACAGTCATACGACTTGGTAGACCATGAGGATTGAAAATCACATCTGGATGAATCCCCCTCGAACTAAAAGGAATATCTTCTTCAGGAACAATCATACCAATAACCCCTTTCTGACCATGAGAGGTAGCAAATTTATCTCCAATTTCTGGAATTCTTTGATCTCTTGTTTTAACTTGGAAGATTTTATTTCCTTCATTATCTTCTGTTAAGAATACAGATTCAATAATTCCTTTTTCTTCTTGCCTCATTGTAACACTTGATTCTTTTTTTGTTCTAACTGAAATTTCTCTTGCTTCTGATAAGAATTTTGGAGGGGACATCTTTCCAATTAATACTTCACCCTCATTAACTTCTGCTTCAGGGAAAACTGCTCCATCTTTTTCTAAAAATCTATAACTTGATTCAGTTTTATAACCAGAAGCATCTTTTTCCGGAATCCCAATTTCATCTTTTAATCCTCCGGCATAATTCATTTCAACAGCAGAATAAGGTCGATAATAAAAGCTTCTTCCAACTCCACGATCTAAACTTCCTTTATTAAATATTAAAGCATCTTCCATATTATATCCCTCATAAGTCATAATTGCAACAACAAGATTTTGACCAGCAGGATAAGTATTCAAGGTATCATAAACAAAGCTTTTTACAAGAGGTTTTTGAGGATATTGCAAAATACTTACATCAGTATCTAATCTACATAAATAATTTCCAGCATAAATTCCTAATGCTTGTTTCTGAGTTTTACTTCCTCTGTTTAAACGAGAACTAGAGTCGTGATTTCCATAAGGAACAAGACTAGTAACAACTCCAAATAAATCCATTGCATCTAATTCTAAATGAGTGTGTTTTGGGGTTATTTCTTCTTCATACAAAGCAACTAAAGCATTTTCCTCTTCAGAAGCATCAAGATATTCAATAATTCCTTGTTGAGTTAAATCCTCCCAACCAATTTCTCCTTGTTCTAATTGAATTAAATGTTCATTTTTTAGTTTTGGAGCACCATCTTCAATAATAATCAATGGCCTTAAAACTCTTCCAGGTTCAGTTGAAATTAAAACTGTTTGGAAATTATTACTATATCTAATATTAAGTTGTTTTGGAAGTTCTCTGCTTCTTCTTCTTTCTCTTATTTTTGCAACAAATTCTTCTGGTTTTTCAACACTTCCCAAAAAAATACCATTGAAGAACACATCTACTTCACTGTTTCCATTTTCGTCTTGATGTAATCCAAGACTTTCAAGTTCTTTTAGAAACTTGTTTTCATCTAAATTTGTTCTTGTAGATACTTTACTTAAAATTGCAAGATTTTTTCTTAATCCAATTTCTGTTCCTTCAGGAGTTTCAATTGGACAAAATCTTCCATAGTGTGTTGGATGCAATGTTCTTGCCATAAAATTTTCTTGATCACTTGAAAGCATAGAAGAAACTCTCTGTAATTGAGAAATTGTAGCTAAATAATTTGTTTTATCCATGTTTTGAGTAATTCCACTTCTTTCACCAGTCCAGCTTCCAGTAGCAATAGCAGATTCAACTCTATGAGAAAATAATGTAGATTTTGCAATTATCTTAATAGAGAAAAATTTCTTTCTCTTTGAACTTTTTTGCAAAGAATATTGAATATCTCTAATTAAAATACCTAAATTCACTCTAAATAAGGTTGCTAATAAATCTCCAGAAAGTCTGACTCTTTTGTTAGCATAATGATCCTTATCTGTTCTTAATTTAGGATTTTCTTTTGATAATAAAAATTGTTTGATTAATTTACATAAAGTAATTGCCTTTGTGATTCTATCTTCTTTTTTCTGTCCAATGTGAGGAAATAAATATGAATCAATTCTTTGTCTCACTCTATCTAAAATTTCTTTTTTTGTTCCTTGAAGATTTGTTTTTTCAGCAATATACATCATAGCATCTTCTTTTGTAGCCAAATCCACAAATTCATACAAATTAACAATAACACTGTCTGTTTCTTTTCCTAATTTTTTAGCAATATCTGATTCTTTTGTAAGCCCAAGTGCTTTTAGAATAACAATTGCTGGGAGATCTCTAAATTTTCCAAAAGCAAGCTCAAAAATTCCTTTTTTATCCTCAGTAATTGTTGTTGGAATTCTATAGGTTCCTTTTGAAGAGAATAGTTTTAATGTTAGATTCCCTTTGTTATCCGTCTCAACAAAAGATTGATTCTCAGCCAAATCTTCTGCCATAACCATAACTCTTTCATTTCCCTTAATAATAAAATATCCTCCGGGATCTAAGGGATCAACATAATTTTGTATTAATTCATCCTTGCTCAATCCATCTGTATTACATATTTTACTTCTAACCATGATAGGAATTTTTCCAATTTCCACAATTTCCGAATCAACTTGGCCATCTTTTTTCACGGTTATTTCTAAAGTAATTGGAGCAGCATATGTAAGATTTCTAAGTCTAGCTTCAGAAGGCATAACTGCTGAAGAACTTCCATCTGCTTCAATAATTACTGGTTTTCCAACTTTGATTTTTCCAAGATTAATTTCAAAATCATCATTATCAATTGTGGCCGCAATTTCATCAACAATTTCCTGCATTCTTTGATTAATAAAATTATTAAAAGAAGTAATATTAGATTCAACTAAAGAGTGTTTTTCTAAATATTTTTTTACAATTAAATGTTGAGTATCTCTAACCATGGTAAGACAACCTACGGTTTTCTTGACCGTCAACTTTCCCTTTATTTAATTTTATTTTAAACATATTAAACAACAACTCTATAATAAAGAATAATCTTATCTTCAGATTTTCTTTCTATTTTAATTACATCTCCAACCTTTATCCCGTCGGGAAGAGCAGGATCACTTGATAAAATTTTCGGTAATTGCGATCTAGAAATATTGAGTTTTTTCAATAGGGCTTCAACTTCTTTATCATTTAGTTTTGTGTGTTTTGGTTGAAGAATGTGTGGCATTTTTGTGTCTGTGGGAGTGTGGGGAATATTATGAAAAATTGCAAAGCATTTACTAATACTTTAACAACTCCTTAATAATAAAAGATACAAGAAATTGGTTTATAAAGCTTTCTGTGATGAAATGAGTTATGTTTGTGAAGAATCTCCATTATTTATTAGCTAAACTTTCACAAGCAATACCATCTCCATCATTATCCAAACCATGAATATCATTGTCTGCTCCACCACATTCCTCAAAAACACTCTGAGCTTCTTGTTGAGTTTCAAAATCTCCACAATCATAAATATCCCTTAAACATGGATTTGTATCTTCTCCAGTTGGTTTATTATAAGTAATGAGCCACCAAACTCCTGTAAGAACAATCCCCAAAAGAATAATGCTAAAAATAACAATCAAAAATGTTTTTGTATTCATAAAACCATGAGTAAAATATTCTTTTTAATTCTTTTCTCAATCTTAAAAAATCATTTCCTAGAATATAATGCGCCTTCTACTCTTTGATGCTTTCTCCATGCAGTTCGATCTCTTGTTGTGTATGTCAGATACCATCCTTGATTTTCTAAGACTCCATCAAGAGCAGCTAAAAATTCATCAGCATCTTTTGGATTATGAGGATCAGAATCATACAAAACCCCCTTATCCCTCCCGCTTAATCCCCAAAGATTTATCTTCTTTCCCTTCACAACGCCACGAAAAGTAACTCTCTTTATAAAAGCATAATCTTCTTCATTTCCAGAAAAACTAGGTAATTGTTCAAGTCCTCCAAAAGTCATTCTCACTAATTTGCTATTTTTTACCTTATCATTCATTACTAAATCAGAAATAAATTATTTATAAACATTATTGCATTTAATTAAACATAAGATTTAATTCTTTTCTTAAACTTTATAAACAAAAATCCCTTTATTGAATCAAGTTGGTGAATCATGGAAGAAAATTCAGTAAATCCTTTGTGGAATATTATTAAAACAGAATGGAAATATCTTGGTTCTAGAAGAAAAAAGTTCATGCTTTTTACTTCCTTTTTTGTAATAGCAGGAATTATCAGTCTGATGACCCCCCTAGTAATAGGGCTTATTTTTAATTCTATTCAAGAGCAAATAACAAGCGACGCAGAACTAAAAAAATTAATCATTATGATTTCTTTGTTATTAGTTATTCAAATAGGGTTTTGGATTTTTCATGGGACAGGGAGAATCATGGAAGAATTAACAGGTTTTTTTGTCCATAAAAACTATGCTAACTCAAAAATAAAAAAAGTATTAGACCTGCCTGTAAAATGGCACAAAGATCATCATTCTGGAGATACGATTGACAAAATAAACCGTGGAAGAAATTCTGTAAATACTTTAGCCTCAGCATTTATTTATGAGGTGGTTTATGCGATTCTGAATATTTTTGGATCATTAATAATCCTGTTTTTTATAGACTGGAAAATAACAATCTTCGCATTTGTAGCTTCAGCAATCACCCTTTTGATTGTAATGAAGGTCGATAAAAGACTAATTAAATATTATAAACAATTGAATAAATTCAGCAATAAATTATCTGCTTCAATATTTGACTATTTAAGCAATATCATAACTGTGGTCACTTTACGTCTAAAGAAAAGAGTAGCAATAGAAATTGATGATAAATTAATGGCAAGCCACGACACCAATAGAAAAGCTGTTTTCTTAAACGAGTTTAAATGGGGTTTTGCAAGTGTAGCTATTGTGATAATGACTGTAATTGCTCTAATTTATCGAGCTTATACTGATTATCATACAACAGGAATAATTCTCATAGGAACATTGTATATGCTTTATGGATATTTGAACAGAATCGGACAGACTTTTTTCAAATTTGCTTCTTTATACGGAAAAGTAACAAGGCACAATGCAAGAATCGAAGGAGCTTATCCAATTGACGAGGCTTTTGATGAAATCAAAGAAAGTATATCGGGAAGTTTACCATATAACTGGAAAGATGTAGAAATGAAAAATATTAATTTTACTTATGATAGAGAAGGAAAGAAGTTACAAATGGACAACGTTAATATTAAATTTCAAAAAGGACAAAAAATAGCCTTGGTGGGGGAAAGTGGATCTGGAAAAAGTACGATTCTTTCTTTAATAAGAGGACTTTATTCTCCGGATAAAGCTACAGTTTATTGTGATAGGAAAAAAATCCCCAATGGAATAGAAAAATTAAGGAAACATGTAACTTTAATCCCCCAGGATCCAGAGCTTTTCAACAATACTATTAGATATAATATAACTATGGATTTAAAAGTACAAAAAGAAGATTTAGACAAAGTTGTTTCTATGGCTCAACTTAATAAAGTGATAGCAAGATTAGAAAAAGGGTTAGATACAAATGTTCTAGAAAAAGGAGTTTCTCTTAGTGGAGGAGAAAAACAAAGACTTGCTTTAGCAAGAGGGTTATTAGCAGCAAAGAAAAGCGAGATTGTTTTATTGGATGAACCAACAAGCAGTGTAGATAGTTTAAATGAAATAAAAATCCATGAAAACATCTTTAAGGAATTTAAAAGCAAAACAATTATTTCATCAATACATAGACTGCATCTTTTAGAAAATTTTGATTATATTTACATGTTTGAAAATGGAAAAATAATTGCACAAGGAACTTTAAACGAAATAAAAAAGAATCCAAAATTCAGGTTTATTCTAAAAAAATACAGGGGCAAAAAAGAATAATTATTCCACAGCTTTTTTCAGAGCTTTACTTTTTAAATATCTAAAAAGCAAAATAAAAAATACTAATACCGCAGCAATTAAAGCATAAAGAAAAACTTTTTGTAAAACATCTTGAGATTCTTCCTCCCCACCATTCCCGCTATCGTTTTGTGCGGGCTCATCTGAGTCATTTATTTCCGAATTATTAACAATCTGGAGATCTACATTAGTATCATTTGTATTTGTACCATTAACATCAGTATTATTTATAACAGAATTATTTATAGGAGTTTCAGGAAAATCTTCTTCAGTTTCTTCTATAGTTGAATTGTCACATATACTAACTGTAATAACTGCACTTTCTTCAGATGCAGAAGAAAAACCAACAAGAAATTGTTCACCTCCAACAGTCACAATTTGTTCAGGATTATCATAATTAGTAAGAAATATTTTATTATCTGCAACTAAAATTTCTACAGTAGCCTCCCCAGGATAAATTCCTTCTGAACTAGTTAAAAAAACATGAATCCCCCCAATAACATCCATCCAATTTTCTTCCATTAGTTCTGTTGTTGACCCAATTCTAATTTTTGCATTATTATCTGTAGAGTTTACTAAGGTAATCGTTTCAGTACTATTATCAGCAAATTCAACAGATTCTGAAGGAGTTTCATTTGTAAGAGTAACTTCTACAGCATCAATAAATAAATCTATTTCCAAACGATCAGTAGCTAGTCTTTCATTAACATTTGTTAAACCAATAGAAAGCCCATTAGCTGATTTTGCCTCTCCAATATCTAATTCTCTTGAAATTTTTTCTAAATCACTTCCATCTGAACAAGCATATGATGCAGAAACAAAACTAGCAAAAGCAATGCTAAAACAAATGCATAATATAATTCCCCCCTCTTTTTTCATTTTGGTTTTTTGCTTTTTAAATATGGCCCCGAAGGGATTTGAACCCTCGACACCTGGATTGCTTTGTGAAAATATTCGCAAAGTATGCGAAATAAATTCCAGCATAAAAGTCCAGTGCTCTGCCAGGCTGAGCTACGGAGCCATGTTGTTTGAGGCTATAGCGAAGACTGGTGCCAGGCCGAGGTTTTACGCGAAAGCCATGAGCTTGCGTATCTTCCTGAGCGTGATACCGAGTTGAGCTACGGAGCCGTAGCTGAATAAAATATTTTGCATTTATAAAATTATCACTTACAATAATTTGTTTAACTTCTCTTCAAAATCTTCAGCAGAAAGAGCTCCAACAAAACTTTCAATTTGTTGGCCATCTTTGAAAACTATAAAATTAGGAATAGATCTAACCCCGAATTTTTCAGCAATAGCTTGATTGTCTTCAAGATTAACTTTTCCAAACTTGATTTTTCCTTGGAATTTTTCAGAAAGCTCATCAATAATAGGGCCCATCATAACACAAGGCATACACCATTCTGCAAAAAAGTCTACTAAAACAACCCCTTCTTTTATAAAACTCTCAAATTCTCCATTTGTAAGCTCAGGAACTTTATCGTTTGCCATTTTCCTTATTTTATAACACAAGACCATATTTATAAAGGTTTTTATTGGAAATTAAGGTTTATATGTTCCAGTATATATTTTCTTATAAAGACCCTGTTCTTAGAATGCAGGATGAGGGATGAATTTGAAACAGGGAGATTTATTTCTGCAGGGGCTGAAGAACTTTTAGGAAGAGAATTTCATCTTTTAGGCAAGGGACTTATTAGATTAGTAGATTATATGGGGGCTGATGAATCTGTTGTGCAAGCTGCAAGAGTGAGCTATGGAAGAGGAACAACAAAACGTAGCAGAGATAGACATCTTATAAGATATTTAATGAGGCATAAACATACCACTCCTTTTGAAATGATTGAAACTAAATGGCATGCTAAAATGCCTATTTTTGTTGCAAGACAATGGGTAAGACATAGAACTGCTTCGATTAATGAATATAGTGGAAGATACTCAGTAATGCCAGATGAATTTTATGTTCCAACTCCAGAAAGAGTTCAATTGCAAAGCACAGCCAATAGGCAGGGTTCAGGGGATGCAGAAGTTCCATCCGAATTACAACAAAGAGTTTTGGATATTTTAACTTCAGATGCAAATCAAGTATTTAGCCATTATAATGAAATGGAAGAAGAGAATATTACAAGAGAATTAGCAAGAATAGGTTTACCATTATCCGCCTATACAGAATGGTACTGGAAAATGGATTTACATAATTTGTTTCATTTTTTAGGATTAAGAATAGATAAGCACGCACAATGGGAAATGAGACAATATGCAGAAAAAATAGGAGAAATGACGAAACAAGCCTGGCCTTTATGTTATGAAGCTTTTGAAGATTATAGATTAGATTCAACAATTTTCTCTGCCTTAGAAAAAAGAGCAATTAAGGAAATTCTTGGAGGGGGGGATATTCAAAAAGCAGTTGACACTCATTTAGAAACAAGTTTTGAAAGAAAAGAATTTTTAGAAAAATGGGGGGGATTTCAAAATGACTAGAGGAAAATATATTATGATTGATGGGGGGGAGGGTTGTGGTAAAGATTTGCAGGCAGATTTATTGTTTAAACGTTTTCAAGAAAAAGGATATGAGGTTATTCAGACAAGAGAGCCTGGAGGAACTAGGGGGGCAGAACAAATAAGAAAGGTCTTATTAGATCGTGAAAATTCTTTTGAGCCTCTTTCAGAAGTTTTTTTATTTAACGCTCCAAGGGTTGAAAATTATAGTGAAATAGTTATTCCTAGTTTAGATGAAGGAAGAAATGTAATTAAAGTAAGGGGGTGGCCCGCAACTTATGCATACCAAGGATATGCCGGGGGGATTTATATAGGCTTAATAAATCAATTAACTCTTTTATCTACCCAAGGAATTAGGCCAGATTTATTATGTATAATTGATATTGATTCTAAACTTGGATTAGAAAAAGAAACAAATCCAGATAGATTTGCAGCAAAAGGAGGGGAGTATCATAAAAGAGTTAATGCAGGATATTTGGAAGTTGCAAAAACACATTCAGATATTTCTTTGGTGGTTCCATATGTAAAAGATGGGACAGAAAAAATGCAAGAACAAATTAGGCAGGCAATAAGAAACAGATTGGGCTTGAAAATTTAAACCCCAGTACTTCCAAAACCCCCAGCCCCCCGAGAAGTTTCATCTAATTCTTTTGTTTCTTCAAATTCTATTTTAGGATAAGGTAAAATTATAATTTGCCCAACTCTCTCCCCAACTTCATAATCATCTTGACCAGTTTTTTTAAATCTGAATTTTAATTCTCCACGATATTCAGAATCTAATACTCCAACACTATTTGCTAAAATTAAATCTTTATTAGAAACACTACTTCTTGAAAAAACTAAACAAACATACCCCCCAGGAATTTCAAAACTTAAACCAGTTCCATATTCAACAAATTTTGAAGTTTCTTCTTTGCTAACAGCATAAACATCCATCCCCGCATCTCCCTCATGTGCATATTTTGGGATTATGGCTTCAGGACTTAATTTTTTTATTTTTATTTTCATATTTTTACTTCCACAATTTCAAATAGATTTTGAATATATCTTTTTAATTCTTCTAAATCTTTTTCTTTAACATTTTTTGAATTATTAAATTTTTTATCAAGTAGTTTACCTTTGTTTTGAAAACCTTGCAAACAAAATCTTTTTGGTTTTTTACCGATTAGATTGTTGAGCCACTCTGCAATTTTATGTAAATCTTCTTGATTATGAAAATCATACAAAACAGTAATTCTAAATTCATAATCATCAAGACCAGAAATAAGTTTAATACTTTTCTCTATTTTATTTAGATCAATATTCGTATTGATTATTTCTTTATATTTTTCTTTAGTTCCTTTAATATCCATAGCAACATAATCTACTAATTTTTCATCAATAAATTCTTTTAATCTTTCCGGATAACTTCCATTAGTATCTATTTTTATCAAATATCCTAATTTTTTTATTTGTTTAAGAAACTCTTTATCAAGACTTAGTAGTGGTTCCCCCCCAGTTATGCAAATTCCATCAAGATAATCCTTTCTTTTTTTTAAAAAATCTAAAATTTCTTTTTCAGGAATAGTTTCTAGAGTATCTTCCAAAATGAGCTCTGGATTGTGGCAAAACCCACATCTAAAATTGCATCCAAAAAGAAATAAAGTACATGCAATTTTATCGGGGTAATCTATCAGGGTTGTTTTTTGAATTGATTTAACTTTCATGTTTTTTCACATACTTCAAAAGTTTTTCTGTCTTTCCATTCTTCTTGTTTTCCTTCGTTCCATTGTTGGACTGGTCGAAGATATCCAACAATCCTAGAATAAACTTCGCATTTTGTTCTAGCCATTTTTCACCTCCATGTTTTGTGTTGAAACTATATTTTCTTGTAATAAATCTCCTGCAGTTTTGGAATTAGCAATATCTTCTTCTTCACATTTTGGGCAATATTCATGTTCTCCCGCAATATATCCATGAATCGGGCAAATTGAAAAAGTTGGGGTTAATGTGAAGTAAGGAAGTTTAAATCTTTCTGCAATTTTTTTAACCATTTTTTTAGCCCCTTCTTTTGATAATCTTTCTCCAATAAAAGCATGAAATACAGTCCCCCCAGTATATTGAATTTGTAATTCATCTTGAAGTTCTAATGCTTCAAAAAGATCACTAGTATAATTCACAGGAAGCTGAGAACTATTTGTGTAATAAGGTTTAGCATCTTGCTCAATTACAGCTTTTTCATTAGCCACAATAATTCTTCCAAATCTCTTTTTATCTTTTCTAGCAAATTTATAAGTTGTTCCTTCTCCGGGAGTTGCTTCAAGATTATAAATATTCCCAGTTTCTGTTTGAAATTCTTCTAATTTAGATCGCATATATTTTAAGACTTTTATAGAAAAATCTCTCCCTCTTGGGGTTGCAATGTTTTCTCCGGGCATAAAATTCATAATTGCTTCATTCATCCCCAATAAACCGATTGTAGAAAAATGGTTTTTCCAGTGTTGACCAAATCTTCTGTAAACATTATCCAAATAAATTTTTGCGTAAGGATAAAGACCAATCTCTGTAAATTTTTCAATAGCTTTTCTTTTTATTTCTAAACTTTCTTTTGCAAGTTCCATTAAAACCCCCAATCTATTTAGAAAATCTTCTTCATTTACAGAAGTAAACCCAAGTCTAGGGAGATTAATAGTAACAACTCCAATTGAACCAGTTTGGGGATTTGAACCAAATAAACCTCCCCCCCTTCTTCTTAATTCTGTCTGATCGAGGCGCAACCTGCAACACATACTTCTTGCATCTTCTGGTTTCATATCCGAATTAATAAAATTAGAAAAATATGGAATGCCATATTTTGCAGTCATCTCCCAAATTTTATCATACTCTGGATCATCCCAATCAAAATTAGAAGTAATATTATAGGTTGGAATAGGAAAAGTAAAAACTCTTCCATCTGCATCTCCAGCAAGCATACACTCTGCAAATGCTTTATTAATTAAATTCATTTCAGCTTGAAATTCTTTATAAGTTTCTTTTTGGGGTTTGCCCCCAATAATAATTGGTTCCTCTTTCATATATTCTGGTACTTTCAAATCCATTGTTATGTTTGTAAATGGGGTTTGGAACCCTACTCTTGTTGGAACAGCCATTCCAAATAAAAATTCCTGCATTATTTGTTTAACTTCTTTATAAGATAGATTATCTTTTCTAATAAAAGGGGCTAGGAGTGTATCAAAATTTGAAAATGCTTGAGCTCCCGCTGTTTCTCCCTGCAATGTATAAAAGAAATTAGTTATTTGCCCAAGCGCAGTTCTTAAATGATTTGCTGGTCCACACGCAACTTTTCCTGAAACTCCTCTAAATCCTCTTATTAATAAGTCTTTTAAGTCCCACCCGACGCAGTAGGCTCCCAAGGTGCCGAGGTCATGAATATGTAAATCTCCAGCCTCATTGACTTTTCTTATTGCTTCAGGATAAATTCTTCTCATCCAATAGTTAGCAATAATTTTTGTAGCAATATAATTATTTAATCCTTGTAATGAAAAACCCATGTTTGAATTTTCTTTAATCATCCAGTCATCTAAACCAACATAATCTTCAACAACTTCAATAGTATCAAAAAGACCTTTTACTGCTCTTAATTCTTCTCTGCTTTTTCTATATAAAATATAAGCTTTAGCAACTTTAGCATGTCCTTCTTCAATCAAGGTTTTTTCAACTAAATCTTGCACTTCTTCAACTTCAGGAATTTTTCCCCCAGGGAATTTTTTTTTCTAATTCTTGAAGAATTTTTTCTGTTAGTTGTTTAGGTTTTTCTCTATCTTTCCCACCAACAGCTTTTGCAGCTTTCCAAATAGCCTCAGTTATTTTTTCTTTTTGAAAAAAAACAACACTCCCATCACGTTTTCTTATTTTATGAATCATTCTTACAATTCCTTTAATTCCTTTTTAAAATCCTTAACATCTTGAAAGTCTCTATAGACTGAAGCAAATCTAATATATGCAATATGATCTAATTTCTTAATTTTTTTAATTACTAATTCGCCTATGGTTGTACTTTTAATTTCCTTTTTCCCCTTTCTTCTTAAAATATCTTCAATCTCGTTGATCATTTTGTCTATTTTTTCTTTAGGAACCGGTCTTTTTTCAAACGCCTTGTCAATCCCTTTTTCTAATTTTTCAATATCAAACTTTTCTCTGTTCCCATCTTTTTTTATAACATAAAGATTTGATTTTTCCACTTGTTCATATGTGGTGTATCTTTTTTTGCACTTTAGACACTCTCTCCTTCGCCTTATTCCTTTTGGAGCAGATCTTTTGTCAGTTACTTTTGAACCGTCATTAGAGCAATATGGGCATATCATTGTAACATCTTAAGTTATACAACCATAAGGCATAAAAGCAGATAACATACAACATATTGTATATTACACCTCTTTTAATCCCCATAGATTGTAGTTAACAAGAATACAGAGATATCTAGTATTTAAACTTTCATCCGCACGCAAGGATGGTGACACGACTAGGTGTTGTGCCTAAAGTAGGGACGGAAAAATGCTATGTCCCTAAAGTCAGGATATGGTTATTTTTTGATATTTGAGGGATCTCGGGTTTTGAGGTGTTCTGGGACTTTTCGTTCAACAAACATCCCTATTCAATAAATCCAAAATCTTTTAAGTTTTCTTTTAAAGTTTTCATTAAGTAGAGAATAACTAATGAGTAATCTTCATCATTTCCTTTTCTTACTGCTTGTAAGTATTTTTGTCTTTGTTTATTATAGACGTTGATCCATGGATAATCCTTTTTTCCTAATAGAAAATTCATAATCAATCTTGAAACTCTTCCATTTCCATCAACAAAAGGATGAATTGTTACTAATTTAATAGAAACAAGCGTAGCCAATTCAAATTGGTGCATTTTATTTTTATTTTTTTTGTACCAATAAATTAAGTTTCCTATTAATTGTGGAACTTTTTCTGCAATTGGGGGTTTGAAAGTACTTCCAACAATTCTAACATTACCTTTTCTATACTTTCCTGCAAATCTGTCGGAAATATTTTTTAATATAATCGAATGTAATTTTAATATCAATTCTTCATTTAAATCTCCTTTGTACTCTCTTAGATAATTTAGTGCTTGCGAGTGATTTTTAGCTTCATAAATTTCTCTCAAGGTTTTTCCTTCTGGAACTAAATTTTCATTAATAACTAAAGAAGTTTCTTCTAATGAAAGGGTGTTTCCTTCAATAGCATTACTGTTGTATGTTAACTCAGTAAAGAATGTTTTTTGGAATTTTACAAATTCTTCTTTTGAGAGTTTTTTTATGTTTTTTATATAGATTTGTTTTAGCTTCTCTATTTCCCTTACTTGTTTTATATTTAAGTATTCATGCTTTTTATCTATCAACAATTCTTCTTCAAATTCTTTCTTCAGTTTAGAAATTTGTTTTTTTGCAATATCTCCTGAACCAATAAACTTGCTTGTTTTTTTCCATTTTCCATTTTCCCTTTTATTACTGATTAAGTAATTCTGCTTCTTTCCATTAACTTTTCTTATTTCATGATAAACCATAACATCTTATATGGGCACATATTTATAAATCTTTCTATTTGTGCCCATATTCAATGACTTTTCGGTCAACAAACATCTTCTATTAATCTTTCTTGATTTTTGTTTCGGATACCATTATAAGTAGCAATTGCTCCTATTGTGGCTAACACTATTGGGGGTCCAATAACATAACCAATTGGAGAGAGTACTGAACAAGTAATTTTTTTCCATAATGGTGATCGACAATCCAACTCACGTTCAAGACATCTTTCCTGCTCTGTAATTGCCATTACCCCATAATTATCTGTAGGATTTTGTTCTTTATTTTCCATTTTTATTTTCTCTATATTTAATTAATTTTAATACAAAAAATATCTATTTAAATATATGTTGTCGCAATAAACAACAACATTTATAAAGAATAAACACTAGTATATTTAATGGAAGCAAAAGAATTAATAGAGATAGGATTAACAAAAAATCAGGCAGAAGTTTATTTTGAAATAATTAAACATCCTTACCAACCCGCTGGGAGTATTGCCAAGGCACTTTCTATTGATAGATCTTTTACTTATGGGATTATTAATTCTTTACTTGATAAAGGATTAGTAAAATATTTAAAAAAAAATAACTCTCGATTATATTGTTCCACGAATCCCGAGAATTTATTAAAAGAGATTGAAGAAAAAAGAGATAAGATAAACAAGGTTGTAGAAGAGATTAAATCAATCAGAGAGACAAAAAAAACTAATAGTTCTGTAGCAGTTTATGAAGGGAAGGCTGGTCTAAAAGCTTATATCAGGGATTTTTTAAGTTCTGATTTTTTTGAAACATTGGGTGGAGGAGAAAATTTAAGAATTTTTGAAGTTTTGAAGTATGAATATCCCCATTACCTAAAAGAACTTAGTAAAAAAAAGAGTAAAGGAAGAATAATTACCTCTTTGGATAATAAGAAAAAACTATATGAGATATACAAAAAATCTCAAGTAAAAATAAGAAGTTTTAAAGGATTAAAAGGAGATGTAAGTTTTACAATGTTCAAAAATAAATTAGCAATATACTCTGCAGAGGAAAAGCCTTTTGTAATAATGATAGAAAATCAGAAAATCACAGAATCACTTAGAAATTATTTTAATAAATTATGGAACCTTACAGATTAAATTTCCAATAAATCTTTCCGTTCAACTTCTCCATATTCGCCAGAATATGGCCACTTCTCGTTCAAAAGCACAAACTTTCTATGGGTAATTAGACTTTTCGTGCAAAGCCACACTAAAAGGCCTTGCACATTTAGTCGCCCTCTCAAAAAGCTCTGAATATAAAGTCCCAAAAGTCGCAATTTTGCACGTTTCCATCATCTCGGCCCAAAAGCTCGTCTGGGACTTTTTGTTCAGTTTTTATTTAAATAATTAAGAACTTTAACTAATTCTTTTGAAGAATTAACTAAATAATCTGGATGTTCTGCTTTTAATTTTCTTTCAGAATTATACCCCCAAGTTACAGCAATCATTTTTACTTTTGCTTTTTTAGCACCAACAATATCTCTATCTTCATCCCCAATATAAACTACTTCTTCTGGATTTAATTTATATTTTTTACACATTTTTTGCAATGTTATATGCTTGCCAAATAAAGAAATATCAGAATAAATAAACTCAACAAAATTTTTTGCATTATTTTCTTTTAGAATTTTTTTAATATTTTCTTCTGAATTACTTGAAACAATTCCTATTTTATATTTTTTACCGAATTTTTTAAAAATATTTGGTATTTCTGGAAATAATTTAATACCTTTTTTATTTTTTAATGATCTTACTACTTTGTAAGTTAATCCTGGGAGCTTCCAAATAGGAACTTTTTTCTTTTTCAACACTCCTTTTATTCCTTGATCTTTCATTAACCTAAGCCCTTCTTCTCCTTCTTTACCCAAATCTTTTTTTACAATGTTTTTTATTGTTTCAAATGTGTCCGCAATAGTTCCATCAAAATCAAAAATTAGAGATTTTATCATTGTTTTATTAGTAAAAATAATTATAAAACACTTTCTATTCAAAACTTCTTTTTTTCTTTAATTTTGCCTACTTTTTATTTAAAAAATTCAATTCATTTTTTGTTTCTTGAAATTAAATAAGTAGCTAATAAGCCCAATCCAAGACCAATAAGAAGACATCCCCAAATTTGCCCAGTAATAAATCCAACTCCAAGACCAATAAAAAGTCCAGCAGCGACAAGCCAATCACTTTTATCTTTTTTTGTTTTTCTTTTCATTTTTTTTCTTTGTAAAACCTGCTTTAACCATCCATGCCCCCCCCACAAGCATAAATAAAACTCCAACTAAAGCATTAACTGCGGCCATCAAGGCTATTCCCGCCCCAACAAAAATAATTCCTATTGAAAATTGAGTTTCCCATTTTACACCTTTCTTTTTCATATTTTTAATAATGATTTAAGATTTATAGACTTTCCGTTTAATTCTTCCAATATTCTTCTAAAAGTAGCTATTATTTATTATCCGGAAGAAGTAGTCCGTCTATAAAGAATTGTTTTGGGTAATGGCTGGCCGTTTGCATTTACGTCCCTTTTAAGAAATTCACTTTCGTTTTTAAGAACATATTTTTCCCTTTCTTGTGACCCTCCTATGGTGGTGTCATCCTTTGCACTTCTTACAAGAATTATGTCTATTGGTCTTTCTGTTTGTGCTGACCCCCCGAGAGAGTTTTTTACAGGAGCAAGTTTGATTATTCCTTTCCCTTCTGTTCTTCCAACATTGTAATTGTTAGGTAGATCACTTACTATTTTGAAATTAAATTTGCCATGAGTTAGCTCCCTGATATCTTCTGCTATTATGGAGAAATGAGGCATATCAGTAGTGTACCAAATGTTTGTGGCTACGAGCAAATCCACATCTTTTCCTTCTGGAGTTCGCGTTCCACTACCTACCAGGTAAGCATTTGTAAATGTTTCTTGAACATATGAGTCTTGATAATGAAGCTTTGTTGCAAAGTCTTCTACAAGAGAATCAACTGCTGTTAATACTATTCCAATATTTCTTTTATCCACTACTGGAAAATCCGCTAAAGTTTCCTTTGCTGCTTTTGCCTCCTTTGCAGTAAGTTGGTTATCTAAAAAAATCATAGAATATCTATAATCTTTGTTTTTAAAAAGATTTATATTCCAAATTAAATAGTATGTAAATTTCTTGGGGGGGAATTTTCAATAAAATTTATAGACTTTCCGTTCAACTTCCTCATATTCGTCAGAATATAGGCACTTCTCGTTCAAAAAATCCACTTTCTTTTTAAATAAAAGACTTTCCGTGCAAAGCCACACGACTAGGCCTTGCACATTTAGTCGCCCTCTCAAAAAGGCCTGAATATAAAGTCCTAAAAGTCCTGATTTTGGACGTTTCCAGCATCACGGCCCAAAAGCTCGCTCGGGACTTTTCGTTTAAATCCCCGTTTTTTTAAAAACGAATTATAATCTCTTTAGGTTCCTTTCCTCTAGTAGAATTAATAATGTCCATAACTTTTAGGTATGCTGTTTTTTCTCCCCGGGGGTGCTCAGTAATGGCCAAGCCCTCATAAGAAACTGTTACTCTATCTTCATTAGATTCTAGGCTTGATTCATCAATTGATCTGTCCATTCTTGTAAGAGTAATCATTTCTATTCTTTTTTCCATATATATATCAGATAAGTCTCTTTTTAAATGTACTTAAAAATCTTTTTTCATCTAATCTTTTTATTGTTGTATCAATCCAGCCAAAACAAATAGCTTCATACATTGCATCTTTATGGGATATTGAAGGAATCCCTGTGTGTTTTTTATAGGGGATCAAGGCAACTTTATTCTCTTTAAGATGGTTTTTAGACAACCAGCCTCTCCATTTTTTTCTTGTTTTAATTGTTATTGTTTTTTTCCTTCATTCTTTAAAATAAGTAATAAGTTTTATAGACTTTCCGTTCAATTTTCCTTACTTCTCGTTCAAAAAACACAATTAGCCCAAATCTAATTTTTTTACAACTTTCTTATCAACAATCATTACATCTCCAATTGACATGATATATTTGTGCTTTAGGCGTATTTTCTTTTTCCTTATTTTTTTGAATATTTTTTTCTTTGGTTTTATTTCCCATTCATAAATTTTATTTTTTTTAAGATAAACCTCTTTTATGTTTCCCAGTTCAATTGCATCAGAGAAAACTTTAAGTTTTTTTGTTCTTTTTAATCCATTTATATGGTCTTTATTTTTTTTCATGGTTTTCAAGATTAAAATTAATGCAATTATTAGGATTATTGTGCAAATTCCAATTAAGAAATATTTATCATTCTTTTTTACAAAATTAACCCCCCAATCAGCTATAGAAAATCCATGTATTTTACCTTGTGGTTTTTTAATTACTTTAGTGGTTGGTTTTTTTACTGGTTCTTGTTCTGGGAAAATTATTTCAATTGTCCTACTTGCGTTTGCTTTGTAATTACTATAACTTGCTTGAACATAAAAGCCATAACTATTATTTATTGAGGCTGAAGGGATAAATAATTGGGTTGTTTCTGTTTTCTCTTCATCCACCCCAAAATAAATCACATCCTGTCCTGAGCTAACAAGAATATTTTCTCTTTCTACCCAGAATTCTACAAGTACATCACCGTTAATAGTTCCAACACTTTTAATATAATAAGTAAAATTAAAAAAATTTCCAGCTTCTATTGGAGAGTTAAATTTTATGATTTTTACATCAAACTCAAATTTACTAGAACTACTTCCTCCCGAGCCCCCGCCAGAACTAGAAGAACTAGTTGAAGCTGGAGAAGTTGGTGCAGTATAATTTATTTTTATTGTTTTATTTATGTTCCAGTCAAAATTTCCAGCTAAATCATAGCTTATACAATTCCAGGTATAATTTCCATTGCTCAAATTTAATGTCCAGTTTGTTGAATTGCTGGTTCCAGAAATATTTGTTGTATGATTTAAACTAAATGAATTATTATTAGCATTTGTAATATAAAGTGAAATATTTTTTAAATTCCAATCATCTGTTGCAGAACAATTAAATTCAACATTGATTGGATCTGAGCTATCATTTGAGTAACTAGTATTTGGAGTGTTTAGTGTTGTGTTTGGTTTAAAATGGCTTATTGTAAAATCATTATCAGAAATATCTGAAGTTCCATTAGAGGTTCCATCGGTGGGGGTTATATTTATCTTATAGGTTGTTAGTTCTGCTATATCTGTTGTGTTCCACCAATAATCTGTATATTGAATATTTATGCTAGAAATTCCTAAAATCCCGCTTGTATTTGAGTGAATTTTTATTGGAATAGTACAATTTTCCCACAATTCAACACTACAATTATTATCAATATATGATTGAAGAACAGAAGCAAAATCATTTGTTTGATTTGTTGTTGCAAAATTTCCTGTCTGATTCCACTCATAATCTCCATCTTCATGACCAACCTCAATCCAAGTTTCTGAAACATTGCTTGATGCTCCCCTCCAGAGTCTAAGATGTTGAAGATAATTATGGCTCGTGGTTTGAAAACTACTATGGTGGCCCACAAAATTATTAGTTATATCATCATCAAATTTTACTCCATACATCGGTCTCCCAGTAGCAGAGGATACATGCTCAAACCAAAATAAATATTTTTTTGAAGAATCCATAGTATAGGCAGTATCTAAACTTATATTTGCAAAAACATTATTAATATCTCCCCATTCATCAGACATATTAAAATTGCTTTTTAAGAGAGTATAGGATGTTGTATTATCGTCAATAGGATCTCCAGAAAGATAACTATCTGTCTCTGCAATATAAACATTATAAATAATACTGGCATTATAAGGAGTTCTGCTTTGTCCTCCTAAAAGCAACTCTATTTTGCTTATGTTTGCATCAGAAGGAGAGTAAATTAAAAAATAAAGATCAATAGGAATACCTTCTGCACTTACAAAACGTCCAAAGCTTAGAGCGTCATAACTAAAAGTTGCACTGTCATCTCCTTCATCTTCATCAAGAAAAGAATCATAAGCTTTAGTAAAAGGAGGTATAAAAAAGCCTGTTAGATTTAACACAGCATTTGTAATATTCGCAGCTTTTGGAATTGAAATATAAATCGTCTGATTTTGATTTCCAGAAAAACTCAAATTCCTCGCGGTATTTGAATCATTTAATTTATTTTCATATCCATAATTTAATAGTAAACTAGTCCAAGTTGTTCCAGAATTATTTGAATAAAATAAATTATACTTTATAATATCATTATCCGCATCTGTACTGGCTGACCAATTAAGTTCTGTACTTGTATTTATAATGATCCCTGTGGAATTAGGATAAGTTATTGTTGGATTTGTGGGAGCATCAGCTAAAACAAAGAAAATGGTTAATACAAAGATTGTTCCAATAATTCCCTTTTTATTCATTTTCATCTTCCACAATAATTTTTACTTTTTTTCCAGCATGTTCTTTTGGAATAATAACATGGGCCCCAGTTCCGAATTTAGAAGCCTTTCTCTCTAGGATTTCAGAACCTTCAAACTCTATGGTGATTTTTTTACCTTTTTTAGTCATATATATCTAATATATATGTAGTTTATTAATCTTTTGTTCAAAAAAGCTGTTTATCTATAAATAAAAGAAAAAATAAAAAATGAAATTAAAAAGAACAATAATGTAACCTATGGATTTGTAGACATAAATCCTTTTAATATAATCTTTATGGTTTATTTTACAATCCTTTTTCAAGATAATCAATACTCAAAAGTAGTAACAATATCGAAACATTTATAAAGATGAATGGCTTCCATTTAGCATGGAACAAGACATGGATAAACTAACAAAAATGACTAAGAATGAACTAATTGAAATTATACAGGCATATCAAGAAAAATTAGCTTTGAAAAACGAGTGCCAAGAACTCTTAAGAATGGATATACGATAATTTCCTTATAGTTACTTCAATCTCACTAATTCACAACGTTTGCAAATATTTTTTCTTGCAGGTTCACCGCAAATAGAACAATAAGACATTTTTTGATTAGGTTTTTTGATTTTATGCTTAACTTTATCAAAATTCTTAACAATATTTCTTTTTTCCTGATCTGAAAGTGTATTAAACAGCTTTCTTATCTGAATTCTATAAGAATCTAAGGCACATGGACAAGAATCATATACAACAGGAAGTTTGTGTTTTTTAGCAAATTCTTTAATATCTTTCTCCAAAATATAAAACAAAGGCTTAATTCTAGTAATAAATTTCTTATCTTTAATATTTCTAGTAATTGGACCAGTATTTGCACTTAATTGGGGGGCTCCTTTTAATATATTAAGAAAAAAAGTTTGAGCCTCGTCATCTAAATGATGCCCAGTAACAATTTTATCTGCTTTTAATTTTCTAACTTCTTTATTAATTATATACTTCTTAATAACTCCACATATTGCACAGTTTTTCAAATTCTTTTTAGTCTGAATTGCAGATCTTAGATAACACATAGAACTGCCTTGCTCTTTTTTAAAATCATAAATATGTAGTGGAATTTCCAAAACCCCGCATAATTTCTTTACAACTTTTTCACATCTTTCACTATAATTTCTTAAACCAAGATTAATATGAAATCCCATTATATTGTAACCAAGTTTATGTAATAGGTAGGCAACAGCTGTAGAATCCTTACCCCCACTAAGCGCAACAACAATTTTATCTTTTTTGTTAATTAATTTATATTTCTTAATAGTTTTCTTAACTTGTATTTGAATGTTCATGAAAACAATTAGAATTAGAGGGTTTTAAATTGTTTTATTTAGTTAAATTAATATAAGAAGGGATTATATAGATTCATGTTTTTCTGAAGGGGTTCTCTCTGAATGCATATCCTTATAATAGTGGACTCTCGGATCTTCAAGTAAATCATTTAAAAATTCTGGTTTCTTTTTTTCAGGATCTGCAATTAACAAAAGGGTTGATTTACTTAACCCTCTTCTATCTCTCATTAAAGTCAGATGCATATCTCCTATTAAGAAGGCACTATCAAAATCAGCTGTTCTTTTATGACTATCTGAGTAATATCTAAATGTATCTACTAAGCAACAATATTCCATCACATCATACGGAATATCATATGCCATTTCTCTATATTTTACCATATCCTACTCCTTCTTCAATTGTTTTTAAACTTTTCTATAGTTTAACATATATTCAATAACTTCAACCCAAATCGAACTCTTCGCTGTATTTATAAATAGTTTTTACCTAGATAAATCATGGCAGATAAAGATGACAAGTTTATTTTAATGAACATGGAAGACAAACGATCAAAGAAAGTTGCAGAGGTAATGGGGAATCCAACCTGCAAAAAAATTCTTGATTACTTAACTTATAATTCTGAAAAATCAGAAGAAGACATTGCAAATGCCTTAGATATGAAACTTAATACTGCAGAATATAATTTAAAAAAACTCCTTGAGTCTGGGCTTGTAAAAAAGGAAAAAAAATTCTTTTGGAGTAAAAAAGGAAAAAAAATTCCAACTTACAGCTTAGCTAAAAAACACATTGTTATTTCACCAACCAACACTAAACCAAGTTTAAATGCACTTAAAACAATTTTTCCAGCAATTATGGCTGTCGCACTTATAGCAATCTTAATTGTACTTGCATTGTCAGGAAATACACAAACATCGGGAACTGAAGATATTAAAGGATTAGAAAAATTTGAATCTATGCAAGATTTACAAACCTTTTTACAAGAAAACCAAGATTCAGAAGAATGGTCTGGAGGGATTAGAGAATCTACTGGAGTAGAGCCATTCCAAGAATCTGATGTTACTCTTGGAGCTACTGCATCTAAATCTGATGAATCAGGTGCTCAAGATTACTCTGAAACAAATATTCAGGTTGAAGGAGTAGACGAAGCAGACATAGTAAAAAATGATGGAAAATATATTTATATTGTTTCAAGTGAAAAAATAGTGATTGTTAATGCTTATCCTGCAGAATCAATGCAAGTTTTATCTGAAATAAATGTTTCCGGAGCAAGAGAAATATTCATTAACCAAGATAAACTGATTGTATTTTCTCATGAATATAAATCAAGAAGCAAAGCTTTAGTAAGTATTTTTGATGTTTCAGATAGATCAAATCCGATATTAGAAAAAGAAGTTTCTGTTGATGGAAATTATCTAAACTCAAGAATGATTGGAAATCATGTATATTTGATTGCAAACCAATATACTGGATATAATGATATTAATCTTCCAGAAATTAGAGTAGATGGAGCAACTAAAACTGTTCAACCCACTGAAATTGGATATCTTCCTTATCCAGATACAAGCTATACTTTCACAAGTATTTTAGCATTAAATCTTCAAGATGGAACTTACAATCTGGAAACTTATCTTTTGGGTGCAAGTTATACTCTATTTATGTCAGAGAAGAATATTTATTTAACAGCCCAAAAAAGAATAAGTCAGCAGGATATATATAATAATCTAGTAAAAGAAGTAATTTTACCAATTGTTCCAGAGAGTGTTGAAGAACAAATACAGGAAATATGTAATTCAGAAGATGATTTTTATATAAAACAAAGAGAAATTACTGAAATTATAGAAGAATATTCAAATAGTTTAGTAGGAGAAGAAAAATCAGATTTTGATTCAAAACTTCAAGAAACAATGCAAGACTTCTTAGAAAAACAACAAAAGCAGTCAGTAAAAACAATGATTCATAAAATTGCTGTAGATGGGGAAAATATAGAATATGTAAAAAATAGTTTGGTTTTAGGGACTGTTTTAAATCAGTTTTCAATGGATGAACATAATGGATATTTTAGAATAGCCACCACTACTGGTAATGCTTGGAGTTCTGATAATAGCTTAAATCATTTGTGGATTTTAAATGAAGATTTAGAAATTACAGGAAGTGTTGAAGATTTAGCACAAGGAGAAAGAATATATTCAGTTAGGTTTATGGGTGAAAAAGCTTATGTTGTAACATTCAGACAAATTGATCCTTTATTTGTATTAGATTTATCTGATCCAAGTAATCCTGAAGTTTTAGGAGAACTAAAAGTAACAGGATTTTCCAATTATCTACATCCTTATGATGAAAACCATGTTATTGGAATTGGAAAAGAAACAACAGAAGAAGGAAGAATTCAAGGTGTTAAGATAGCTTTATTTGATGTTTCAGACGTAAATAACCCAATTGAAAAGGCAAAATACGAAGTTGAAGGAAAATGGAGCAATTCAAATGCTCTCTATGATCATAAAGCATTTTTATTTGATAAATCAAGAAACTTGCTTGTATTACCAATTTCTTATACTAAGGAAGTCTATAAAGATTATGTTGAAGGACAGATTCTTGTTGGATTTAATGAAGATGTAACTAAAAAGCAAGCAGAAGAATTAATTGAAAATTATGGGTTATCTTATTATGAAAGTGTCTTTACAGGACCAAGTGCATGGGAAAGCCCACTTTTGAAGGTAATGAAAGTGTATGTTGATAACGGAGAAGAACAAAATTGGATAGATATTTTTGAAGATGAATCTTTAGTAAAATATGCTGAATTAAATGGGATTGCTGAAGTAGCTTCAAGACCTACTTATGAACACTGGCAAGGAGCTTTTGTATTCAATATAAATACAGAAGATATTTCATTAAGAGGAGAAATAGATCATGTTAAAGACACAGAAGAAAGACAGTATTATTACGGACCTTATGCAGTTCAACGCTCACTTTACATGGATAATACATTATACACAATTTCAAGAGCTTTTGTTAAAGCAAATGACCTAAATACTTTAGATGAAATTAATTCTGTTGAATTAGATTATGAAGATGAAGTGTATTATGGTGTTGGAATCTAAGTAGATAAATAAAAAAGAAAAGTAAAAAATAAAAAAGTTAGAGTTAATTTGTAGTTGAATCTGTTGGAACTGGTTCTACACCCAAGATATTTTCATACATTGATAAAAAAGGAATTCTCCACCCATAAGTATCTATGTTATATCTTTGTCCAGCTTGTATTTGTTCATACAAATCTGAAGAGTCTCATTTCCATCTTAAAAGTGCATCAGTATTCTCAAAGACTCTTGTTGTACTATCTGGAAGAACTCTCCCGAAAACAAGGTATTTCCCATCATCTCCCCCAGTTCTTTCAGTTTTTGTAACAACCACCTCATAAGTTTCATTATCTAAATGTTTTGCTGTAGTTAAACCAATTAATGCTAGAAGTCCAATCCCTATTGCTTTTGCTGTTATCCCCATTTGTTATTTATCCTCCTCACAATTATTTGAAAATCATATCCTCTATATTTTTTCTATGTGCCTCAGCAGGGTTAATAATATCATAAATTATTTCACATCCAACATATAGCCCACAAGATACCCCGGCAATTACATTATTCTCTAAAACCAAATTTACTGCTGTACTCAATCCTGTAACAATTTTGCCTAGGGTCATTAAATCCATTGTTTTATAAATTTGATTACGGTTCATTTTGCGGAAATTAATAATTCTTTTCATTTATATACTTTTCTATATTGGTTACACTACCTTTTTTATAGAGTTAAAATATAGATTACAAGGTTACACTACCCTTCAAACCAAATATATCAAGCAAGAATTAAGGTTACACTACCCAAAAAGACCTAAGTATCTGTGTGTAAATAAGGTTACACTACCCCATTTTATCTAAGGATAACTTTTATATAGCTTTGATTCTTTAATATTTCAGCTTAAAAAAGGGGAAAATGGTTTTTAAGAGATACATTACTAAGAATGGTAAAAAGATAGGACCATATTACTATGAAAATAAAAAAGTAAATGGAAAAGTTGTTTCTATTTATCTTGGGACCACTTTACCAGAAAATAAAAAACTTGGAAAGCCAAAAAAATCTAAAAATATCTTTACAGGCAAATACAAATATGTTATACTTGGCGGTGTTGTTTTATTGCTTTTGGCAACATTAATTAATTTCTTATATTTAGTTGATATAGAGCCTACTGGTGAAGCTTCAATTTTAGTAGAAGACCAAATCTATGACTCTGGAGAACTATTAACCGGAATTGTAAGGTTAAATCTAAATAAGGGAGAGTTAATTCCCGCAAATACACAGATCTTAGTAGATAATGTGGGAGATACTGCGCGTTACATGTTAGAAGAATTATTAACAGAATATCCTACACAGGGGAACTTCTATATAACAGGAACTTCTCTTTCTGGCTCTGGTTTAGGTTATGGAGTTCCAGGTGCTAAGTCAACTGCCTCAGAAGTAGAATTTACTATGAAAATCACCACATTAAAAGATATAGAAGAAATAAAACAAATAACTTCACAAAAACTACCAATTACAGGAGATGCAATTACAGAATCTACCAATGAAATTAAAGGCAAAACTTCTATAAATTCTCCATATACATATGAATTAGAACCAGGAGAAACAGCTGAAATTATTTATTCTTCTCAACCTGTAGAATTAACAATACAAGATAATACAGCCACAATTACAACTGAATACTCTAAAGCAGAACAAGGTTTTGGAGAAGATTATATTCTTGACGAAAAAGTAACTTTTTCTTTTGATTTAGCACAATTAAATCTTCGTGCAACACAAGGAGAATTAAAAATAGACTTTGTTTATGGAGAAGATTTTTTATTTTCAGCATCAAAAACAATTACTCTTGGACAGCCAATTGAACAAGAACCTCCAGAAGAACCTCTCCCAGAAGGGGGGCCTGAACCAGAAGAAGAACCAATTCCAGAACTTCCTTCTGAACCTCCAACTACTCCAGAAACACAATATTCTCCTTCTGATAAATCTTGGTGGAATCCAAATTACCAATATAAAAGACAATTGCAAATTACAAATAATATGGCTTCTGCTCTTATTGCAGGATATAGTGTTGGTTTTACTATGGATACAACTGGAATAAATTTCTTAGATAATGGGGATGATTTTAGAATTGTTTGGGAAAATGCTGGAGTACCAATAGAAATAGATAGAGTTAATGAAACTAATTTTGATTCTACTACAACACAAATTTGGTTTAAGTTACAACAAGCTATTCCTTCTAGCAGTATAGATAATAATTATTATGTTTATTATAATAATCCGGGTGCAGGCTCCCCCCCTCAAAACAGAAAAAATGTTTATCTGTGGTTTGATGATTTTAATAGAGCAGATAATCCCGATATAACAATAGAAACAGATTATTCAATAAAAACCAATGGAGGAACTTGGGCAATAGAAAATAACCAACTTAAAAATATTGGAGCATCAGGAGATCCAAATAAATTATTAATAACTGCTCTTGGTTCAAATGTTCCTGATGTAGATATGTTAACAAAAATAAACGTGAACTCCTGGAGCGGAAATAACGACGCTGCAAGAATGGGTTTATCACAAGATATGCAAGCAAATGGAGAAGGATATTGCGCTTTATTTCATAACGATCAATCTAGTTTAGATTTACTTAATGATTTGCGCTCCTGGGGAACTGGAACTTTGGAAACTTTTTCTTGGTCAACAAATACTTGGTATAATATGAGATTTAGAGTAATTGATCCTTCAGCAAGAACAGGTCAAATAAAACTTTGGCCAATTACTTCTTCAGAACCTTCTTCATGGACTGTTGACGGAAATTTTGGAACAGGGGAAGCAAGAACAAATGGTTATGTTGGATTTGGAGGTTCTAGGCAAGCAGATATTACTTATTTTGACGATATTCAGATAAGATATGTTGTTGCAACAGAACCAACAGTAACTGTTTTAGGGCAAACACAAAACACCCCCCCTTCAGTTCCAACAAATATTCAGTGTAATGGAGATAATAACTGCGATATTACAATTGATTCTGGCGTTACTTTAAATGCATTAGGTTCAACAGATTCAGATGAAGATGTAATAACTTATTTTTTAGAAGCTTATTTAAATTCTGGATCTTCTTGTATTAATCTTCCTTCTGGTTCTTGTGATTCTTGTTCTGTTCAAGGAGATTGTGATTCTTGTTTTGGTGCAGGTTGTAGTTGGCAATCAGGAGGTGGAGGGGGTTCTTATCCAATATTTTTTGAAGATTTTGAGTCTGGTTGGCAACAAGAGGCAATGCTAAATCCCCCTGTGGGCGATTGCTCTCAAAAAGGCAACTTTAATGGTTGTGATAATAATGGAGGAGATTATGAGTTTGATACAACTAGTTCTACTAGAAGGGAGGGATTGCCTTTATCAGGAAGTTATTGGTTAATTATGGAGGATTGGGATAATTGGAATCCTTCTGCCGGAATTTGGTATTCCTTTGATCCTTCTACAGCTTGCGGGGGGTTACCTTGCGATTCTATTGAACTTTCTTTTGAATTTGTAGGATATAATCTTAACAGTGGGGAGTGGTGTGGAATAATGGGGGATGATGAGACTTTATCTAATCAAGTTTTGTGGCAGTGTGTTGCTGGAGCATGTTCAGGAAATTTAGGCACAATTACAATTACGCTTTCTGATTATTTGGATTTAACAGACAAGAATTGGAATGCAAGAATCGCAGCAGACCAGTCTGGAACAGCAGATGAATGTTTCTTTGATGAGTTTACAATAACTGGATTTAAATCTTCTTCAGAATCTTGTCAAGGAACTCTTGATTGTTCAAAATATTCTAACCAAGGAACTTGTGAATCTTGTAGTCAATGTACTTGGGCAACAAATAAACAATGGATAGAAATAGGAAATCATGAAGAAGGTTTAAATTTTTATTGGGATACTTCTTTAATTCCAGATCAAACAGATGTCAATTTAAGATCAAGGGCAATTGATTTAACAGGAAGTAATCTTTATTCAAATAATTTTACAAAAAATCCAACTTCTCCTTACATAGAAATAAGTCACGGGTCAAATAGTCCTCCTAATATTGATTCTGTAGATACAATTCAAGATCAAGCTCCAACAGATGGATCAATAACAACAGTTGTATTTAATGTTCAGATATCTGATCCTAACTTATATTCTGACATAGATATTGTAACTGTAGAATTTACTTCTTTAGAAGAGCCAATAAAATCAGGAACATGTATTTTTGATAGGGAAATAAATCCAAGAACAGCAATTTATAAATGTTCTATAGACATGCAATATTATGATAAAGCAGGAACCTGGAATGTTTTAGTTGAAGCATTTGATAAGCAAGGAGCTTCAGATTCAGACAATTCTCAAAGTTTTATTTATTTATTGTTGAAATCTATTAAAATAAATCTCCCTGTAGGTGCTTTGACTTGGCCTTCTCTTGCTGTGGGTCAGATAAATCGATTAGCAAATGAACATAATGAAATTGAAAACATAGGAAATGTGCAAGATGTTCCTATTTTAATTACTGCATATGATCTAATTGGAGCAGACAATGGAGCTTCTTTTAGTGCTGATCTTTTTAGAGCAGGTCCTGTTTCTGGATCTCAGTGTACTGAAACACAATTACAAAACGGCCCCCCTTCTATTCCCATTACAGGTTCTAGTTTGCCGAGAGGGCAAAACGCTATTGAAGAAATTTACTATTGCATTCCTTCAGTTCCAGGAACTTTGACTTCACAAGAATATTCAACTTCAAATTCTCCATCAGAGCCTTGGATAATAGCAATATAAAATTAAAGAAAAGTTTAAAAACATAAATTTACTTAACTTAATATGCAAAGAAAAAAAGAGGTTTACTTTGTGATTTCCTTTTTAGTAATTTTATTATTGGTTTCTGTAGTTTCTGCAGGATTGTTTGATAATCTATTTAAAAAAACTGGGCATGCCCCCCAAGCCCCACAAGATGTTTCTGTTTATGTGGGAGGAGCGCCAGTAATAGATTCTCCAACTTCCCCTGATCCAGGTCCTGGTTATGATCCTTCTGATTCTTTTGCTACTACAACAATACCAATAACTATAGAAGTAACAGATACAGATGGTGTAGCAGATTTACCTGATGGAACTATTGGACTTACTTTTGTTGTTGAATTAAGTTCAGGAGCAATAATAAAAACTCCGAGTGGAAGTTTTTGCACACCAACAGATATTGATGCAGATACAAGAAGTTATGCTTGCAATATAGAAATGAATCACTATGATCCTGCTGATGATTGGGACCTTTATATTTATATTGAAGATTCTGCCACTAATTCAGATACAACAACAATTATTGATTATACTAAATATAATCTTTTATCTTCAATAACAGATCCAATTAATCCTACATCTTTAACTTGGCCATCACTAGCTTCCCCCCAAAATAATGTTCAGTCAGATAATGATCCCACAATTGTTGTTAATCGGGGAAATGATGATAGGCATATTTTAATTAGAGCATATAATCTAATAGGTGAGGATAATGGGGGGTATAGTATTCCTTCTACTTCCTTTGCTGTTTCAGATATCTTAGATCAGGAATGTACTGTTGCCGGAGTTAATTTAAATGCAGATGGTATTAACACAGATACTGGAATCAATGCAAACCCTGGGCCAAATGACGGAAGTGATCCAGATGATTGTGATGGGTCAAATGAGGTGTGTGTGTATTATTGTTTAGATGTTCCTGCAGGATTAATTTCCCAAACATATTCAACAACTGAAAGAGGAGAGCATTGGGTGGTGTTATATGGTTAACAAAATATTAGGTTTAACAATTATCTTATCTGTACTTTTAATTAGTATCATCAGTGCAGGGGTTATTCAACCTTATTGGGATACTCATCCCTTGACAATGAATTTAGGAGAAACGAAGACAGTTACATTCAAAATAACAAATCCAGGGGATGTTGCTGTAGATTATGAAGTCGAACTTAAAAAAGGACAAGACATCGCCTCTTTATCTAAGACAAATTATAATGTTCCTCCAAAAACTCAAAATACAGAAGTTCCTTTAACAATTACTATTCCTTCAGACTACGATAAACAAGTGCAGAACATTGCCCTTACTTTTTATAAGGCTCAGGAAGGGGCAAATGAAGGGATGGTTGGTTTAACTACAGGCTATGAAGTTTCTTTTGATGTTGTTCTTAATGACCCTGCAAACCAGGGAAATTCATTAGGACTAGTGATTGCACTTGTTATAGCATTAATTGTAATTCTAATTTTGATTATTGTAATTGTAAAAAGAAAGTAATAACTTTTAAATATCTAATTTTGTTCAATGTTTTATGAAGAGGTTGATATTTTTTATTCTGATTTTTTCTTTATTAAGTTTAGCAACAGCCCTAACAGGAGAAATAATAACCGGAGAGGTGCCAAGCGCTCCAACAGATGTTTCTATTTTTATACAACCAGGCCCCCCAGTAATAAAAATATTCTCCCCAGAAAACATAACTTATACTGAAACAAATCTTCTTTTTAATTATTCAATAGGTAATAATTTTACACATGCTTGGTATAATTTTGATAATACAGGAAATATTTCTCTTTCCAACTCAACAAATGATTCTTTTTCATTTGATACAACTTTAGGAAATCATATTCTTTATGTATTTGCTAACAATACATTAGGAGACAGTTCTAAGAAAGTAGCATTTGAGGTAACTACAAGTTCTTCCAGTTCAACCTCTTCAAGTAGTTCTTCCTCTGGAGGAGGGGGAGGAGGTGGCGGGGGTTCAAGATATACTTTTGAATTTGAAGAAAATTTATTAGAAGCTTCCTTAATGCCTGGAGAAGCACAAACAAAAA
>Ga0272443_10001104_pt1 | contig 42464 bp, 40 predicted proteins | sample SSMAcet12_FD_193581 | JGI IMG/M metagenome (GOLD analysis project Ga0272443, IMG submission 193581) | Marine sediment archaeal communities from Little Sippewissett salt marsh, Falmouth, MA, United States - SSM-Acet-12 | ecosystem: Environmental > Aquatic > Marine > Wetlands > Sediment ...
AAGCGTCATCGCAGCGTAGAGGGCGTAAGGAATTTGTTCCTTAAAAAGCAGCAGAAGCAGTGCTGCTACGGTCAGTGCTGCGACGAGGGCTTGGTAGTGGTGCTTCTGCATTCTTTCAGCTCTAACGTTCAGTCAGCAGCCGGGCCGCGAAGCGGCATCGGCTGGCTGCGCTTGTTAAGCGCCTGATACCCAACGCCATTGGGAGCGGAAAGTTGTGATTCAAGCTCAGCGGTTGCGGCGTCCTGGACCCGTCGGAAATCAGCCGCATTCTGCTCCTCCCACACGAACCACCGAGTCCCCTGAAACACTGTAACCGTATAGGGGACTCCGTTCTTCTTTAGGAGCCTGACCATGATTTCTTCCATTTCGGGGCCGTAACTGACGCTGCGGTCGAACGGCAGCACCTGTTGCGCGACTGAGCCGATAAGGGCTTCAACTGCGCGCACGTCTTTGTTCTTGAACTCGAACCGACCATCTGACTTTTGTCGATACCAGAGGCCGGCCTTTTCGAGTGCCGGTATCGCTCGCCTCTCTAGCTCCGGATCCCCGAAACTCGTCGTGATCGTGTCTTCGCTGCATGCAACGAGCAAGAGGAAGATTAGCGGTACGTATTTCCGCATGTGCTTATCCGCTTAACAGTTGATTAGGAAGCGCGTCGTGATATCGGAATAAACGCTTCGCTCTGTTATTGGAATATACGCGCTTATGCCGATCCTATCGAAGGACTGTAACCTACTGATTCTATGGATAGAAGCGGATGCGTCCTCTTTCGTCTGGCGTCCTATGTCCCGCAAGTGCCAGGTAAAGTCGTGGTGACGGGAATTGACCAGTAGACGCAATCCTGACGCTTCGAAGGTATCCGAACACGCATAAAAAAGCCCCGCATCGCGGGGCTTCCTTGGTCGGCAGCTTGGCTGCCAACGGCGACTTGTCAGGCCGCCAGCTTGCGCAGCACGTAGTGCAGGATGCCGCCGTGGCGGTAGTAGTCGACCTCGTTGGGGGTGTCGATGCGTACCTTGGCGGTGAATTCCTTGACGCTGCCGTCGTCGGCGGTGGCCTTGACGTTGACCGTCTTGGCGGAGCCGTCGCCCAGGCCGGTGATGTCGAAGGTCTCGCGGCCGGTCAGGCCCAAGGATGCGGCATCGTCGCCGTCGCTGAACTGCAGCGGCAGCACGCCCATGCACACCAGGTTGGTGCGGTGGATGCGCTCGTAGGACTCGGCGATGACCGCCTTCACGCCAAGCAGGCGCGGACCCTTGGCGGCCCAGTCGCGGGACGAGCCGGAGCCGTATTCCTTGCCGGCGATGACGATGGCGGGCACGCCCTCGGCCTGGTACTGCATGGCGGCGTCGTAGATGGACATCTGTTCGCCGGACGGCAGGTGGGCGGTGACGCTGCCCTCGGTGCCGGGCACGATCAGGTTGCGCAGGCGGATGTTGGCGAAGGTGCCGCGCATCATCACCTCGTGGTTGCCGCGCCGCGAGCCGTAGGAGTTGAAGTCCGCCGGCTGCACGCCGTGCGCCACCAGGTACTTGCCCGCCGGCGAGTCTGCCTTGATGGCGCCGGCCGGGGAGATGTGGTCGGTGGTCACCGAGTCGCCCAGCAGCGCCAGGGCGCGGGCGCCGTGGATGTCGGACACCTCGCCGACCGCCATGGTCATGCCGGTGAAGTAGGGCGGGTTCTGGATGTAGGTGGAGTCCGCGTTCCAGTGGAAGCGGTCGCCCTCGGCGCCGGCCAGCTTGTTCCAGTTGGAGTCGCCCTTGAACACCTCGGCGTAGGCGCGCTGGAAGCCCTCGGCGGTGACGTTGGCGTTCATTACCTCGGCCACCTCGTGCTGGGTCGGCCAGATGTCCTTCAGGTACACGTCCTTGCCGTCCGGGGTCTGGGCCAGCGGCTCGTTGAACGGGTCGATGTTCATGGTGCCGGCGATGGCGTAGGCCACCACCAGCGGCGGCGAGGCCAGGTAGTTCATGCGCACCTGGGCGTGCACGCGGCCTTCGAAGTTGCGGTTGCCGGACAGCACCGAGGTGACGGTCAGGTCGCCCTCGTCGATGGCCTTGGCCACTGGCTCGGGCAGCGGACCGGAGTTGCCGATACAGGTGGTGCAGCCATAGCCGACGATGTGGAAGCCCAGCGACTTCAGATCGTCCATCAGGTTGGCGCTGTTCAGGTAGTCGGTCACCACCAGCGAGCCGGGGGCCAGCGAGGTCTTCACCCAGGGTTTCACCTTCAGGCCCAGGGCGTGGGCCTTCTTGGCCACCAGCCCGGCGCCGATCATCACCGACGGGTTGGAGGTGTTGGTGCAGGAGGTGATGGCGGCGATCACCACGTCGCCGTCCTTGATCTCCACCGGCTCGCCGTTGATCTCGGTCTTGATCGGGCCGCGACCCACCAGGCCGCGCTCCTGCTTGAGCGCCTGCAGGGCGGCGTTGTACTTGTCCTTGGACTGGGCCAGCACCACGCGGTCCTGCGGGCGCTTGGGACCGGCCAGGGAGGGCACCACGGTGGAGATGTCCAGCGACAGGGTCTCGGAGTAGTCGGCGACCTTGCTGTCGTCGCGCCACATGCCCTGGGCCTTGGCGTAGGCCTCGGTCAGCGCCACCTGCTCGGCGCTGCGGCCGGTCAGGCGCATGTAGTTGAGGGTCTCGTCGTCGATGGGGAACAGGCCGCAGGTGGCACCGTATTCCGGGCCCATGTTGGCGATGGTGGCGCGGTCGCCCATCGGCAGGTGGGACAGGGCGTCGCCGTAGAACTCGACAAACTTGCCGACCACGCCGTGCTTGCGCAGCTGCTCGACGATGGTCAGCACCAGATCGGTGGCGGTGGCGCCTTCGGGCAGCTGGCCGGTGAGCTTCATGCCGACCACCTTGGGCACCAGCATGGAAACCGGCTGGCCGAGCATGGCGGCCTCGGCCTCGATGCCGCCCACACCCCAGCCCAGCACGCCGATGCCGTTGACCATGGTGGTGTGGGAGTCGGTGCCGACCACCGTATCCGGGTAGGCCTGGGTCTTGCCGTCCATGTCCTTGGCGAACACCACGCGGGACAGGTATTCCACGTTCACCTGGTGAACGATGCCGGTGTCCGGCGGCACCACCTTGAAATTGTCGAAGGCCTGCTGGCCCCACTTGAGAAACTGGTAGCGCTCCTTGTTGCGGGAGAACTCGATGGCGGCGTTCAGGTCGGCGGCGTTGTCGGTACCGAAGTTGTCCACCTGCACGGAGTGGTCGATGACCAACTCGGCGGCCTGCAGCGGGTTGATCTTCATCGGGTCGCCGCCCAGCGCGGCCATGGCGTCGCGCATGGCGGCCAGGTCGACCACTGCCGGCACGCCGGTGAAGTCCTGCATCAGCACGCGGGCCGGGCGGTACTGGATCTCGTCACTCGGCTCGGCCTGCGGGTCCCAGGCGGCCAGCTTGTCGATGTCGGCCTTGGTGACGGTGACGTCGTCCTCGTTGCGCAGCAGGTTCTCCAGCAGGATCTTGGTGGCGAAGGGCAGGCGCTCGCTGCCTTTGACGGCGTCGAGACGGAAGATCTCGTAGGTCTTGTCGCCGACCTTCAGGTCGCTGCGGGCGTTGAAACTGTTGCGGCTGTCGCTCATGGGGTGGGACTCCAATGCATGAAATACGGCATTGCGGGCAATGCGAATGCCGCAATGTTAAACGCCCGCCGGGCGTGATGCCATGGCGGGCGTCGTTAAGCTGTGCTTATGGCCGGCGGGCGGTGGCAGCGCCGGCTTGGGCAGGACTTATTCGGTGGGGTGGCCATCCGCCGGGACGGTGCCGCCTTCCTTGATGGATTCCATCACGTCACCGGCCTTTTCCTTGGCGGCGTCATACAGCTCACCAGCCTTTTCCTTGGTGGCGTCGTAGGCGTCAGCGGCCCCTTCTTTGCCGGCCTCGTAGGTTTCAGCAGCGGTTTCCTTGGTTGCCTCGTAGGCGTCTGCAGCCTGCTCCTTGGTGGCCTCGTAGGCGTCGGCGCTCTTGTCAGCGACGTCGCTGGCGGCTTCCTTGGTGGTTTCGACCGCGGTCTCACCCATTTCCTTGGCCTGCTCGGTCAGGGACTTGTCATCCTGATCCTTGCCGCAGGCGGTCAGCGCCAGCGGCAGGGCCAGGATCAGGGCGGTGTACAGTGAAAGCCGTTTCTTCATGATGTCTCTCCGTAAAGTCTTCGTTTTGGTTGTGGCCCTGTTTCAAAAACAGCCGAGCCGTGCTGAATCAGGTTTTGTCTGTCTGTTCGAGCAGCCGTCGTGCGGTGTTGACCTGCAGCACGCGCTTGAATACCAGATGCCAACGGCTGCCGCCGCACTGTTGCCACAGGTGGGCGGCGCGCACCCCGGCAAGCAGGGCGGTGCGGATGCGGGCGGCGGTGTCCGGGTTCTGCAGATGCAGCGGCTCGCCCTTGACCATGATGCGCGGCGACAGGGTGCTGATGTGGCGTTGGTAGATGTCCGCCAGCGGCGCATACAGCTGGTTGTCCTGCATGTCGAAGGCCTTGCGGCGGTCATCCAAATCGCCGATGTCCTGCCCCAGCGCCGCCTGGCGCTCCGGGTCCTTGGCCAGCCGGACGGCCAGCTGGATGATGCCGATGGCGTAGCGGGACAGCTCGTTATCGCGCTGCTTGGGGTTGTCCAGCTGCTCGATCAGGGCGCGCAGACCGAAGTCGACACCGTCGCTGCCACCGAACACATCGGCCACGTCCGCCGGGTTCAGCGCGAACAGGCTGTGCAGGCTGGCGCTCAGCGCCGGGGCATCGGTCATGCCACGCCTGGCCAGCTGTGCGGTCAGGCGGGCAGCCTGGAAGATGCCGGCCAGGGCCAGGCAACGGTCGGTGTCTGTGTAACTCATGGTGCGGTGTATGGCATAGGCGAAGGGATGGACCGGGATCTCATTGAATAATTCCGCCGCCCAGGCATTCTTGCCCTTGATAGAGGACGACCGACTGGCCGGGCGTTAGCGCCCGCTGCGGGGTGGTGAAGCGTACAGCCATCGTGTCGTCGTCAGATAGTGTGACTTCACAGTTTTGCAGTGGCTGGCGATGCCGGCAGCGGGCCATGGCGCTGAAACGTTCGCCGGGTGGCCGGTCCTGGGTCCAGTGCAGCTGGCTGGCGGCCAGTTCGCTGCGGAACAGCAGTGGGTGATCGTGACCCTGTGCGGCCACCAGCACGTTGCGCGCCAGGTCCTTGGCGACCACGAACCAGGGTTCGTCCGGTGCGTCGGCGACGCCACCTATCCCTAAACCCTGTCGCTGACCGAGGGTGTAGTACATCAGGCCCTGGTGCTCGCCGATGACCTGACCGTCCGGGGTCTGGATCTGACCGGGGTTGGCGGGCAGGTAGCTGGCCAGGAAATCCTTGAAGCGCCGCTCGCCGATGAAGCAGATGCCGGTGCTGTCCTTCTTCCTGGCGTTGGCGAAGCCGGCCGCCGCCGCCTTGGCGCGCACCTCGGGCTTGGTGAAGGGCGCCAGCGGGAAGCGGGCGCGGCACAGGGCGCGCTGGCCGAGCATGTACAGGAAATAGGTCTGGTCCTTGTCGGTATCCGCGGCCATCATCAGGTGGCAGCCGCGCTCGTCCTGCTGCATGTCGGCATAGTGGCCGGTGGCGATGGCGTCGGCGCCCATCGCCAGGGCGTGATCGAGGAAGGCGCGGAACTTGATCTCGCGGTTGCACAGCACGTCGGGGTTGGGGGTGCGACCGGCGCGGTACTCGGCCAGGAAGTGCTCGAACACCCGGTCCCAGTACTCGCTGGCGAAGTTCATGGTGTGCAGCTTGATGCCCAGCTTGTCCGCCACCTGCTGGGCGTCCTTCAGGTCCTCGGCGGCGGCGCAGTATTCGGCGTCGTCGTCCTCTTCCCAGTTCTTCATGAACAGGGCCTCGACCTGGTGGCCCTGCTCCAGCAGGGTCAGCGCGGCCACGGCCGAGTCGACGCCGCCGGACAGGCCGACCATGATGCGTTGGCGGTCATTCACGGCGTGGGTTCCTTGTGTTGGTACCACTGCTCCAGGGGCAGGATCACCGCTGGCTGGCCATTGTCGCGGAACCACGAGTCTACTGCCCACTGATGTCCGTCTGATTGCTGTTCCACCACCGCCGTCCAGTGCACGTTGATGAAGAAGCCGCGCTGAACCCGTGGCCGATTGCGGTGCCAGCGCAGCAGCCCGGCCTGTTCCAGGACGGCGATGTAGTGGCTGGTGTTGCGCGATTCGGCGATGCAGTCGAGTTCGCCCGGCTCGCCGGCGCGCTGCCAGTTGCGGGCCAGGTCCTGCCAGGTGTCGGTGACACGTCCGACCTGCTGTTCCAGCAGGGCGATGGCCTGGGCGATGGCGGCGCGCTCGGCCGCGGGTGTGGACGCGGACTGGAACAAATGCTGCACGCGCTGCCAGTCGGCCTCGCTCAAGGTGACCGATTGTCGCGATTGGCAGCCGAAGTCCACGCAGGCTTGCAGGGTCGGGGTGGCCCCGGCGAGCGGCGCCAGGGCCAGGACGAGCAGCAATACGCCCAGCGGATGCTCGGGCCTGTGCGCCCGCCGCTGCTGGCGATGCCGGGTGGCAGGCGCACCTGTCGCGGAGCTGCGTAACGGCATGATGTTCATCCCAGTTCCCGTAGCAGGTCGAGCGGCTGGGGCGGGCACAGGCGGGCATCGCGGATGCAGTGCAGTACCAGCGGGCTGCGCAGTTCGGCAGCGCGCTCGGCGACCTGCGCCTCGGACAGCCACAAGGTGTCTTCGATGTCCGGGTCCAGTGACCGACCGGGTTCGGGTTCGCCCGCCTCGCCGCTGAAGGCGAAACGGATGAAGGTCAGGCCGCCGGGCGATACCCAGCGATACACGCCGATCAGCCCGGTTGGGCTGAAGGGGCGGGCGGTTTCCTCCAGCACCTCGCGCACCACTGCTTCCAGCAATGATTCGTCGGGTTCCAGGTGGCCGGCCGGCTGGTTGAGCACCCGGCGGCCCTGGTCCTGTTCCTGGACCAGCAGGTAGCGGTCATCCTGTTCGATGACCGCGGCCACGGTGACGCGGGGTGCCCAGGTCATGGGCGTCTGACCCGCTTGGCGGCCGGTCGCCGGCGCGCAGGATGCGGCGGCCTGGCCGGGCTCGATGCGACCTGTTCCACGCGCCACTGGCCGGGCTGCAGGTCGCCCAGTTGCCAGTCGCCGATGGCCACGCGCACCAGACGCAGGGTGGGGAAGCCGATGGCGGCGGTCATGCGTCGCACCTGGCGGTTGCGGCCCTCGTGGATCCGGATCTCCAGCCAGCGGTCGGGCACCGACTTGCGGTAGCGCACCGGCGGGTTGCGTGGCCACAACTGCGGCGGGTCCATCAGCCTTGCACGGGCGGGCAGGGTGGGGCCGTCTTTCAGCGTCACACCCTGGCGCAGCGGTTCCAGGTCAGCATCCGTAGGGTCTCCTTCCACCTGCACCCAATAGGTTTTCCAGGTCTGCTTGCGTGGCTGGGTCAGGGTTGCCTGCAGGGCGCCGTCGTCAGTCAGCAGCAGCAGGCCCTCGCTGTCGCGGTCCAGCCGGCCGGCCGGGTAGACGCCGGGCAGGTCGATATGATCGGCCAGGGTGCCGCGCCCGTTGGCGTCGGTGAACTGGCTGAGCACGTCGTACGGCTTGTTGAACAGGACGAGTCGCGGCATGGGCACTTGGATCGGGTCAGAAACTGCTAATATACGCGCTTTGAACCACTCAACGGCAGAGTCCCTCATGGCATACGACAAGATCCAGGTCCCCGCCGACGGCGAAAAGATCACCGTCAACGCGGACAACTCCCTGAACGTCCCCAACCATCCCATCGTGCCATTCATTGAAGGTGACGGCATCGGCGTCGACATCACCCCGGTGATGAAGAAGGTCGTTGATGCGGCGGTGCAGAAGGCCTACGGCGGTGAGAAGGCCATTTCCTGGATGGAGATCTATGCCGGCGAGAAGGCCAACAACCTGTACGGCGGCGATACCTGGTTGCCGGAAGAAACCTTCGAGGCGGTGAAGGAGTTCGTGGTGTCCATCAAGGGCCCGCTGACCACCCCTGTCGGCGGTGGTATCCGTTCCCTGAACGTGTCGCTGCGCCAGGTGCTGGACCTGTATGTCTGCCTGCGCCCGGTGCGCTATTTCACCGGCACCCCCAGCCCGTTGAAGAACCCCGAGTTCACCGACATGGTGATCTTCCGCGAGAACTCCGAAGACATCTATGCCGGTATCGAGTGGCAGGCCGGCACCGATGAGGTGAAGAAGGTCATCGCCTTCCTGCAGGATCAGATGGGCGTCACCAAGATCCGTTTCCCGGAGAGCTCCGGCATCGGCATCAAGCCGGTGTCCAAGGACGGTACCCAGCGCCTGGTGCGCAAGGCCATCCAGTACGCCATCGACAACAACCGCCCGTCCGTCACCCTGGTGCACAAGGGCAACATCATGAAGTTCACCGAGGGTGCCTTCAAGGACTGGGGCTACGAACTGGCCAAGCAGGAATTCGGTGCGGTGGAGATCGGCGGCGGCCCCTGGTGTTCCTTCAAGAACCCCAATACCGGTGCCGAGATCGTGGTGAAGGACGTGATCGCCGACGCCTTCCTGCAGCAGATCCTGCTGCGGCCGAAGGAGTACGACGTGATCGCCACCCTGAACCTGAACGGTGACTATGTCTCCGACGCCCTGGCCGCCCAGGTGGGTGGTATCGGCATTGCGCCGGGCGCCAATCTGTCCGACAACGTGGCCATGTTCGAGGCCACCCACGGTACCGCACCCAAGTACGCCGGCAAGGACCAGGTGAACCCCGGTTCGCTGATCCTGTCCGCCGAGATGATGCTGCGCCACATGGGTTGGACCGAGGCGGCCGATCTGATCGTCAAGGGCATGGAAGGCTCCATTGCCGCCAAGACCGTGACCTATGACTTCGAACGCCTGATGGACGACGCCCAGCTGATGTCCTGCTCGGCCTTCGGCGACGCCATGATCTCGCATATGTGATCAGGCTGTTGCGGTTAGCACAAAAAAGCCCGCCATTCGGCGGGCTTTTTTAATGCGCATGCTGCTCAAGCCGGTTCGTAGATCATCTCAGGGGCTTGCTCATCGAGCGGCTCCTCGCTGACGGCGTCACCGTCGAGCTCGCAGGTCAGGTTCTGCGCATGCAGGCCTTTGGGGCCTTCGTGGACCTCAAAGTGAACGCGCTGACCTTCCTTGAGGGTCTTGTAGCCGTCCATCTCGACGGCAGAGAAATGCACAAAGATATCGTTCTCGCCATCGTCGGGCGTGACGAAACCGTATCCCTTGGCGTTGTTGAACCACTTCACTACACCGTTGGCCATGGTACTCCTCCCAATCTCCGTCTGATGCGACAAGGTGTTTTTCTTGGGTGTGCTTATTTTTTATGCGCTGATCCGGGTATTGGGGCCTGTGTGGGCACTGTCCCCGGCGGCATGATCCAGGATCACACCAGGAATGGAGTATAACTTTTGCGTCTTTCTGGTCAATTCTCGATCAATAACAGTGGTTTACCATTATTTTCTACAATACTTATATGGTAGTTACAGCAGGCCCTGGCGGCCGATGGCTGCGATGCACTGCTATCATGGCGCCATTGAAAACGCTTCCCGCGTCCCCATTACTTTTCATGCCCCCGGCGCCGAGTATGCCCCGTTATGAGTGATCAGCACGACCCACAACACGATGACGGCCTCATGCTTGAGGAAGGGCGGCCGAAATTAAAAAGGCCACCGCTCTATAAAGTCATCCTGCTAAACGACGATTACACTCCTATGGAGTTCGTGGTTCACGTACTGGAGAATTTTTTCCACATGAATCGTGAGCAGGCCACACAAGTGATGCTGCACGTGCATACTCGAGGGATGGGAATATGCGGCGTGTTCACCAAGGACGTGGCGGAAACCAAGGTCGCCCTGGTAAATGATTTTGCCCGGGAAAACCAACACCCCCTGCTGTGCACCATGGAAGAGGCCTAAGCGGGTGAGCCACCGAGGCGGTGGCCCCAACTGGAGTTGCGGTACATGTTGAGCAAAGAACTCGAATTCACGCTGAACCAGGCCTTTACCGAGGCGCGTGACAAGCGCCACGAGTTCATGACCATCGAGCACCTGCTGCTCGCGCTGCTGGATAACCCGGCGGCGGCGGATGTGTTGCGTGCCTGTGGGGCCGACATCGAACGGTTGCGTCAGGAGGTGGACAGCTTTATCGACGAAACCACGCCACGCATCCCCCAGGACGAGACCCGCGAGACCCAGCCGACGCTGGGTTTCCAGCGGGTGCTGCAGCGGGCGGTGTTCCACGTGCAGTCCTCAGGCAAGAAGGAGGTCACCGGCGCCAATGTGCTGGTGGCCATCTTCAGCGAGCAGGAATCCCAGGCGGTGTACATACTCGACCAGCAGGATGTCACCCGGCTGGACGTGGTCAATTACATCGCCCACGGCATCTCAAAGATCTCCTCCGACAGCGAAGAGGGTGGCATTCATCAGGACGCCGACAGTGGCGAAGGTGAAGAGGGCGAGCAGCGCGGCGCCAGTGCCCTGGAGACCTATGCCAGCAACCTCAACGAGATGGCGCGCATCGGCAAGATCGATCCGCTGATCGGCCGCAAGGACGAGGTGGAGCGCACCGTGCAGATCCTCTGCCGCCGACGCAAGAACAACCCGTTGCTGGTGGGCGAGGCCGGTGTCGGCAAGACCGCCATCGCCGAGGGCCTGGCCAAGAAGATCGTCGACGGCGAGGTGCCCGAGGTGCTGGCCGACAGCACCATCTATGCCCTGGACCTGGGCGGCCTGGTTGCCGGCACCAAGTACCGTGGCGACTTCGAGAAACGCCTCAAGGCGGTGCTGGCCCAGCTCAAGCGCGAGCCGGAGGCGGTGCTGTTCATCGACGAGATCCACACCATCATCGGCGCCGGCGCCGCATCCGGCGGTGTCATGGACGCCTCCAACCTGATCAAGCCGATGCTGGCCAACGGCGAGTTGCGCTGCATCGGTTCCACCACCTACCAGGAATACCGCGGCATCTTCGAGAAGGACCGCGCGCTGGCGCGGCGCTTCCAGAAGATCGACGTCAACGAGCCGTCGGTGGAAGAGACCATCGCCATCCTCAAGGGGCTGAAGAGCCGCTTCGAGGAGCACCACCAGGTCAAGTATTCCGCCAAGGCACTGCGCAGCGCCGCCGAGCTGGCGGCCAAGTACATCAACGACCGTCACATGCCGGACAAGGCCATCGACGTGATCGACGAGGCGGGCGCGGCCATCCAGCTGATGCCGGCCTCCAGGCGCAAGAAATCGGTCGGCGTGGCGGATATCGAGAGCATCGTCGCCAAGATCGCCCGCATCCCGCCGCGCAAGGTCAGCAGCGACGATACCGAGGCGCTGAAGAACCTGACCCGCGACCTGCAGATGGTGGTGTACGGCCAGGATCCGGCCATCGAGGCGCTGACCTCGGCGATCCGCATGAACCGCTCCGGCCTCGGCAACGAGGGCAAGCCGGTGGGCTCCTTCCTGTTCGCCGGCCCGACCGGTGTCGGCAAGACCGAGGTCACCCGCCAGCTGGCGCGGGTGCTGGAGATGCAGCTGATCCGCTTCGACATGTCCGAGTACATGGAGCGCCACACGGTGTCACGCCTGATCGGTGCACCGCCGGGCTACGTGGGCTTCGACCAGGGTGGTCTGCTGACGGAAGAGATCAACAAGCACCCGCACTCGGTGCTGTTGCTGGACGAGATCGAGAAGGCCCACCCGGACGTGTTCAACCTGCTGCTGCAGGTGATGGATCACGGCACCCTGACCGACAACAACGGTCGCAAGGCGGACTTCCGCAACGTGATCATCGTCATGACCACCAACGTCGGTGCCCAGGACATGCAGCGCCGTTCACTGGGCTTCGTCACCCAGGATCACAGCAGCGACGGCAAGGAAGCCATCAACAAGCTGTTCACGCCCGAGTTCCGCAACCGTCTGGACGGCATCATCCAGTTCGCGCCGCTGGCGGCCGAGCATGTCGGCAAGGTGGTGGACAAGTTCCTGTTCGAGCTGGAAGGTCAGCTGGCGGACCGCAACGTGCACCTGACCGTGGACGCCGATGCGCGCGCCTGGCTGGCGGAACGCGGCTACGATCCGAAGATGGGCGCGCGGCCGATGGCCAGGCTCATTCAGGAGAAGATCAAGAAACCGCTGGCCGAGCAGCTGCTCTTCGGCGATCTGGCCGAAGGCGGCAATGTGCGGGTCAGCGTGGAGGACGGGGAACTGGCCTTCGACACGGCGTCGGAGGCAGTGCACTGAGAAATCAGCGCTCCCGGTAAACGATACGGCCCTTGGACAGGTCGTAGGGGGTCATTTCCACCTTGACCTTGTCGCCGGTCAGGATGCGGATGTAGTACTTACGCATCTTGCCGGAGATATGTGCGGTCACGACGTGGCCGTTCTCCAGTTCCACGCGGAACATGGTGTTGGGAAGGGTGTCGATTACGGTCCCTTCCATCTCGATGACGTCTTCTTTCGACATGCTGCCTCTGTGTTGCCGGGCTGATCTTCCATCGGGGGAGTCCCCGAATGGCGGCGCAGTATAACACCGGTGCCGGCCGGCGCTAACCCACTACTGTCGGGATGCCCGGCTCGGGCAGGGGCTGATCCGCTGCAAAGGTCTGCCAGCGGCCCTCCAGCAGCAGTTGCAGGGGCCTGTAATCGGCCTTGTAGTTCATCTTGCGGCAGTTGCCGATCCAGTAACCCAGGTACAGGTTGGGCAGGCCCAGTTCCTTGGCCCGCTGGATCTGGTTGAGCACCGCGAACACCCCCAGCGATCGGGCCTGCAGGTCGGGATCGAAGAAGGTGTACACCGCCGACAGGCCGCCCGGCACCCGATCGGTCACTGCCAGCGCCACCAGCCGCCCGTCCAGGCGGAATTCCATGAATTCGGTCCGGCACCAGTCGGCGATCAGAAAATCCCGGTATTCATCGGCCGAGGCCTTGGCCATCTCGCCGTCGTCGTGGCGTCGGCCGGTGTAGGCCTGGTACAGGGCATAGTGCTCGGGATCGAAGCGGGGTTGGGTGATGCGCAGCTGCAGATCGGCGTTGGCCTGCAGCGCGCGTCGCTGGCGGCGCCGGGGCTGGAAATCCGCCACCGGTATGCGTGCCGATACGCAGGCCTGACAGCCAGGGCACTGGGGCCGGTAGACATGGGCGCCACTGCGCCGGAAGCCCAGCTCCAGCAGCATGCCGTAACCAGCGGGCGTCAGCTCGGCCTCGGGATCGATGAACACGCTGCTGGACGAGCGTCCCTCGAGGTAGCCGCAGGGGTGGGGCGGTGACTGATACAGCATCAGCTGGCGCTGGGCGCGGGTCATCGGGCGGCCTCCAGGTTCCTTGTGGAGTGTGGCGGGCGAGGCCAGTCCGCCAGGGGCGGTTCGGTCTGCGCCTGCTGCAACAGATCCAGAAAACGGGTCCGCGGGATCTCCTGCGCACCCAGCCGTTGCAGATGTTCTGTATAGACCTGGCAGTCGATGAACGCAAAGCCGGCCTGCGCGGCCAGTTCCGAAAGCTGCACCAGTGCCACCTTGGAGGCGTCGGTGCGGCGGCTGAACATGGACTCGCCGAAGAAGGCGCGCCCCAGGTTCAGGCCGTACAGGCCACCCACCAGTTCACCGTCACACCAGGTCTCCACCGAGTGGGCCAGCCCCAGGCGGTGCAGGCTTTCGTAGGCGGCGATCATCTCCGGCAGCAGCCAGGTGCCCGGTTCGTCCTTGCGCGGACCGGCGCAGGCGCGGATCACATCGCCGAAGGCCTGGTCCACCGACACCTCGAAGTGCCCCCGGCGCAGGGTCTTGCGCAGGCTGCGCGACACCTGCAATTGCTCGGGAAACAGCACCATGCGCGGGTCCGGTGACCACCACAGGATGGGCTGGTCATCGCTGTACCAGGGAAACACGCCTGCCTTGTAGGCCTGTAATAAGCGTCTGGGCGACAGGTCGCCGCCCACCGCCAACAGCCCGTTGGGTTCGGTTTCGGCCAGCGCCGGGTCGGGGAAGGGGGTGTCCGGTGGACTGCCGTCGAGCAAGTAGAGCATCAGTCGCTGGCTTTGAATGGGCTGTGTGCGGCCAGCTCGGCCATGTAGTCCTGCATGCCGCGGGTCTCCCGTTCGAGAAAGTCCGCCACCGCGGTACTGAAGCCGGGATGGGCGATCCAGTGCGCCGACCAGGTGGCGGTGGGCAGGAAGCCGCGGCTGATCTTGTGCTCGCCCTGGGCGCCGGGCTCGAAACGGCTCAGGCCCCGCTCGATGCAGTAGTCCAGGCCCTGGTAGTAGCAGGCCTCGAAGTGCAGGCTGTGGAACTGCTCCCGGCAGCCCCAGTGGCGGCCGTACAGGCCGTCACTGCCCACCAGATTGAAGGCGGCCGCCACCGGCTCGCCCTGGTAGTCGGCCAGCACCAGCAGCACCGACTCGGGCGTCTGTTCCGCCAGCGCCAGGAAGAACGCCAGCGACAGGGTGGGCATGCCGCCCTTGCGGTCGAAGGTGTCCTCGTACAGCTGGTGGAACAGCGCCCACTCGGCCGCGGTCGCCTCGTTGCCGTGCAGCCGCCGCAGGGTGACGCCGGACTCGGCCACCCGGCGCCGTTCCCGTTTGACCTGCTTGCGCTTGGCGGAGCTGAAGTGGGACAGGTAGTGATCGAAGTCGCGATAGCCGCGGTTCTCCCAGTGGAACTGGCAGCCGGTGCGGATCATCAGGCCGGACTCGCGCATCAGTTCGGCCTGCTCGGTGGGCGGAAACAGCCAGTGCAGCGAAGACACCTTCATCTCTTCGGCCACCCTGCGTCCGGCCTGCAGCAATGCCGCGGCGGTGCCGGGCGGGGCGTCCGGCGCCAACAGCAATTTTGGTCCGGTGACGGGCGTGTAGGGCGAGGCGCTGACCAGCTTGGGGTAGTAGTCCAGGCCCTGGCGGCGATAGGCATCGGCCCAGGCCCAGTCGAACACGAACTCGCCGTAGGAATTGAACTTCAGGTACAGCGGTGCGGCGCCCACCAACTGCCCATCGGCGTCGCGCAGCAGCAGGTGGCGCGGCAGCCAGCCGTATTGCTCACCCAGGCAGCCATGCTGTTCCAGGCCGGCCAGGAATACATGACGCAGGAAGGGATAGTTGTCGCTGACCAGGCGATCCCAGTCCCGGGCGGCAATCTGGCCCAGGTCGTCACAGATCTGCAGCGTAAGCGGGGAAGGGGACAAGGCGGCGGTCGTCATAAGGCTGATCCGGCACGTTAGGCAGCCCATCGGGGCGAGTCAAGAAAAGGCACAAGTTTCCCGAAATGCGTCCGCTATACAAGGCACGGATATATCACCAGTAAAACAAGAGCAATGGCCGAAGATCTTTTGAACCTTACCGTAGGCACACCGCTGCAACTGCAGGGTGTGGCTGTTGCGGATCCGCCGCGCTATCAGGTGCGCACCATCGGCTATCTGCCGGGCGGTAGTCTGGTGGTGACCACGCCGCAGCCGCGCGGCAAGCTGGCCATTGTTCGGGCCGGGCAGTTCTTCAAGGTACGGATGCTGCGCGGCGAAAGCGTGATGGGCTTCGAGACCCAGGTCCTGCAGAGCTACAACGTGCCTTATCCGCATCTGCACCTGGCCTACCCCAAGGCGATCGAGAGCATCGTGGTACGCAACGCGTTGCGGGTGAACGCCGAGGTGGATGCCGTGGCGCGCAATATCAGCGAAGGCCCGGAGGGCGGTGAACACAGCGTGACCTTTGCGGACCTGTCGATGACCGGCGCCAAGCTGGTGGCGGAACGCCCGCTCGGAGTGGTCGGCGATACCCTGCACCTGAGTTTTGAGGTGGACGTAGCGGGCAAGCCGGAAAAGCTCACCCTGCTCGGCACCATCCGCAACCTGGCGGTGCGCGACCGGCAGAAGGTCGAACTGGGGTACAACCACGGTATTCAGTTCGGCAAAATCAACCGTTATCAGCAGGTGCTGTTGCACGGCTGGGTGTTGCAGCGCATGGCCCAGGACGAACGCCCGCTGATGTAAGACGCCTTTGAATCAAGTCGTGATCCAGACTGCGGACCAGACATGTTCAGAGGCTCCTGAGCGGGCGCCCGCCGGGGCTTATTTCTCCAGCGCGTCCAGGTACTTCTCGGCGTCCAGTGCGGCCATGCAGCCGGTACCGGCGGAGGTGATGGCCTGGCGATACACGTGGTCCATCACGTCGCCGGCGGCATACACCCCGGGTACGGAGGTCTGGGTGGCGTTGCCCTCGGTGCCGCTCTGCACCTTCAGGTAGCCGCCGGCCATCTCCAGCTGGCCCTCGAAGATGCCGGTGTTGGGCTTGTGGCCGATGGCGATGAACACGCCGTGCACGTCCACATCCTTGGTGCTGCCGTCCTTGACGTTCTTGATGCGCATGCCGGTGACGCCGCTCTTGTCGCCCAGCACCTCTTCCAGCACCGAGTCCAGTTCCAGGGTCACGTTGCCGTTCTTGGCCTTCTCGCGCAGCTGCTCGGACAGGATCTTCTCGGAGCGGAACTCGTCGCGACGGTGCACCACCACCACCTCGCTGGCGATGTTGGACAGGTACAGCGCCTCTTCCACGGCGGTGTTGCCGCCGCCGATCACCGCGACCTTCTGGTTCTTGTAGAAGAAGCCGTCGCAGGTGGCGCAGGCGGACACGCCCTTGCCCTTGAAGGCGGTCTCCGACTCCAGGCCCAGGTACATGGCCGAGGCGCCGGTGGCGATGATCAGCGCGTCGCAGCTGTAGTTGCCGGAATCACCTTTCAACTGGAAGGGGCGCTGCTTCAGGTCGACCGCGCTGATGTGGTCGAAGATCATCTCGGTTTTGAAGCGCTCGGCGTGCTGACGCATGCGCTCCATCAGGTCCGGACCCTGCACGCCGGCGTTGTCGCCAGGCCAGTTGTCCACCTCGGTGGTGGTCATCAGCTGGCCGCCCTGTTCCATGCCGGTCACCAGCACGGGGTTGAGGTTGGCGCGGGCGGCGTAGACTGCCGCGGTGTAGCCGGCGGGGCCGGAACCGAGGATCAGCAGTCGGCAATGCTTGACGTCGCTCATGAAAACTCTACTCCTGTATGCTGGCCGGGCCCTGTGGACCCACGGGGTAATCGAGGCGCGACATACTAAAGAAAACATGGCCAAAGGTTAAGGAATCTCTGATTCAATCAGAGATTCCGGTGGCACGGGGAGGTGCCGCCAAAATCGACAACGTCAAGTTGTTGATTTTGAAGCCAGGTGCAAACGCTGTTTGCGCCGTAGCGTGCGCTGAGGAGTCCAGGATGGATTCATTCAGCGCTTCATTAGGGAGTGATCATGCGTATCGGCATCCCCACCGAAGTGAAACCCCTGGAAGGTCGGGTGGCCCTGGTGCCCGAGGCCTGTGCCGACCTGGTCAGGGCCGGTCACCAGGTCTGCGTGCAGGCCGGGGCCGGGCGGGCCAGCGGCTTCGACGATGCCCGCTACCAGGCGGCCGGGGTCACGGTTCTGGCGGACGCCGCCGCGGTGTTCGACCAGGCCGAGCTGATCCTGCGGGTAAAAGAGCCTTACGGCAGTGATCTTGAGCATCTGCGTGGCGATCACACGGTATTCAGCTATCTGCACCTGGCGGCCCTGCCGGACCTGACTCGCAAGCTGTGCGACATCGGCCTGACCGCGGTGGGCTTCGAGACGGTGCTCGACGGCGGTGCGCTGCCCTTGCTGGCACCGATGAGCGACATCGCAGGCAGGCTGTCGGTGCAGGTGGCGACCCATCTGCTGCAGGCCCCCATGGGTGGCCGCGGCGTGCTGCTGGGCGGGCTGCCGGGTACGCCCCGTGGACGGGTGGTGGTGCTCGGCGCCGGTCACGCCGGCGGCCGAGCGGCGATGACCGCCGCCAACCTGGGTGCCCAGGTGACGGTGTTCGACAAGAACCGCGAGCGCCTGGATGCCATGCACCGTCATGGCCCGAATGTCACCGCCTTGTACCCGTTCACCGACATCCTGTCCGAGGCGCTGGTCGGGGCAGATCTGCTGGTGGGCGCGGTGCTGATCCCGGGCGCCAGGGCGCCGCACCTGGTCAGCCGTGAGCAGGTCGCCAGCATGGGGCAGGGCGCCGTGGTGGCGGACATCGCGGTGGACCAGGGCGGCTGTATCGAGACCACCCGCGCCGCCACCTGGGACGATCCCTATTACACGGCCGAGGGCGTCACCCATTTCTGCGTCACCAACATGCCCGGGGCGGTACCGCGGACCGCCTCGCTGGCACTGTCCTCGGCGCTGTTACCCTATGCGCTGCGCCTGGCGCAGCCGGACTGGCGTGACGATCCGGTGCTGGCCGGCGCCATCAATGTCAGCGGCGGCGCCGTGATCCACCCCGCATTGCTCGGCTGAGGCGCCCGGTTTAATTGCTAAACCGCTAGAGAAAGCGGTGATAATCGCTTAAATTACAAACATATTTTCCACGAACGCCACGGCGGTTAGCACACTGTGCATCTAAGCTTGAGCAAACGCCTCAAAGAAGGCGCCTTCCTGATCCTGATCGCCCTGGGAGCGTATTTCATGCTCGCCCTGGCGAGCTTTTCGCCCCAGGACCCGGGCTGGGCCTACCTGGGGGCGCGCGAGCAGGCGACCAATGCCGGCGGCCCGCTGGGCGCCTGGACCGCCAGCGTGCTGTATTCGCTGTTCGGCCTGCTGGCCTTCCTGTTTCCGCTGATCGTCGCCTGGAGCGGCTGGCTGCTGTTCCGCGACCGCGACCGTGAGGGCGGCTCGGGGCACCTGATCGCCTTCCGCTGGCTGGGCTTCGGCGTCACCACCGCTGCCGGCTGTGCGCTGGCGACCCTGCATTTCACCGACGCCGGCCTGGCCCTGCCGGAGGGTGCCGGCGGCATCCTCGGCAAGGTGGTGCAGGCGGGCGTGGTCGGACTGGCCAGCGAGACGGGCGGCAGCCTGCTGCTGCTGGCGGTGTTCCTGGCCGGCTTCACCCTGCTCACCGGCATCTCCTGGCTGACGGTGATGGACTGGCTGGGCGCGGCGGTGCTGGACGGCGCGGCCCAGACCCGCCGCCTGTGGGGCAGGTGGTGCGACTGGCGCGCGGCGCGGCGCATGAAGCAGGAACGCGCCGAGGTGGTGAAGACCGAGAAGAAGCGCACCGCCAGCCGGGTCACGCCGCAGATCGAGCCCAAGCTGCCCGAGGTGAAGGCCAGCGTGCGGGTGGAGAAGGAAAAACAGATGACCCTGATCGAGGTGGAGCACAACGGCGAACTGCCGCCGCTGTCGCTGCTCGATCCACCCACCCACACCGGCAAGCGGCTGTCTGACGAGGCCCTGCAGGCGCTCGGCCAGCAGGTTGAACTGAAGCTGTCCGACTTCGGCATCAGCGCCACCGTCGAGGCGATCCTGCCCGGCCCGGTGGTGACCTTGTACGAACTGAGCCTGGCGCCCGGCACCAAGGCCAGCCGGGTGTCCAGCCTGTCCAAGGACCTGGCGCGGGCGCTCTCAACGATTTCGGTGCGGGTGGTGGAGGTGATCCCCGGCAAGGCGGTGATCGGCCTGGAGATCCCCAACGAGCACCGCGAGATGGTGTTCCTGTCCGAGGTGCTGCGTTCCGACGCCTACGACCGCTCCAAGTCGCTGCTGACCCTGGCGCTGGGCAAGGACATCTCCGGCATGCCCATCGTGGTGGACCTGGCCAAGATGCCCCACGCGCTGGTGGCCGGTACCACCGGTTCCGGTAAGTCGGTGGCCATCAACGCCATGATCCTCAGCCTGCTGTACAAGGCCAAGGCGGACGAGGTGCGGCTGATCATGGTCGACCCGAAGATGCTGGAGCTTTCCGTGTATGAAGGCATCCCGCACCTGCTCACCCCGGTGGTCACCGACATGCAGGACGCGGCCAATGCGCTGCGCTGGTGCGTGGCCGAGATGGAGCGCCGCTACCGCCTGATGGCGGCGCTGGGGGTGCGCAACCTGACCGGTTTCAACAAGAAGGTGAAGGACGCCATCAAGGCCGGCGAGCCGATCAAGGACCCGATGTTCCAGCCCGACCCGATGATCGAGGAGCCGCAGGAGCCGGGCGACCTGGAGCCGCTGCCGTTCATCGTGGTGATCATCGACGAGCTGGCCGACATGATGATGACGGTGGGCAAGAAGGTCGAAGAGCTGATCGCCCGGCTGGCGCAGAAGGCGCGGGCCTCGGGCATCCACCTGCTCCTGGCCACCCAGCGGCCGTCGGTGGATGTCATCACCGGTCTGATCAAGGCCAACATCCCCACCCGCATCGCCTTCCAGGTGTCGTCGCGGATCGATTCGCGCACCATCCTCGACCAGATGGGCGCCGAGAACCTGCTCGGCCACGGCGACATGCTCTACCTGCCGCCGGGCAGCAGCATCCCGCAGCGGACCCACGGCGCCTTCGTGTCGGACGACGAGGTGCACCGGGTGGTCAATCACCTGAAGAAAACCGGCAAGCCGAACTATCTCGATGCCATCGTGCAGGAACCGACCGAGGCCATTCCGGGTCTGTCTGCTGAGGCCGCCGGTTACGACACCGAGGATACCGACGCGCTGTTCGACGAGGCGGTGCAGATCGTCACCGAGTCGCGCCGGGCCTCCATCTCCGGCGTGCAACGCCGCCTGAAGATCGGCTACAACCGTGCCGCACGCATGGTCGAGGAGATGGAGCGCATCGGCGTGGTGAGTTCCCCCGATTCCAAGGGCAACCGCGACGTACTGGCACCGCCGCCCGTTAAAGACTGACCTACCGAGAGTGATCGCCTTGTTGAAGACCTTCCTGTTCGCCCTGGCCATGCTGGCCGCGACCTCCGCCCGCGCGGGTGCCGGCATGGACCAGCTCAATGGTTTCCTGGACGGTCTGCAGAGCCTGGCCGCTACCTTTGAGCAGTCCGTGTACAACAACGAGAACAGCACCACCGGCACCTTCAAGGGCCAGTTTCTGCTCAAGCGGCCGCAGCGCTTCCGCTGGAACTACACCGCGCCCTACCAGCAGGACATCATCGCCGACGGCGACTGGGTGTGGGTGGTGGACAAGGATCTGGAGCAGGTGTCGCAACAGTCCCAGAAGGAGGCATTGCGCGGCACCCCGGCGCTGGTGCTGCTGGCCGATGCGGACATCAACAAGCAGTTCGAGATCATCGAACTGGGCGAACACCAGGGCCTGCAATGGCTGGAACTGATCCCGCGCGATCCGGAAGGCCCCTTCGAGCGCCTGCAACTGGGACTGGCCGACCACAGGCTGCAGCGTATGGAGACCCGTGACCGCTTCGGCCAGATCAGCCGCTTCGTGTTCGGCGCCATGGAGCGCAACCTGGAGCTGCCGGACGAATTGTTCGTGTATACGGCGAGCGCCGAATACGACGTCTTCGCCCACTGAGCAGGCCGCCCGGCAGGGCGGCTTCCAGTATCATCCGCCCATGTCCAACGACGATCTTTTCAGCCCCGCCCCGGATCTCAGCGGCAAGCCGCTGGCAGACCGCATGCGCCCGCAGACCCTGGCCGAGTACCTGGGGCAGGGGCACGTGCTGGGCGAGGGCAAGCCGCTGCGCACCGCCATCGAGTCCGGCCGGCTGCACTCGATGATCTTCTGGGGCCCGCCCGGCACCGGCAAGACCACCCTGGCGCGGCTGCTGGCACGCAGCGCCGAGTATCACTTCGAGACCCTGTCGGCGGTGCTGGCCGGGGTCAAGGACATCCGCGCCGCCGTGGAGTTGGCCAAGCAGCGCCGTGCCATGGACGGCCGCGGTACCGTGCTGTTCATCGACGAGGTGCACCGCTTCAACAAGTCCCAGCAGGATGCCTTTCTTCCCCACGTCGAGGACGGCACACTGCTGTTCGTCGGCGCCACCACCGAGAACCCGTCCTTCGAGCTGAACAACGCGCTGCTGTCCCGGGCGCGGGTGTACGTGCTCAAGTCGCTGGCGGCCGACGACCTGGAGCTACTGATCGATCGCGCCCTGGCCGACAGCGAGCGGGGCCTGGGCGAACGTGATCTCAAGCTGGATCCTGCCGACCGGCGGCTGATCGCCGAGGCCGCCGACGGCGATGCCCGGCGGGCACTGAACCTGCTGGAGATCATCGCTGACCTGGCCGAGTCCGGGCCCATCGACCACGCCATCGTCACCGAGGTGGCCGCCGGCCAGGTGCGCCGCTTCGACAAGGGCGGCGAGGCCTTCTACGACCAGATCTCGGCACTGCACAAGTCGGTGCGTGGCTCGTCCCCGGACGGTGCGCTGTACTGGCTGTGCCGCATGCTCGACGGTGGCTGCGATGCCCTGTACCTGGCCCGCCGGGTGGTGCGCATGGCGTCCGAGGACATCGGCAACGCCGACCCCCGCGCGCTTGAGCTGGCGCTCAACGCCTGGGACGTGCAGGACCGCCTGGGCAGTCCCGAGGGCGAGCTGGCCATCGCCCAGGCGGTGGTCTACATGGCCTGCGCGCCCAAGAGCAACGCCGTGTACAAGGCCTACAACGCGGCCATGCAGGCGGCCCGGTCCTCCGGTTCGCTGGAGGTGCCCATCCACCTGCGCAACGCGCCCACCAGGCTGATGAAGGAACTGGGCTACGGCAAGGCCTACCGCTACGCCCACGACGAGCCCGGCGGCTACGCCGCCGGCGAGACCTACCTGCCGGACGAGTTGGGTGATCAGCGCTACTACGCGCCGGTCGATCGCGGCCTGGAGATCAAGATCCGCGACAAGCTGACCCAGCTGCGCGCGCTGGACGAGCAGGCCGGAGAGGGCTGACGATAGCGGCAGCACCTGGCGTGAACAACCGCTGGCCCAGCTGTCGCCCAGCCACGGACACGCTGTCGCTGGGCTGCCGCATACCCCTGCTGTAACGGTATCGATCCGAATGACCTCAGGCGCGCCCGGGGCAGTCGCCCAGGGCCTGGCCTAGCGGCTGCCTGCGGTACCGATTTGTCTTGGGTTCCGGTGGGTGGCTTGGCACACTGCGGGTCAGAATACCGAGGCGGTGGTGCGTGCCGCGGGCAGCGACAAAGGCAGCCAGATGGGTCTGTTTCCCGACGTCTTTACCGAAATGGTGGTGTTGCTGGTACTTGCGGTCGTCGTGGGTGCAGTCGGCGTGCGGCTGCGCCAGCCATTGATCGTTGCCTTCATCGCGGTCGGGATCCTGGTCGGGCCCTCGGTGCTTGGCTGGGTCAGTGCCAACGACCGGGTCGATCTGCTGGCCAAGCTGGGCATCACCCTGTTGCTGTTCGTGGTCGGCCTCAAGCTGGATCTGCATATCATCCGCACCATGGGGCCGGTGGCCCTGGCGACCGGACTTGGCCAGGTCGTCTTCACCAGCATCATCGGCTACCTCATCGCCCTGGCGCTGGGCATGACCCCGATTGCCGCGCTCTATGTGGCGGTCGCGCTGACCTTCTCCAGCACCATCATCATCGTCAAGCTGCTGTCCGACAAGCGCGAGGTGGATACGCTGCACGGCCGCATCGCCCTGGGTTTCCTGATCGTGCAGGACCTGGTCGTGGTGCTGGTCATGATCGGCCTCAATGCCCTGGACAAGATGGGCGAGGCGTCGGTGGCGTACACCGCCTTTGCGGTGTTCCTGAAGGGGGTCGCGTTTCTGGTGGTCATCGGTCTGATCACCCGTTACGTGCTGCCGTGGCTGCTGAACGTGTTGTCCCGCTCGCAGGAACTGCTGGTGCTGTTCGCCATTGCCTGGGCGGTGGGCCTGGCTACGCTGGGCGCGATGCTGGGTTTCAGCAAGGAGGTCGGCGCCTTCGTCGCCGGGGTGTCGCTCGCATCCACCCCGTTTCGGGATGCGCTGGGCGCGCGCCTGATCAGCCTGCGCGATTTCCTGCTGCTGTTTTTCTTCATCGACCTGGGCGCACGCCTCGACCTCGGCCTGCTGGGCGCGCAATTCACCGAGGCGCTGGTGTTCTCGGGGTTCGTGCTGGTCGGCAATCCGTTGATCGTGATGGTCATCATGGGTGCCCTGGGCTACCGCAAGCGTACCGGCTTTCTGGCCGGACTCACGGTGGCGCAGATCAGCGAATTTTCCCTGATCCTGGGTGCCCTGGGGCTGAGCCTGGGGCATATCGATGCCGAGACCATGGGCCTGATCACGCTGGTCGGGCTGATCACCATCAGTGCCTCCACCTACATGATCATCTTCTCCCATCCCCTGTATGAGCGTCTGGCACCCTGGCTGCAGGTGTTCGAGCGCCAGCACCCGCACCGCGAGATCGAGCAGGGCGTCACGCCGCAGCTGGGCGGTGCGCAGGTGATCCTGTTCGGCATGGGGCGTTACGGGTCCGGTATCGCGCAAGCGTTACGGGCGCGCGGGATGCGGGTACTGAGCGTCGACTACAACCCGGAACTGGTCCGCTCCGGTGATGCCATGGGTCATCCGGTGCTTTACGGCGATGCGCAAGACCCGGAGTTCATCGCCACCTTGCCGCTTGGCCAGGTCCAATGGGTGGTGAGCGCCGTGCATGAGCGCCCTGTGAACCAGGCCCTGGTGCATACCTTGCGGAGCCAGGGCTTTGCCGGCTGTATCGCCGTGACCGCCCATGGCGCGGATGAACTCGCCAGGCTAAATCAGGCCGGTGCCGACCTGGTATTGATGCCGTTTGCCGATGCCGCCCGCGAGGCCGCCGACCGCATCCTGGGTCAGGTGCCGCCGTTGCACTCGTGACCTATGCGTTGCTTAACAGCACATGAGATGGTGATAGATTGAGATTGTCATGTGCTGCAATACAGATTTGATCAAAAGGTACTGAGGGCTGTGATGGGCAAGGGGATGAGGCACAAGTGGTCGGGCATGGTCTTTCGCGGCGGCCTGTTAGCCCTTATCTGGTGGGTGCTCAGTGATGGCGCGGTCGAGTCCTGGTGGGTCGGTGTGCCGGCGGTGTTGCTCGCGCTGATCTGTAGCGTCGCACTCATTCCACCATGGCCGTTCAACGGCTACGCATTCCTGCGCTTTGCGCCCTTTTTTCTCATCCGCTCGCTGCGCGGCGGCGTCGACGTGGCCTGGCGTGCCTTTCACCCTGATATGCCGATTTATCCCGATCTCATCGAATATCCCCTGCGGTTGCCGAAGGGAATCCCGCGGGTGTTCATGGTGAACACGGTGAGCCTGTTGCCGGGCACCCTCAGCGCAGAACTCAGTGATGATTGTCTGGCGGTGCACGTACTCGACAGCCGAGGTGATTACCTGACGGAAATCAGGGCCGTCGAGGAAACTGCGGCGCGGATATTCGGCCTAACTCTGAAGCCCTCCTAGGACGAACGAGACATGAAACGATTCAAGAATATTCTCTGTGTGATCGAGCCTGGCGATGCCTGCAAACCGGTTTTGGAACGTGCGGTGACGCTGGCCCAGAACAATCAGGCGGCCCTGACCGTGATCGATGTGGTCGAGGAGGTCGTTGCCGGCATGGGCATGCCCGCCGGCGGCCCCGTCTCCGCGGACCTGCAGGCGGCCATGGCCAGCGAACATGCACAGGCCATGGACGAGCTGATCGCGCCTTATCGGGCGCGGGTCGCCATCGACAGCAAGGTACTGGTTGGCGTGTCGTTCCTGGAGATCGTCCGCAAGGTCCTGCGCGACGGACACGACCTGGTGATCAAGGTCCCTGAGGATCACGACTGGCTGGATCGCTTCTTCGGCAGCGACGACATGCATCTGCTGCGCAAATGCCCCTGCCCGGTGTGGCTCATCAAGCCCGGTGCGCCCAAGGCCTATCGGCGCATCCTGGCGGCGGTCGACCTGGACGATGGCTATCCGCCGGCAGAGATGCAATCACGACGTCAGCTGAACCGGCAGATTGTCGAAATGGCCAGCACTCAGGCACTGTCCGATTTTGCCGAATTGCATGTGGTGAACGTCTGGGAAGCCGTCGCCGAGAGTGCCATGCGGGGTGCCTTCATGAGCACCTCCGAGGACAAGATAGCCGCCTACGTCGAACAGGGCAGGAAGCGGCATCAGGCCGGTCTCGATGAGTTGATGCATGACGTGATCGGCAGTCTTGGGCAGGAGGCTGTCGATTACCTCAAACCCCAGGCGCATCTGGTAAAGGGACGGGCGCGTAAAGAGATCCCGGCGCTGGCAAAAAGCATCGATGCCGATCTGGTCGTCATGGGCACCGTGGCCCGCACCGGCATTCCCGGGATCATCATGGGCAATACCGCCGAGACCATCCTGAATCAGATCAACTGCTCGGTGCTGGCGATCAAGCCGCCCGGCTTCGTAACCCCGGTCACCCTGGAGGACTAGCCACCGATGCAGTCGCTCTATCTCGCCTTGGTGCTGTTCCTGCTGCTGAACCTGGGTGCGGGCATGTGGCGTGTGTTGCGCGGCCCGACCGCCGCCGACCGCATGCTCGCCGCACAGCTGTTCGGCACCACGGCGGTGGCCATGTTGCTGCTGCTGGCGCAGGCATCGGGCAATGCCGCCCTGCGTGATGTGGCGCTGCTGTTTGCCCTGCTGGCGGCGGTGACCGCGGTCGCCTTCGTACGCCGCGCCTGGCCCGACCGGGAAAGGGATCATGACCCCGAGTGACTATCTGACGGCATCCCTACTGATCATCGGCGCGGTGTTTTTCCTGGCCGGCACCCTCGGCCTGCTGCGTTTTCCGGATGTCTACACGCGTCTGCACGCCTTGACCAAGGCCGATAATGTCGGACTTGGCCTGATGATCGCCGGGCTGGCGGTGCAGGCCGAATCATTTGCGGTGGTAGGCAAGCTGCTGTTGATCTGGGTGCTGGTGCTGTTGGCCGGCGCCAGCGTTGCCCAGTTGATCGCCAGGGGGGCATTGCACAGGGGGATACGCTGGTGGAGGCGTTGACCCCGTTGGCATTGATCATTGATGGCCTGCTGGTGCTCGGCCTGCTTTGGCTGGCCTGGCGGGCACTGAACTGCACCGAGCTGTTCACCGCCATCGTGTTGTTTATCGCCTTTGGGCTGCTGATGGCGCTGGCCTGGGTGCGCCTGGAGGCACCGGATATCGCGCTGGCCGAGGCGGCCATTGGCGCAGGACTCACCGGGGCCTTATTGCTGGCAGCCCTGGCCAGGCTGCAGTCGCCGGACGCGGATGCGGCAGTCACTGGCCGGATTACGCCGGCGTCGCGATCGACATCCCCGATGTTCCGGCTGGCGTTGCTTGCCGCGTTAGCGGTTGCCGCGGGCCTGGGCCATGTGGTCATGACGTTGCCGGCCGATGCGCCCGGGCTGAGCCATGAGGTGGCCGCGCAGCTGGCTGCCAGTGGCGTGGGTAACCCGGTTACTGCGGTGCTGCTCAATTTCAGGGGCTACGACACCCTGCTCGAGCTGGTGGTGTTGTTGCTGGCGCTGCTGGGCGTCTGGTCCCTGGGCGGCAAGGTGCTGCATATCGATACCGATCCCAGCCCGGTACTCGACACCTTGTCGCGACAGTTGCTGCCGGTGTTGATCCTGGTCGCTTTCTATCTGCTCTGGGCGGGTGCAGATGCACCTGGCGGCGCCTTTCAGGCCGGCGCGGTGCTGGGCGCCGCCGGCGTGTTGTTGCTGCTGGCCGGTTGGCGACTACGCGCAGGTCTGGTGGCGCTGCCGCTGCGCATCGTACTGATCGTCGGTCCCAGCACCTTTGTGCTCATGGCAGTGGTCACGCTGCTGGTCGAAGGACAGCTGCTGGCATTCCCCGTCGAACATGCGGGGCTGCTGATCCTGATCATGGAGGGCGCAGCGATGCTCTCCATCGGTGCGACGTTGGCCGCCTTGTTCATGGGTGGCAATCCGGATAATCAGCAGGTGCATCGATGACGGCGATCCACCTGTATGCCCTGGCCGGGGTAGGACTGTTCACACTGGGCCTGCATGCGCTGATCGTTCACGCACATCTGCTGCGCAAGATCCTGGCGGTCAATGTCATGGGCAGTGGGGTGTTCCTGCTGCTGGTGGCGCTGGCCAGACGAACCGGTGAGGCGATACCCGATGCGGTGCCCCAGGCCATGGTGCTCACCGGCATCGTGGTGGCGATAGCGGCGACGGCATTGGCGCTTACCCTGATGTTGCAGCTGGCCGCGGAAACCGGACACGCCACGCTGCCTGAAGATCAGCGCGAGTCAGACTGATGGCAACCCTTGTCGCGACCATGCCGTGGGGCGTGATGCTGATCCTGCTGCCACTGGCTGGTGGCCTGGTCTGCTTCCTGTTGCCCGGCATGGCCAGGCTGCTGGGGCTGCTGACGGTTTTTGCCGCGGCCCTGTCGGTCGCCGGGCTGGGCTGGCAGCTGCATGAGGTCGGCGTGTATCGCCATCTTCTGGGTGGCTGGGGTGCGCCACTGGGTATCGAGTTGCATGCCGATGGCCTGAGCCTGTTGATGCTTGCGGCAACGGCCCTGGTCGGCAGTGCGGTCAGCGTTTACGCCACGGCGTATTTCGAGCGTGAGCAGGCTGTCCGATTCTGGCCGCTGTGGCTGTTTCTGCTGGCGGCGCTGAATGCCCTGTTTCTATCCGCCGATATCTTCAACCTGTACGTCACCCTGGAGATGATGGGGCTGGCGGCGGTCGCGCTGGCGGCGTTGGCGGGTGGCGGCGATGCACTGGGCAGCGCGATGCGTTACCTGCTGGCAACCCTGTTGGGCTCGCTGTTTTACCTGCTGGGAGTCGCGCTGCTGTATCACGGCTTTGGCAGTGTGGACATCGCCACACTCGCTGCACGGGTGACACCTTCGCCCGCCGTCTGGGCAGCGCTGGGACTGATAACGGCCGGCCTGGCGCTCAAGACCGCCTTGTTCCCGCTGCATTTCTGGCTGCCGCCCGCTCATGCCGCCGCGCCCGCACCGGTCAGCGCCTTGTTGTCGGCGCTGGTGGTGAAGGCATCGTTTTATATCCTGCTGCGCCTGTGGCTTGAGGTCTTCGCTGACCTCGCTACGGGTGTGGAGACCTTGCTCGGTGTACTGGGCGCCCTGGCGGTACTGTGGGGATCGGTGCAGGCACTGCGCCAGTCGCGGCTGAAGTTGTTGATCGCCTATTCCACGGTGGCGCAGATCGGCTATCTGTTCCTGGCGTTTCCCCTCGGCATGGCGGCCGGTGTCGCGGCCTGGAACGGGCTGGCCTTCCTGGTGCTGTCACATGCCCTGGCCAAGGCCGCCATGTTCCTGGCCGCCGGTAATCTGTTGCGTTTTGGCGGGCATGACCGTATCGCCGATCTGGATCGGGTGGTGCAGCGTCTGCCACTGACCGCGGCTGCCTTTGCGGTCGCGGGGGTCAGCATCATGGGGTTGCCACCGAGCGGTGGTTTCATCGGCAAATGGCTGCTGCTCGAAGCGGCGCTGACGCAGGGGCGATGGGACCTGGCGGCGATCATGGTCCTCGGCGGCCTGCTGGCGGCCGGCTATGTGTTCAAGGTGCTGGGGCATGCCTTTACCCAGGCGCCAGTCGCACATGAACCGAGAGTGGTGCCCGCCAGCATGGAATGGACGGCGCTGCTGCTTGCGCTTGCGGCGTTGCTGCTGGGCTTTTTTGCTGCGCCGATTTTGTCGTTGATCGGTATCGGCGATGCCTTCGACACCCCTGAGATCGGGTCATGAACTGGAACGCTTGGATCCCGGTGCTGGTGGTAGTGAGCTCGCTTCTGCCGGGCCTGATTATCTTTGGTCTGGCGGAAGAGCGGGTGCGCCTGCGCACGCTGCTCAACCTGGCCGGGTCGGTGGTGAAACTCGCGTTGGTAGCTTGGATGCTGTGGGGCGTCTACCACGGGCAACACTACGAGGCGCGCTTTGCGTTGCTGCCGGACCTGGAACTGGTGCTGCGCGCCGGCCCGCTGGCCTTGCTGTTCGTGGCCTTGTCCTCGCTACTGTGGATGGTGACCACCGTGTATGCCATCGGTTACCTGGAAGGATCACCCCATCGCGGTCGTTTCTTCGGTTTTTTCAGCCTGTGCGTGACGGCTACCGTCGGTGTGGCGCTGGCTGGCAACCTGATCACCTTCCTGCTGTTTTACGAACTGCTGACCCTGGCCACCTATCCGTTGATCGTGCATCGTGGCACCGAGGCGGCCCGCCGGGCCGGGCTGTCCTATCTCGCCTATACGATCTTTGGCGGCGCCCTGTTGCTGCTGGGAACGGTGTGGCTGTATAGCTTGACGGGCACCCTGGAGTTCACCCCGCGCGGCTTCATGGCCGGTGTCGATGACGCGCAGCGTCCGGTTCTGGTGATCATCTTCGCCCTGCTCATCGCCGGGCTGGGTGTGAAGGCGGCACTGGTGCCGCTGCACGGCTGGCTGCCGCAGGCGATGGTGGCACCGGCCCCGGTCAGTGCGTTGCTGCATGCCGTGGCGGTGGTGAAGGCGGGCGCCTTCGGCATCATACGGGTGGTCTACGAGGTGTTCGGGGTGGAGTTCGCGGCCGGGCTGGGGGTGATGGCGCCGCTGGCCTGGGTGGCGGCATTCACCATCATCTACGGCTCCGTGCGCGCCCTGTACCAGGACGACCTTAAGCGCCGCCTGGCCTTTTCCACCGTCAGCCAGGTGTCGTATATCGCCCTGGGCGTCGCCATCGCCGGGCCCATCGCCACCATCGGCGGGGTGGTGCACCTGGTGCACCAGGGGCTGATGAAGATCACGCTGTTTTTCTGCGCGGGCAATCTGGCCGAGACCCTGGGTATCCACAAGATCAGCGAGATGAACGGGGTGGGGCGGCGCATGCCCTGGACCATGGCTGCCTTCACGGTGGGGGCCTTCGGCATGATCGGTGCGCCACCGGTCGCCGGCTTCATCAGCAAGTGGTACCTGGGCCAGGGTGCACTGCAGGCGGGCCAGGACTGGGTGATCCTGGTGCTGGCCGGCAGCAGCCTGCTCAATGCCGGTTATTTCCTCCCCATCCTGCATGCGGCCTGGTTCCGCCCGCCGCCGGACAGTTGGCCGGAGGAACACGATTTTGGCCGCAAGGAGACCGCCTGGACACTGCTGTTGCCGCCCCTGCTGACCGCCGCCTTGGCCTTGGGCGTGGGCCTGCTGGCATTGCTGCCGTTCAGTCCCCTGGCCTGGGCCAAGCTCATCGCGGCGCGGGAGTTCTACCTGCCATGATCACAACAAGTGCCCCGTTGCTGGTGTTGCTGATGCTGACCTGGCCACTGTTGCTGGCCATGGCGGTGGCCTTCAAGGCCAGCCGCGGCCTGGCCTTGAAGATGGTTCCCTGGGCGGCACTGCCGGCATTGCTGGCGGCGGGTGTACTTGCCGATACCGGGCTGGTGCTTCCCCACGCCATGCTGGGCGGCGTGCTGCTGCTGGACGGCAGCGGACGGCTGTTCCTGCTGCTCTGCGCCGGTCTCTGGCTGGCGACAGGCCTGCTCGCCCATCCCCAGTTACACAGCGCCGGGGCCGGTCGCTTCGCCGTGCTGCTGTTGCTGGCCCTTGCCGGTAGCCAGGGCCTGGCGCTGGCGGGTGATGCACTGCTGTTCTTCGCCGCCGGCACCCTGGCAGGCTATGCCGTGTATGGCCTGCTGGTTCACCAGGCACATGAATCCACCCACCGCGCCGGTCGGGTGCTGATGGTGCTGCTGGTGGTGAGTGATCTGGTGATCTTCGAGTTGCTGCTGCTGCTGGGTCAGGCGGCCGGCAGTGTGGATTTCATGTCGCTGCGTGATGCCATGGCCGATACCGACAGTCGCGGCTTGATGCTTGGCCTGCTGCTGGTCGGGTTTGGGGTCAAGGCGGGTGTGGTCGTTCTGCATGTCTGGCTGGCGCCGGCGCTGATGACCGCGGCGCCGGCAATACGCCCCGCGCTGATCGGGCTCATGTTCGGTGCCGGGTTGCTGGGCTGGCTGCGCCTGCTGCCGCTGGGCCAAGTCCACTGGGACGACGCCGGCCTGGTAATGCAGGGCCTGGCCTGGGCGACACTGCTATACGCCGTGGTGGTTGGCTGCCTGCAGGCACAGCCGCGCGCGGTACTCGGTTATGCCGCGATGGCCTTGACCGGGCTGTGGCTGGCGCTGCTCGGCTACGCATTGCGCCATCCCCAGGCCTGGCAGGGAATCGCCGAGGCCGGCCCGGCGGCCGTGCTCCAGTCGGGATTTGCCCTGGCTGCCCTGCTGATCGTGCCACAGTCGCGCGGCAGCTACGCCCGGGTGGGTTCACGGTGGCTCGGGCGGGCCGTCATGTGGTTGGCGGCGCTACTGCTGGCGGTGACGCCGTTGGGCTTCACGCTGGCTGTATCCGTGGTCGATGACGGAACCCTGCTGCCGTTGTCCGCGACCATGGCCGGCATTGCCCTGCTGGTATTGCGCAGCTTGTTGTTGATGTCCGTCACCGACCCGGGTGGTCAGGACGGGACGGTTACCGGGCAGCGGTATTCGCCGGCCGCCAAGGCGCTACCGTTGTGGGTGGCCGGTGGGCTGACGAGTGCGGCATTGCTGACTGCGGCCGGCAGCCTGCACGGCTTGAGCCTGGCCGAGTGGGGGCGTGCCGCCTTGCTGACGACGCTGGCGGCTGGTGTTGCCTGGCTGAGCGTCAGGCCTAGCCTGGGGTGGTTGCCGGTGCTGCCGGCCGGCGATCTGTTGGCGCCCGTCAGCCGGGGTTTGACCGCTGCACTGAAGTTTGGCCGCGGCTTTGGCCATAGCCGATTGCCACGCTGGCGCGATGCCGCGCTGGCCCGACTGCTGGGCCCTTGTTCCCGGCTGGACTGGCGCCAGCGCATTGGCCGCTGGGAGGTCGTCATCAACCCCTGGTCAACGGCCCTGGTGTTGCTGGTGTTGCTGGGCCTGATCGCGGCCGGGCTCAGCGCGCGGTCCTGATCCTGCCGCCTTTAGCGTCTCGCCGCGCGCGACCTCAGTAGGGCCAGCGCCAGCCGGTGATCTCCGGCTTGTCGATGCCGTGGCGGTGCGCGTGCAGCCGGCAGTCGATCTGCATGTCGCGCAGCCGCTCCTTCGCATGCGCCCCGGCCACCTGCAGGCGCGGCACGCGGTTGATCACGTCGATGGCCAGGCTGAAGCGGTCGATCTCGTTGTTGATCGCCAGCTCCATCGGGGTGTTGATGTTGCCCTTCTCCTTGTAGCCGCGCACGTGCAGGTTGCGGTGGTTGGTGCGCCGGTAGGCCAGCCGATGGATCAGCCAGGGATAGCCGTGGAAGTTGAAGATGATGGGCTTGTCGACGGTGAACAGGCTGTCGAAGTCGCGATCCGACAGGCCATGCGGGTGCTCGCCGGCGCACTGCATGCGGAACAGGTCCACCACGTTGATGAAGCGGATCTTCAGGTCCGGGAAGAACTCGCGCAGCAGCGCGGTGGCGGCCAGCGCCTCCTGGGTGGGGATGTCGCCGCAGCCGGCCATCACCACGTCGGGCTCGCCGCCCTGGTCGTTGCTGGCCCAGTCCCAGATGCCGATGCCCTTGGTGCAGTGCTTGATGGCCGCATCCATGTCCAGGTACTGCAGGTGGTTCTGCTTGTCGGCGACGATGACGTTGATGTCATCGTGGCTGCGCAGACAGTGGTCGGCCACCGACAGCAGGGTGTTCACGTCCGGCGGCAGGTAGATGCGGGTCACCTGCGGGTTCTTGTTCACCACCACGTCGAGGAAGCCCGGGTCCTGGTGGGTGAAGCCATTGTGGTCCTGGCGCCACACGGTGGAGGTGATCAGCAGGTTGAGCGAGGCAACGGGCGCACGCCAGGGGATGTCCGCGCAGATCGCCAGCCACTTGGCATGCTGGTTGTACATCGAGTCGATGACATGGACGAAGGCCTCGTAGGTGGAGAAGAAGCCGTGCCGCCCGGAGAGGATGTAGCCCTCGTACCAGCCCTCCAGGGTGTGCTCGGACAGCATCTCCAGCACCCTGCCGTCCGTCGACAGTTCGCCGCCGTCGGCGTCCTCGGGCAGAGTGTCGGCCAGCCACAGCTTCTTGCTCACCTCGTAGATGGCATCGAGCTTGTTGGAGGTGTTCTCGTCCGGGCCGAACACCCGGAAGTTGTCCATGTTGCGCGCCATCACGTCGCGCAGGAAACGCCCCAGCGGCTTGGTGTTGTAGGCCTCCTCGCGGGCCGGCGCGGCCACCGGCTGGGCGTATTCACAGAAGTCCGGCAGGCGCAGCGGGCGGCGCAGCAGGCCGCCGTTGGCGTGGGGGCTGGCGCTCATGCGGCGGGTGCCCGTGGGCGCCAGTGCCTTCAGCTCCGGGATCAGCCGGCCGGTCTCGTCGAACAGTTCATCGGGCCGGTAACTCTTCAGCCAGGCCTCCAGCTGCTGCAGGTGGGCGGGGTTGTTGGCGATGCCCGATAGCGGCACCTGGTGGGCGCGCCACAGGCCCTCCACCTGGTGGCCGTCGACTTCCTTGGGGCCGGTCCAGCCCTTGGGCGAGCGCAGCACGATCATCGGCCAGCGGCCACGCGTTGCCTGGCCGCTGCTGCGTGCGTCCTGCTGGATGGCGCGGATCTCGACCAGGCATTGCTCCAGGGTGGCGGCCATCTGCCGGTGCATGGTCATCGGGTCGTCGCCCTCGACGAAGTGCGGTGTCCAGCCGTAACCGCGCATGAGTTGATCGAGCTCCTCGTGGCCGATGCGCGACAGCAGGGTGGGGTTGTTGATCTTGTAGCCGTTCAGGTGAAGGATCGGCAGCACCGCGCCGTCGCGGATCGGGTGCAGGAACTTGTTGGAATGCCAGGCGGTGGCCAGCGGGCCGGTCTCGGCCTCGCCGTCGCCCACCGCCACCGCCACCAGCAGGTCGGGGTTGTCGAAGGCGGCACCGAAGGCGTGGGACAGGCTGTAGCCCAGCTCGCCGCCTTCGTGGATCGACCCCGGCGTCTCCGGCGTGCAGTGGCTGCCGATGCCGCCCGGGAAGGAGAACTGCTTGAAGAAGCGGCGCATGCCGTCCTCGTCCTCGCTCTTGTCCGGGTAGACCTCGGAGTAGGTGCCTTCCAGGTAGACCGGGCCCAGCACGCCCGGGGCGCCGTGGCCGGGGCCGGCCAGGAAGATTGCCTCCAGGTCGTGCTGCATGATCAGCCGGTTCAGGTGGGCGTACATGAAGGCCAGCCCGGGGCTGGAGCCCCAGTGGCCGAGCAGGCGCTTCTTGATGTGCTCGGGCGCCAGCGGTTCGCGCAGCAGCGGGTTGGCCTGCAGGTAGATCATGCCGGCGGCCAGGTAATTGGCGGCGCGCCACCAGGCATCGAGCAGTTTCAGTTCAGCGTCACCGGGGGTGACGGGCGGGGCGGTATTCGTGACGGGCAGGTTCATGGTACTTCTCCGTGGACATGCACCTAAGCCTAAGACTAGGCCGATGACAAAACGTCGCTGCCCGTCGTCAGGCAGTCCAGGGTGGCGGCGGCGATCTGCCGCTCCTCGTCCGTCGGCACCACCAGCACCGGTACCCGCGCGTCGGGCGGGCTGATGCGGGTGATGTCCTGGCCGGCGCCGGCGTTGCGGGTGGCATCCACGCTGATGCCCAGTGCGTCGAGGTCTTTGCACACCGCCGCTCGCACGGCGGCCGAGTGTTCGCCGATGCCGGCGGTGAAGATCAGGGCGTCGATGCCGTTGAGCGCGGCGAAGTAGGCGCCGATGATCTTGCGGATACGGTAACAGAAAAGATCGAACGCCAGCTGGGCATCGATATCGCCGGCGGCCATGCGCTGTTCGATGCGGCGCATGTCGCTGTCGCCGCACAGGCCGCGCAGGCCGCTCTCGGTATTCAACAGCCGCTCCACCTCGGCGCCTGACCGCCCTGTTGTTGTCGCGATATAGCCCGGCAGGTTGGGATCGATGTCGCCACAGCGACTGCCCATCACCAGCCCTTCCAGCGGCGTGAAGCCCATCGAGGTGTCGATGCTGCGCCCGTCCTTGATGGCACAGGCGCTGGCGCCGTTGCCCAGGTGCAGGGTGATCAGTTTCAGTGTCGCCAGTGGTCGCCCAAGGAAATCCGCCGCGGCCTCGGCCACGTACTGGTGCGACAGGCCATGGAAGCCGAAGCGGCGGATACCCAGGTCACGTTGCAATGCCAGGGGCAGCGCGTAGTGGCGGGCATGCGCGGGCATGGCGTGGTGAAAGGCGGTGTCGAACACCGCCACCTGCGGCACGCCGGGCAGCCGCTGGCGGGCAACCCGGATGCCGGTCAGGTTGGCGGCGTTGTGCAGCGGGGCCAGGTGACGGATGGCCTGCAGTTTTTCGATGACCGCATCGTCGATCGGCACGGGTGCGCTGAAGTGCTCACCGCCATGCACGACCCGGTGCCCGACGGCCATCAGGCCGTGCGCAGCATCGAGCAGCCCGTCTGCCTGCAGCCTGTCGAACACCACCCCCATACCCGCCGCGTGATCGGGTGCGGTGACGCCGAGCGGCGGCTCCGTGCGGGTGCCGTGTGTGTGGTGCAGTCGCGCCTCGCTGCCGCCGATGTCTTCCAGCAGGCCATGGGCCAGTCGCTCGCCTGCGGGCAGGGTGAGCAGCTGGTACTTGATCGACGAGCTGCCCGTGTTGATGACCAGCACCGTGTGCATGGGATTTTCCGACATCATCCAGGATTCAGACCAGGCCGCTGCGCCCGTCCCGCCAGCGCAGGATGGTTTTCTCCAGTTCCACCAGCACGAACAGCAACACGCCGAATACCAGGATGCGGCCCCAGGCCTCCCAGCCGATGGCGGTGGTGCCGAAGAACAGCTGCATCAGCGGCAGGTAGGTGAACAGCAGCTGGAAGAACAGCACCATGGCGATGGCGATCAGCACGTAGCGGTTGCCGAACAGGCCCTTCCAGGTGAGTGCCGGGGCGGTCAGGAAGCGGGCGTTGAGCAGGTAGAACACCTCGGCCACCACCAGCGCATTCACCGCCACGGTGCGGGCCAGTTCCAGCCCGGCGCCGTGCTGGCGTTCCCACAGGAACAGGCCGAAGGTGCCGATCACCATCAGCACCGACACGAACAGGATGCGCCACACCATGAAGCGGGTCAGCAGCGGTTCGCTGGGCCGCCGCGGGCGGCGCTGCATCAGGTTGGCCTCGCTCGGCTCGAAGGCCAGCGACAGCGCCAGGGTGACCGCGGTGATCATGTTGACCCACAGGATCTGCGCGGCGGTGACCGGCAGCATCGTACCCATGGCGACGGCGGCCATGATGGTCAGCGCCTCGCCGCCGTTGGTGGGCAGGATGAACAGGATGGACTTCTTGATGTTGTCGTAGACGGTGCGGCCTTCGCGCACCGCATGGGTGATGGAGGCGAAGTTGTCGTCCGCCAGCACCATCTCGGCCGCCTCCTTGGCCACCTCGGTGCCCTTCAGGCCCATGGCCACGCCGACCCCGGCGCGCTTCAGCGCCGGGGCGTCGTTGACGCCGTCACCGGTCATGGCCACCACCTGGTCGCAGGCCTGCAGCGCCTGCACCAGGCGCAGCTTGTGCTCCGGGCTGGCGCGGGCGAACACGTCCACCTGCATCACCTGTTCCTGCAGTTCCCGGTCATTCAGCTGCTCGAGCTCGGCACCGGTGAGCACATGGCGGCCGTCGCCGATGCCCATCTGGCTGGCAATGGCGGTGGCGGTGGTGGCGTGGTCGCCGGTGATCATCTTCACGCCGATGCCGGCCGAGTGGCACTCGGCCACCGCGGCAATGGCCTCGGTGCGCGGTGGGTCGATGATGCCGGTGACGCCGATCATCACCAGCCCATCGGCAACGTCGCTGAACTGCAGGGTCTCCTGTTCCGGCCGGGCGGCGCAGGCGGCAATGGCCAGGGTGCGCTGGCCGCGCCGGGCGATCTCTTCCACCTGCGCCAGCCAGTAGTCGTGCTCGAAGGGCGCGTCGCCGGTCTCGGTGCGCTGCAGGTTGCAGCGGCTGAACAACACCTCCGGCGCGCCCTTCATGTAGATATAGCGCTGGCCGGCGTGGTCGTGGTGCAGGGTGGCCATGAAGCGGTGTTCGGATTCGAACGGGATCACGTCATCGCGCGGCAGCTCCTCGCCCAGCAGGGTGGGGTCCAGTCCGGCCTTGCGGCCGAGCACCACCAGCGCGCCCTCTGTGGGGTCGCCGTCCACCCGCCACTGGCCATCCTTCTGCAGCACGTGGGCGTCGTTGCACAGGATGGCGGCGCGACACAGCTCCTGCAGCACCGGGTGGTCGCCGGGTTGTTCCTCGCGACCGTCGCTGCAGAAGCTTCCGTGGGGGTCGTAGCCGACGCCGCTGACCTCGTACAGCCGGTGGCGGGTGGCCACCGCCTGCACGGTCATCTCGTTGCGGGTCAGGGTGCCGGTTTTGTCGGAACAGATCACGGTCACCGAGCCCAGGGTCTCCACCGCCGGCAGGCGGCGGATGATGGCGTTGCGCGCCGCCATGCGCTGCACGCCGATGGCCAGGGTGATGGTGATGATGGCCGGCAGGCCCTCGGGGATGGCCGCCACCGCCAGGCCGACGCCGGCCAGGAACATCTCGCTGAGCGGGTAGTCGTGCACCCAGATGCCGAACAGCGCGGTCAGCACCGCGATCGCCAGGATGGCGCCGGTCAGGGTGCGGGCGAAGCGCGCCATCTGGCGGGTCAACGGGGTGCTCATGGTCTCGACCCCGGCCAGCATGGCGCTGATGCGGCCGATCTCGGTGGCGTCGCCGCTGCCGGTCACCACGCCGCTGCCCTGGCCGTAGGTGACCAGGGTGCCGGAGTAGGCCATGTTGCGGCGGTCGCCCAGCTGCGCGTCCTCGTGCACCGGGTCGGTGTGCTTGTCGGCGGGTACCGACTCGCCGGTCAGGATGGCCTCGTCGATACGCAACTCGCGCAACGTGAACAGCCGCAGGTCGGCCGGGACCCGGTCGCCGGACTGCAGGAACACCACGTCGCCCGGCACCAGTTCCTCGGCCGGCAAGGTGCGGCGATGGCCGTCACGGATCACCGTGGCCTGCGGCGACAGCAGCCCGCGCACCGCCTCCAGCGCACGTTCCGCCTTGCCTTCCTGGACAAAGCCGATGATGCCGTTGACCAGCACCACGCCAAAGATCACCCCGGCATCGACCAGGTGGCCGAGCAGCACGGTGACCACGCCCGCCACCAGCAGGATGTAGATCAGCAGGTTCTCGAACTGGGCCAGGAAGCGCGCCAGGCCGCTGCGGGCCTTGGCGGGGGTGAGACGGTTGGGTCCGTACTGCGCCAGTTGCCGGGCGACATCGGCGTCGCTCAAGCCGGTCTTGCGTGAGCCAAGCTGTTCCAGGACGTGCTCGGCGCTGTGCGCGTGCCAGTGGCTTTTCGGTTGCTCGATCATTGCGACTCCTGATCGGATCTGGTGTTGGTGGCCCGGAAGGCAAGGCATTGTCGATGCGTTGCAGTGAGCCTATCACCTGTTTGATCCTGGCTAGAACCGTATTGGTGGCAGCACCAATCTGCATGGGCCTGGTCTTGATGCGGGAGAGTATTTTCCAGCAGATTGACCAACCGAGAGAGTTCTTACTATGACCCCGAATGTCCTGTGATTGTCACAGAAGGTCAGTCAGTCGCGCTTGGTGATCAGCCAGTAGGTGATCCCCAGGGCCATCACCACGGCAGCGGTGCCATACAGGAAGGGTGGGGTGATGCGCTCGAAGTCGAAAATGATCACCTTCCGCGCGATGGCCATCAGCGCAGTGGCCACCACCAGGCGGACCGGGATCACGTCGGTGCTCAGGTACATGCTGATGTTGATGAAGATCTCGATGGCGATCAGCACGGCCAGGAAGGCGCCGAAGGTGGCCAGGATGTCGTTGATCTGCAGCAGCAGGAAGGGGGGTTAGGTCAGGCGTTGGTACAGCACGTAGAAAACGTCACCGATGCCCCACACGATCACCAGCACCATCAGCACGGCGAGGATCTTGACCGCGAAGCGTATGACCCGGTGCAACTGCCGGACGGTGGCATCCTCATGCTCCAGGTGCAGGTCGTGTCCCGGTTCGTGCAGGTGAGTGTTTTTGGCCTTATCCGTCATCGGGGTCCCCTGGCGTGATCAGTCCAGGGAGCGTAACACCTGTTTGATCTCGGCCCGCATGGCATCGATGGCGGCGACGATCCGGTCAACCGACGCCTTGTCCCTGGGCATGCTTTCCCAGTGCTGCGACCAGGTCTGTTTAAGCTGCCCGGCGCGCTGCTCGACGGACCCGGCGGTCAGCGCGCTCAGGTCGCCGATCAGCCCCACCTTGACCCAGCCCTTGCGCGGGTTGCCTTCCTGCGGGTCGCCGTCGTAGTGCGCGGCGAAGACCAACTGCTCCAGGGATGACAGCTCCAGCAATATCTCGAAGCAGGCGGTGCGGATGTTGTTGTTCTGTTCCGAGACCTCCATCCGCCAGACGTTGTAGGAGAACCCGAGCAGGGCGAACAACACGCTGAAGATCACCGTGAGCTGGTAGGTCTGCAGTCGTTTCTGCGTGACGAGATTCATGGCTGGCGGCGTGATGTGATCTGACGCCGGACGGGCGATTCAATGCGAGGGCATGGGTGTCTTGGCTTCAGGGGCTGTACTGACGTTGGCATGCTGGATGCGGACCTCTTTATAGGCGTCCACCATTTTCATGACCTTGTCTGTGGCGCATACAAAGCGTAGCTGATGCGCGCCAACCCAGCTGAACGCCAGCCCGTCCGTGCAGTAACCGGCAAACACAACCTCGCCGTAATACTGGCCGAGTGGCCAGTGAGCCGGGGCCAGGACCAGGTGATCGCCATAGGGCGCATCGCCCGCCTCCGAGGTTGAGCGGAGATGGGTGGCAACCCAGCGGCCTTCTGGGGCCTGCCTGCTGGCGACGGTTTGCCAGTCGAGCTGCGATATCAGCCAGAAAAACAGGGTGCCTAGTAATAGCGTGGCGAGGAGGGCTGTTGTAACCAGCGGCTTCAGATATGAGCTCATTGATGTTTGCTTAAGCTGATCACTGTATGTTGCAGGATCGCTGCGCGCCTATTTTTGCCAGAGCAATTGAATGGATAAAACGATGCTTAAGAAGCAAATGACCCAGAAAACAATTGGCGCTGCGCCACCTTTGAATTTAAAGCCCGCAAACTCGAACTCTAAAGTGCCAGTGGAAATTCTTAATATTAGAGTGATAAAAAGAGCGCCGAGGCCGGCCATGGGTACGCCAACCAAAACCGGGAATTGCTCACGAATGAGTGTGAGCCAGTAATCTCCTTCCGTTTTATGTACATTGGCTAATTTTATTAGAGAGAACACGCCAAAAGAGATCAAGATAATAATAACGATCCAGCTCATGATTAGTTGTAGTTTTTGTTCTTGATGTTTCACGCCTTTAATCTGATTAGTCTCTGGTCTTTGTTCAGACATGATGTTCCTATTTAACTGATTCTCTAATGCTCATAACGTTTGGCTAAGGGGCGCGGAGCTGCGAAGCAGCGGAGCGTCCCAGTGAGCGATAGCGAACGTGTTTGAGCCACTTGTTATGCTTCATTCACGCACAGCCCTCGTAAGAGACGCGCAGCTGACAGAAACGGCGTTAACCGATGGATAACGGACTGCTTTCCCGATTGCTGGATAAGTGACACCAGGTGCATCATGCGGCTCCTCAGTTATACAGAGTGACTCCGGTGCTTTATCGAAATGCTCGACAGTAGATTGAACATCAACAACATACGTGTATCCGGGCTTCGCCTGAATATCAAAGTTGTAGGTTCCATCGGAGTTCAGCTGCGACCCACCTGGGACCATAATAAGCCCGGCCGTCGAGGGGATAAAAAATGATGTATCTTTCGTGATTCTCCACCATGCTACTTTGATGGTATAGGTGCCTTGCTTTAGCTGGACTACATCACTTTTTGGCGAAACAGCCGCTCCATTGTGGATAATCTCGACGACCTTGCTTCCGACTCCTAACTTATATGGATCGGTGCCCACCTTATTCATGGAGAGCACCCGTACCCGAGCCAATGAGTCTCTTGGTGATGAGCTGGATGAAAAAATCAGTTGTTCATTCGGAGCGCAACCCGCTAACAGCATGAATGCCAGCACCCATGTGTTTGAGACTTTCACGTTGATACTCCTTTTATGCATAACGTTAAGGGTTAGCCGACCGCAAAAGCGTCAGCTTTTGTGGGTCGGATAGACCCGCTTGTTAGAGCGATGACGCAAGGCTAGCCACCAGAACGCCAACGCTGCTATTGCCCCAAAGGCAGTGAAAGCGACTGCGGAATAGGCCGCGCCACTATCCATTGCCCACGATGATTGGGCCCCGAGAACAAACGGAAGCAAGATGCCACTAGCAAGGCCGAGTAGCGAACCTGTTGCCATAACGTGGCTAGCCGCTAGATAACCAAGCCTAGACATCAGCATATATGCAGGGATGCCGAGAATGAGAGCGAAGGGGTAGGCAAATATGGCATAGAGCGCCGTTGCGATTGGAAATGCCGAAATATCTCCATTGGATAGAGAAGAAACCAGCGCCGCTACCAGGCATGGAGCGATCGGTGCTACGAGAAATCCGAGTACTGGGCGTCGGTTCAATGTGTGTACCGCTCTAATGGACTTACCCAGAAAAAACGGACACCGGACGTTAGCCATGGGCGGCCTCGAATTGGGCTGGGGTGAGATAGCCCAGGCTGGAGTGCAGCCGCATGTGATTGTAGTAGCCGATGTAACCCTTTAGC